>Ga0326760_1000022_pt1 | contig 99221 bp, 105 predicted proteins | sample GCREP_S_FD_207668 | JGI IMG/M metagenome (GOLD analysis project Ga0326760, IMG submission 207668) | Hot spring sediment microbial communities from Geyser Creek Basin, Yellowstone National Park, WY, United States - GCR.EP_S | ecosystem: Environmental > Aquatic > Thermal springs > Near-boiling... | reverse complement strand
CGCTGCTAGCCCTGCCCCCGCAAGCAGCAAGCAAAAAACTACGAGAAAAAACCGGCTAAAAACACACGGCGTAAAAACCAAAAAACAGGCCAAAAACAGGGTTTTCACAAAGCGATTACCCAAAAAAACCATGCAATTTTTTTACATCGGCGTAGACCCCGGAGATCTAAATAGCCTGGCTCTGGCTACGGGCTTGCGGTTGCTAAAGGAAAAGATGGTTGACGGGTAGCAAGCTACATGTCCGCTTTTTAAGTGTATGCTTTATTAAGCACTGGGAACATTTTTATTTAGCCCTGGTTTAACAAACTTGTGGAGTTAAGTGAAGTGGCATGGAGGCTAAGTCCAAGCAGGAGAAATACATCCCGATGAGGCTGATAACTAGGGAGGAGTACCTGGACTACGTCAAGAAACACAGCTTCGTGCGTATCGAGGACGAGGAAATCCCCATCGGAAGACCCTACAGGATTGAGAAGTATGCCCCGGACGGTTTTACCCTCGAAACAGCCACAGTCTGGTCTTTTCCGGACAGGGGGGACTGGGCTACCCATAGGGGTGACTACAGGGGAAACTGGGCTCCACAGATAGCGAGAAACCTGATACTAAGGTACAGTAAGCCCGGGGAGACAGTCCTGGACCAAATGTGCGGGAGCGGTACAACACTAGTCGAAAGCAAGCTTTTAGGCAGAAACGCCATAGGCGTAGACATAAACTACGAGGCCGTCATGCTCACTATGGATAGACTGAATTTTAGTTACAGACCTTTAGATCCAGGTTACAAGGAGCCAGTCATAAGAGTTTATCATGGCGACGCCCGGAACCTGAATCTCATCGTAGACGAATCCATAGACCTTATAGCGACTCATCCTCCCTATGCAAACATAATCTCGTACTCTAAAGCCAAGAGAATCGAGGGGGACCTATCGCAGGTCTACAGCCTGGAGGAGTACCTGCAGGGAATACGGGAAGTCGCCCAGGAGAGCTTCAGAGTCCTGAAGCCCGGCAGGTACTGCGCAATACTTATAGGCGACACTAGGAGGCACAGGCACTACGTCCCGATAGCCTTCAGAGTCATGCAGCAGTTCCTCGATGTGGGCTTCATACTGAGGGAAGACATCATCAAGATACAGTGGAACACAAAGACAACCGAAAAGAAATGGACACGCCTAGCGAAAACAAGTGAAGAATGCTGGGTAGAGAAGCCAGAAAACAAAAAACACTGGACAGACTTCTACCTGATCGCGCACGAGCACCTTTTCGTGTTTAGAAAGCCAGCCGAAGACGAGGACATAGAAAAGTACAGAGACAGCATGAAGTGGTGGTGAAACTGGTAAGGTACGAGCTCCTAGGTTTCAAAAGCGAGAAAGAATTCCTAGAGCATTTCTTCAATACACTCCTCGAGACAAACTGGACATATGAATACTTTGTAGACTGGAACAAGGTGAAAAATAACGTAAAAAGCCACGTCAAGGAAATTTGCCTGCTAAATGCTTTAACAAAGATAGATAGAGAAGATAGGGAATCCGAGCTAAAAGAAATATTCCTAAAATACCCCGAGACAATCAAGGTCATACCCCTACTTATCGCAGTCCGAGAGAGCAGCATACCCATCCTAGAGATAAGCGAAAAAGCAATCTATAAGGTATTTGACTTTACAGAGCGCATGATAAGCCCCGAAGAGGCTGAGGAGCTAGTAGACTTTTGCCGGAACGTCGGCATCATCAATCTTTTCTCAGAAATAAATGACCTATACGCCTACCTATTGGGAGTAGAGGTTGGCTTAGACACGAACGCACGAAAAAACCGAAGCGGAAAAATATTTGAAGACCTAGTCGAGTTGCTACTCAAAAGGAAACTATCGGGATTCCCAGATCTTTCAATTTCAAGAAACGACGACAGTTTTAAGATCTCGAGGAAAAAGAATGCTGATTTTGTCATATACTATCAAGGAGAACCCAAAGTGCTCATCGAATGCAATTTTTACAGTGAGAGTGGAAGCAAACCCATCGAAACAGCAAACGCATACATAGAACTCCAAAGAAAGACCAAGGGAAAGAACATGCATTTCATCTGGATCACCGATGGCAGAGCATGGAACGAAATGAAAAACACCATCAACCAGGTCTCCAAGGAAATCGACTTCCTATTGAACTATAACATTGCCAGCGAAAAAATAGACAAGCTAATCCAACTCATGTTACAGGGCAAGATATAGCGCGTCGAGATAAAGCCTCCCGGTTACTGTTTCTCTAGACTTGACTTAGCGCGCGCCTTCTTACCAAAAACATCAAAATAAGCATGCTACGTAAAAAACCGGCAAAAGGGTTTTTCAAAACCCGGGTTTAACCAAGCCAATCGGCCGGTATTTTCCGCTGCTCTTCGACAACACGCTCGCCAACCTTATCGATGACGCCCAAAACATAGCTCCACGCCTTCGATACCCTTACCTCTACCTCAGGCTTCTTCAGGGAGTGAGGGACAAATACTCTCCCAATGCTCGCCCTTGACAACAGCCAAGTGTAAAAGTACTTCTCGCCAAGGCTCTCGGCAAGCCCCCTAGTTGGGGTCTCCCCGAAGAGCCAGTAGAGGTCTCGGGCAAAGTTCCCAGCAATGTTCCTGAGCAGGTCTCTTTCTATCTGCGGGAAGACTTCTGGGCCAAGCCTGCTGGCCACGTATCTTAAGAATCTTTCGCTTTCCGGAACAAACAGTGCGCCGCTGGCAGACAACAGGTAGCTCGCCGAATTCGCCAGGATAGATGGGTCGCCAGCTAAGTATACTGCTGATGCAACAGTGAAGGAGTGATACATGCTTTTAAGCAGTCTTACGTATGCTTCCTCGAAGTCTTTCACGTAGACTTTGCCCTGCTCAACAAGGGACTTTACCTCGTCGTCTTCGAAGTAGCCTTGGAGGACGATTCTACCGTCCAATGAGAAGGCAGGCACAGAGAAAACGCCCTTCTCGAGGGCATAAAATGGACACTTCTCAACGTTGAGGAAAGCTATCTGCCCCTCGGGCGGAAGAGACCTTAGAAGACAGAACACCCGGTACGATTTCGAGCACCTTGGATGAACATATATCTCGAGCATAAGTACCTCAACGCGCAGAACCAATATATACCTTATTCAGAGCGTGCGCATCTTCTTACAACAAAGTGCTCGACTATGTCTTCAATCGTCTTAAACTTCCCTCTCGAGAGCTTAAGTTCCTCTCCGAGCTAGTCCTTGCGCGCGCTGCGCCTGGGAGGACAATTTTACCGTCCATTGAGATGACAGGCACGGGGCACGCGCTGTGTGGTGAAGTTGCCGGGTCAATTTATCTTTTTCTCAAGGCTTTCCAATGTATTTGGTGAATTTTCTCCCCTCATTTATCCACTTTAAAGGATGTAGCATGATGTTCATTCTCCATATTTCATATTCTGTTGTACATTATACGTTATATGGCTGATGAGATTTGTGTGTTGTACCTCGTGCTTTGTTGCGCTGAATCCCTCAGGGTTTTTTGATATCCACTGTTTGGCCTGGTTTTCATGTCCGTATTGTAAAACTACTTTTATCATTAAAAAAGTAGCATTTAGGATAAAAGGAGGCCACGATATTTTAAACAACACATTTATTTAAACGTGTAAGATTTTTTGAAAACGTTAATTTTAAAAATTATAGGAAGAAGGATGCCCCGTTACTTCTTTTCCCGCCAGCGCGCCCGTGGAAGCTGTGCAATGCCTGCGCGCACTAGAAGACTCAGCGCGCGCGAAGCCCTACCTCAAAGCACTTTCGACCCACAACACGTATTCCCCACTTCTCATCTTCCGTCCCCTTGAACAATTCCACTAATGTATTGTGAAGCTTGCTGGCTAATTCTTCTCTAGAGGCCACGAAGAATCTTCTCTCAGGCGGGGGTAGGTGGGGGGAGCGGAAAACATCAGAGACACGAACGTAGTAAATCGTATGATGACGCTTTGGGTCTATGGCCTGTAGGAAAAGTCGTTCATCAAGGAAATCGTATAATGACGCGAAGAAAACCTTGCCTGCATGAGGGACACGAAGCTTTATGACCATCACAGCTTTGTGGGTGCTATCGATTTCGACGACGTTGAAATCAGGCTCGTCGAGCATGCTCATGGCGTGGCTGAAGGCCTCTTCAGCGCTCCGTGTGAGCACCTCGCTGGGACGCCTGTGCCTGCTGTCGTCCATGGTTGTCGATTAAAAGCTGAGGGTAAAAACTTTTTCTGTGACAGCACCTCCCGGCACCTCTTTACCGGACGGCAGGCGGAGCGTCACCACGTGCAATCACGAAGCACCACTGAACCGTCTACATAGAAGATGATCTCGGAGCAGTATCTGCCTGCAAAGTAGGTGTACAATTCTCCATTGTCCCGGGCAGGTTGTAAAGCCTCTCTTAGTACGCTGTAGAGCCTTTCAGCCAGCTCACTTTCCGTTGATGCGAAAAAGCCTTTTTCAGAGATCGGTGAGAAGTGTAATGTAGGAGGTTTTTTTTCAGAGAGGGTCACTATAACAGGATCGAAGGACGCCACGTAGTAGCCCACGGGTTTTTTCCTCGCGACCGTCCCTGGTGCCTGAGGAATAGCGTCGGCGATCACCCCGGTCTCCGTCACCCATAGCTTTATTACTACAACTTTCGTCAGGGGGCCTGGAGGATATGGGAACGCCCCTACATCCATTTCTATGAGATCAAACTTGCCCAGCGCGCTCATAACCTGCCTAACCAGCTCGTGCGCGCGCTGAGTCGCTTTTGCCTGCTTGTTACTCGCGTTGAATGGCTCTTTCCAGATTTCCACCACACTTCTCAGTAGAAAACAAGAGGAATTAAACTTTTCGCCAACGACGGCTTCCCCCATCCTTGTCTCTTTCGACGACTATGAGCCGAATTAAAAACAAAGTTTACAGCCAACCCAATGGTCACGAAACCCCATCCAACCGTCACGAAAGGCGGAACACCACCGAACCGCTACGGCGGAGGATTGCAATTAGGTAGGTTCTATTACCACGAACACTTATCGAGGTACGCTCTTTTAAAGCGTCCTTGAACAGCTTCTCAACTACCTCGAATATTCTCCCAAGCTTTTCAACCAGCTCCTCCTTTGTTTGCGCAAGGAAGGATACCCTCGGATCCCAGGACTCATGGCACACCACGTAGTAGCCTAAGGGTTTCCTGCTACTGGCTATCGCCGCCACGTCGTTGCCAAACCCGTAAGCATCGGCGTTCATGACGATTGCTCTCTCCGGCACGCGAAGCTTTGCCACCACCACCTCCGTCCCGTGAGGCAAATGTATTTCAACGTATTCGAACCCGCCGCTGTCGAGCAGCTTCAGAGCGTGGTCGAGCGCCTCCTTGGTGGTCGAGACGTACCTGGGCCTCTCGGAGTTTTCGTCTGCCATCAATGAACAATGACGCGAAAACTACTTAAATTCTTCCGCGAGCTAACCTTTTTAGGTAGTTTCACCACCTTGCTTTGATGACAAGCAGGGAGGCGAGAGCAAGGGTAAGCGCTGCCCTAGCACTCGCCCTAATACTCCTGCTATTGCTGGCTTCCGTGCTCAACCCACTCTCTGCCCAAGCGGTCAGAGCCGAGCCTAATGGCACCGTCTCGTCTCAATCAGTCCCTTCTGATGCTTCCGCTCCGTCGAACAAAACTATGCCCCAGTACGCGATAACCTCACAGCCAATCATGCTTGTACTCATAAACGCGACAGAGTTAAGCTCCGATAGTGATCCTCTGAACATAACGCTTGACGAGATCCTGAACGCGACAGCCCCCTTAATCAGGTGCCTCATACAGATAGGCTTCCAGCTCCTCTGGGCCTACATTTCTCCACTTCCACCACCTCCGGGGGTAACGCCTATCTTCCCCGGCACTCCCCAGCCGCAAATAGTCCCAGTTCAACGTCCACGCCCGCACCCACGATAGAGATCCCACCGGAATACAGAACCGTGAAGCCGACCGACCTTAAGAAGATCACCAGGGAATTGATGGAGAAGCAAAAGCACCCAGTCGTAACGCCCGTGGAGCCGATGTTCCATATCGAGGAGTTCAGGAAGACCGGCTACCTGACCGCTGACGACCTCACAGCTGGGGAGCACGTATTCGGCAGGAGCAAGTACATCATCCAGGGATACGATAGCGAGCAGTGGACCATCGAGGCGTCCAAGTATGATGAAGAAGTGTATACCAATGATACGAGGAAGTGGAGAATAAACTTAAGGCTGGCGGCCGATGAGCTTCTAGGCAAGGGGACCTACGAGAAGTGGGTAGAGGAGGTTAAGAAGCTGCTCGATGAGAGAGGTGTAACTGACAAAATAGAGGAGGTCCTGAGGAAGTACCATTATCGCGAAAAGACGCTCGATGAGGTCATAAGAAAGTATGTCCTAAGGTACAGCGAAAGAGAGTACGACATCAAGATAAAGGTTTGGATCAAAACTCGACAAGAGGATATAGAGGTGAAGGCGAGGGTTGACGGGCTAGCCGAGGTGAAGGGCGCAGTCGACCTCATAAGGAACTTCCCGCATGCAATCGGCGAGGCAATTAGGGATAGCATATTTAGGAGGTTGCTGGGGGTTGCGGCTGAGAGAGGAGAGTACTTAACCCTTACGACAAAAACAGAAGAGGGGGTCGATACGTTTAAGGTCAATGCTGAGAACAGTGACATTAAGTGGGTAGTCAATAAAGGCTTCAAACGGTACCTTGAGGGATCCTGGCAAAAGCAGCTGGAAGACCTAGCTGGCGTGCTCGAAAAGGTCCTCGGGGAGCTTGGTATTCAAAGCCGCTTCATTTCGCCAGTAGCAAACGAGAGATACTACACTGAGATAACAACGAAGGATACCAGGACTCTTGATGAGTACTTGAAAAAACCGGGAGTATGGATAAGCCCGCTTGTCACCATGCTGCTTCTGGACAAGCCTAGGTTGACGTGCTTCGCTCTGAACCTCTCGGGAGCCACCTTCGTTTTCATGTACGTCGGAAGCGTTGAGCAGGTGCAGCAGCCGTCTCCGAGCGGTGAAATCGTCTTCCGTTTACCCGATGGGCGAACTGCAAGGTGCCTTTACGTCGGCGACAGGTTCATCTGCATGGATTTGAGCGGAGCGGTAATTGACCCGAGCAACGTCGTCGTGCACCTGATGGATGGCACAGCTTACCTGAGCATGTATCCAGCCACGCAGATCAAAACAGCGGTGTACCTATTGGACACGAATGATTGGGGCAAGGCCAAGCAGTACATTACCAATTATACGCTGGTTTTCGCGTCGTACAGCATCCCATCTCTTTACAGCGATGAAGTTGAGCAGATCGTGAGCAAATCGACCGTGGTCTTTGTTGTCGAGGTGGATACCCAGCCGTACTACGGAAGGAGTGTAGCAGCGTGGTACCCCGTCTTTTACGCTGTGCAGAACCCTCGGGCATGCGGGTATGATAACGGCGCAGTCATCGATCCAGCTTTCCAGCAATACCTTGGCACCAGCGTGCCAGCTCTCTGGGACTATCAAGTATCCATTTACCACAAGGTTGCTGGCACGGTTAACTGGGCAGGCACTTCAGCGTTGGCTGGAGCTACAAGAAGTACAGCAGAGGCGCGATAATAGAGGTGCCTTGCGACGGCTTCTGGAAGTCCGCAGACTGGCTGGGTAAATACGTTGATGCCATATCGAGTGTGCTGCTTAACGTGTCTCAACCGCTCAGGGTAATTTACATGGGAGGGTATACATCAGATGCCCCCTATTACCATAAGGACTACCCACTTGACAGCGCCTGGAAGGCACTGGCACAAAGCAGGGGATGGGAGGTTGTAGACCTAAGAGGGGACCCGCTATCTGCCCACGTAGTAAGCGTTGCAGGTCTTGGAAACGAGGCTTATAGCAATTCAACAAGGATAACAAATTCAACGAAAACGTAAGGGCGGAACCGCTCGTATAGAAATTAAATAATTCCTTTTTTCCCTTTTTCTCTAGCGCGCGGTTTGCCGGGAACGTTAATTTAAAAGGGTAAGGGGGGCGCGCCTATGGCTTCTATGCCTGTTTCGGGTGGGTATCCATTAGTGCTTCCCAACTGTCCATTCTCTAGTTTATCCGTGGAGCGCGCTAAAACCATTTGCATCTTATGATGGAACCTTAAAAAGAGCAAAGAAAACATTAAGAGTATTGAAAAAGGCACTTGAGGAGCCCTCTAAGCAGCGCGGATAGAAAAAAAATTATTCCTCTCCCCATACTAGTTGGCTCAGTTTGACGGCTTTCTCACGCTCGTAGAAATATACGAAGAAGGATAGATTGTAGAGAAAGACTAAGATGATGATTGCAAATTTTTTCACTTCATCCAGGTTTCCAGTATGCTCGATTACAACCTTCTCTTGCCCGTCTCTGTAACGAAAGACTATCTTTCCCCCGGCGGCTGTAGCTGTTCGCTCAAGATCCACTTCTGCCTTTTTACTCGTTGTTTTGAAGCGAATAGCTAATTTTCCATCGCCAAGTTCCTCAGCTTCGATTCGCAACTTAAAAGCAGTTTCCGTGCTACTATTTATATGTATTAGTTCCTCCTTAACCTCCTCCAGCGTCTTTGCTTTAGCTAGCTCATCGACATGATGTATCATGGTTGCCGCATCCATTGCGAACAGTGTTTCATCTATCTTCTCCACGTTTTCTTTCAGCGTGCTCATCAAGGCTTCTAGGTCTTTCACACCAGCGAATTAGTGTTTTGCAATATTAAGATTGCTCTTGGAAGGTGCGTTAGCATGGTTTGCTGGGTTTGGGGTGGGTTTTATTCATCGGACGGGAGTTTTAGTGGGTGTTGGGAGGCGTTAGTTTTAAGATTTTGGGTGTTGGGGGTTTTACGTATGGGTTTGCTTGCTATTCGTGATGCTGAAGCGATTTTGACGATGGATAGTGCTGGGACCGTTTTGAGGGGGCAGTCGATCTTGGTTCGGGATAATAGGATTGCGGCGATTGGTGATTATGGGTCGATTGTTTCTAGTTTTGGTAGCCCGGATGAGGTCATTGATGGTCGTGGTAAGCTGGTTTTGCCGGGGTTTTATGACTTGCATACGCATGTCGCGATGGCTGGTTTTAGGGGTTTGGCCAGTGATGTTGGTGATGTGATTTACAGGGTTTTTTGGCCTCTTGAGCGTAGCTTGGATGGGGACTCTGTCTACAGGTTTGCGCTTCTGGGTGGTCTCGAGGCTCTTAAGAGTGGTGTTGTGCTGGTTGCTGACCACTACTTCTTCATGGACCAGGTTGCTAGGGCCTTGTGTGAGCTTGGTTTGAGGGGTTTGCTTGGTCACACGTACATGGATCGTGATGGACCCTTTACTGGTGAGAGGGAGCTTAAGGCTTCACTGGGCTTTGTTGAGAGGTGGTCTGGGAGCGGGTTGGTTATCCCGGCTTTGGCTCCGCACGCGCCTGATACTGTTGCTAGGGAGAATCTCAGGTTTTTAGGCGAGGTGGCTCGTGAGAGGGGTCTTTTCCTGCATATGCATTTGGCTCAGACTTTGAGGGAGTTTAAGGTTGTCAGGGAGGAGACAGGCTATACGCCTGTGAGGTATGTTGAGAGGCTTGGTCTTCTGGGTAGGAGGACCATTGTTGCTCATGCGAACTTTGTCGATGAGAATGAGAAGGCATTGTTGGCGCATAGTGGTAGTTTGATTGCACAGTGCCCGTCTACCTACATGCTGTCCGGGACTCCTTTCCACGCCTACGACTACTGGCAGCTGGGTGGGAACGTCGCCATCGGCACTGATGCCCCCTGCTATAATGATAATACTGACTTCTTTGAGGAGATGAGGCTCATGGTTTACGGTCAGCGGATGAAGTTTGAGAGGAGTGGGGTGTGGAGGGCGTACGACTTGCTTGAGATGGCTACTAGGCAGAGCGCCAGGTACCTCGGTTTGAATGCTGGCTACGTCGGCAAGGATGCCTTAGCCGACCTCGTAGTCATCGACTTGTCGAGTGTCAGGCTTAGGCCTTTCCTAAACCCCTTCGCGAACATAGTGTATGCGGCTAGCAGCGGTGATGTGGATACCGTAATCGTGGATGGGAGGGTTGTCGTGAGGGGGAGGAGGCACTCGTTCCTCGACGAGGAGAGGGTGGTTAACCAGGCTGAGGCGGCATCTAAAATGCTTCTGCGCAGGGCTCTCGACGAGGACCCAGAGCTTGAGAGGATAATTGGGGTGGATAAAGTAATATAGGGGGCTTGGCTACATTTTTCGATGCCAAAGCCGCTGCATATTTTGGCTAAGCCTGAGGACATTGCTCCAAGGATCATTGCCTCCGGGGACCCTGCAAGGGTAAAGCAGCTCTCATCGTACCTGGAGGGCGCCAGGCTTGTGAACGAGAACAGGGGCTTCCTCGTCTACACCGGGAAGTACGGGGGCGTCAACGTCACGGTTGCTACCCACATGATTGGCGCGCCTTCAGCTGCCATAGTGTTTGAAGAGCTCATAATGCTTGGTGCAAAGCTTATAGTTAGGTTTGGGACCTGTGGGGGCTTCCTGCCCGAGATGAGGGTCGGGGACTTCGTCATAGCCACTGGCGCGTCGTACAGCGGGGGTGGAACCATGAATACCTACTCTCCTGGTGAGTGCATGGCGGCAGTGCCGGATTACGAGGTCCTCAAGGCGCTGGTTGAGAGCGCTAGCAGGATGGGGTTGACTTACCATTTGGGCCCCGTGATAAGTAGTGACAACTTCTACGCTGGCCTGGACTACCTAAACAAGTGGATTTCCAGGGGCATGATAGCCGTCGATATGGAGGCTGCCACGCTGTTCCTGGTCGGCAGGCATAGGCGCGTCAAGACCGGGGCGTGCTTCGTTATAAGCGATGTCTTGGGCCACGCTTACGAGAAGATGGCTACCGCTGAGGAGCTTAGAGAGGCTGTGGACAAGGCATCTCGCGCAGTGTTCGAGGCAGTCGTCAGCGTGAAGCTTTAATGAGCCGCGTTTCTGCACTTAATAAGACATATTTTTTTCTCAGTAGGTTCCTGGCATGCATCGAGGAGTATTTTCCGCTCGACAGCGTAGTTATCCCGTACGGGGGTTGCAGGTTCGTGGTTCCGAGGAGGTGGATCAGGGCTAGCCTCTCGAATTTGAGCCACATCTACGTGTTGAGGGACTATGAGAGGGTTCCTTGCTTAACGTGCCTCAAGCCAGGCTCAGCTGTACTGGACTTGGGGGCTTTTGTGGGTTTTTTCAGCGTAAAGGTGGCTAGGGAGAACAGGGGTGTTAGAGTCTGCGCTGTTGAGGCTAACCCTTTTGCGTGCAGGTACCTTTACGTGAATCTGGCGCTGAACGGTGTGAGGGGTGCGGGGGTTCTGTGCGGGGCTGTGGGGGAGAAGAGGGGGTTTTCAGGTTTCTATGCTGCGGATAATGGGGTCAATTCATCCCTTATACCGGGCTATGTTGACAGCTCTGCTGGGGGGTTTGAGCCTATACGTGTAGGAGTTTTTACTTTGGGTGAAGTATTTGAGAGGTTTTCGCTGGAGAATGTCTCCCTAGTGAAGATGGATATAGAGGGTGTTGAAGAAAGGGTTCTATTCTCGTCCCGGGAGCTTGTTTCTCCAGACCGCGTGGAGAGGTGGATCATAGAGGTTCATCCCCCGTACTCCTCTCCAGGCAGGATTGTTAGCCTTCTTGAGCAGGATTACAGGGTTGCCACGTTTTTTGACTACGAGGTTCCTGGGCAGTTGTTTGTGTACGCCTGGGCTAAGAGGTAAAAATCTATATCTGTGTTTTCTAGCATCTAAGTTATGCCTTACCATATACGTGCAGAAAGGGTTTCTGAGCGAGTAATCGTTGTTGGTGACCCGGGGAGGGCTAGTCTAATTTCTAAGCTCCTAGAGGATGCTAGGCTGGTGAACGAGAATAGGGGCCTCCTTACCTATAACGGCTATTGGCGAGGCAAAGAGGTAACCGTGGCTACTCATGGCATGGGTGGCTCCGGTGCTACCATAGTCTTCGAGGAACTTATTCAGCTTGGAGGCAGGATCTTGGTACGTTACGGCACAACTGGTGGTATAAGGGAGGATGTGGAGCCGGGAGACTTCGTTGTCCCCGTCTCTGCCTTTTATCATCCTGGCGGGCTCTTCAAGCAGTACTTTGGAGACGTGTGCGTCGCGCCTGCACCTGATCTGGAGGTTACCTGGAGGCTTAGCGAGGCTTTGAGGGGGATGGGGCTACGCGTGTGGACTGCCCCTGTCGTGAGTAGTGATGCCTTCTACGCTGAGACGCCTGAGGTCGTTAAGAGGTGGAGCGGGTTTGGTGCTGTTAGTGTGGAGATGGAGTGCGCCTCTCTGTTCGCTGTTTCGCGTCTCAGAGGCGTGAGGAGCTCGGCTGTCCTTTTGGTGAACGGAAACTTGCTGTTCCCCGGGAAGAGGATGATCTCCGAGGCTGAGCTTGAAGAAAGGCTCGTATCTGGCGCCAAGGTTATACTTGACGTACTGGTAAAAGTAGGCTGAGGCCCTGCATATGTCCGCGAATTGTAGGCGTTTAACTGAGTTTAACGTTGCCGGTAGGGAGTTGCGTGAGAAGCGGAGGCTCCTCGTGTACGGGACCTGCATACTCTACGAGTACCCAGAGGTGTTGTCCAGGTTTAGTGAGGGGCGCGTTGCCCTAGGAGCTTGCTTGGAGGCTGAGCACCTAAACATTGTGGGGTTGAAGCTCGCCTCAATGTTTGCGAGGGTTGAGCTTGAGGAGGTTGCGGTCTTAACAGTGGATGGTTCACCACACTGTATCCAGCTACATCATGCTGTTGAGGAGGCGAAGAAAGTGTCCGGGCGGGACATAAACGTAAGGCACTTTGTCATCGAGGACGGTGAGGCTCGGGAGGTTAGCCCTGAGGCCGTGAAGACCGCCAGGTACTTGTCAAAAATACAGAGGCTTTTAAGTAAAGCTTAAATCGCTTTTTAGTTTAACAATGGTTGTGGGTAGGAAGGGGAAGAGTAGTCTCGTTATTGCCGTAGCTTCGGTGTTTTCTGCTTTAACAGCAGCGTTGACGTATTTTCCCGGCCTCGCTTTGCCGTCGCCTACTGGTGGCTACACGCACGTGGGCGATACAGTTATCTACATTGCGGGCTTGCTTTTTGGCTCCCAGGTGGGCCTCGTGGTTGGCTTGGTTGGTCCAGTTATTGCTGACTTGTTGATAGGCTATCCGAGGTGGTACGTGACTCTCGTCGCCCACGGGCTACAGGGGTTTATTGTTGGCTTGGGTGCTCGTAGGCGCTTCAAAGTCCAGCTGATGATGATGGTTATTGGTGGGCTGGTGATGAGCTTCACGTACTTCGTTGTGAACGTGTATGTCAAGGGCATGGCTCCCGCGCTTGCTTCTCTTATTAGGGATATTTTTGGGCAGACGCTCGTATCCATAATCCTGGCATCGATCCTGATTAAGCCTCTGGAAAGAATACCTGTGATTAGGAGGGCCCAAGAGCTTTTACTGGGATAAAAGGAGGTAACAATTATCTTTACTGGTGAAAATGCCTGTGGAGGGGGAGGAGTTTTGTTGGGAGGGGAGACCCACTAGCCTTTCTTACTTGGGTTTATATGCTAGGGCATTGACTCCTCTGCTGTCGCTGCTATTCCTGCTGGGGTTACGTTACGTTGCCGCAGACTTCCTGGCTGAAGCGTCGAGCATGGCTAGCTTTGCCTTAAAGATGCTTTTACCGGACATGCCTCCCATCGACGGGGTGGTTTACGTTTTTGGGGTCGTGGTTTCTCTGATTTTGGGAATTATGGACTGGCTCGTTAACCTGAATGTGTGGCTTGTCGTATTTGAGGTGGTAGTTTATGTGTGTATTGAGTCTATTCGTTTATACCTCGGTTTGAGCCTGGGGCTGGCTGGTAGGGCTGTTCTGCTAGGCCTCTTCTCTTCAACATGGCTGTTCTTTATTGAGCTTCAGCGCAGGTCGTATAGGTATTTTGTTACGCGGAGGAGCGTTGTCGTGTCTGGGGGCTTGTTGAGGCGTGTGGAGAGGCACGTGAGTGGGGAGGCGATCAGTGATGTTATTGTTGTTAGACCTATCCTTGGGAGGCTGTTTAACTTTGGGCATATTGTTGTAGTTACTCCTAGTCAGCTCGGCTTGGGGGAGACTTATAGCTTAGGGGGTGGGGGCGTTTTTTCGAAAAGAGGAGCTGGAGTATTAGTGGGGGGTGGAAGAGCTATTCGTGAGGTCTTAGTTAAGCCTTGGAACTGCATCTACGGCGTGAAGAACCCTGATAGGGTGCGTGAATACATACTGAGTGGTTGTTAGGGCGAGCTCTGAGGTTCGCGGTCTCATGAGGTGCTGCTGAGAGGAGAGAGGTTAAAGATGTCGTCCACGATGGACGGCGCCCGGACCAGCGACGTTGCGGCTGGGCGTGGAGTCTGTACCGGGCACCCCCGAGAAGGAGGGGCTATGGCTGGGAAATCCAATCGTGTAGCGCGCGCGTTATTACTGGGTTAAAGCATTTGTGACCAGGCATGTTTAACTGAGTTATAGCCAATCAGGGGGATTATACATAGTGATAAATTTATAACACAGTTAACGTGGAGTATTTACTAGTGGTGTAATGTTCCCGGAAACGGTTGCCTCTAATGTTTTCATTCCCTATATGCGTAAGCTTCTGATCCTGGAGTTGAGGAAACTAGGCATGTCTCAGACGGATATCGCTCGGCTAACGGGCGTGACACAGGCAGCTGTCAGTAAGGTTTTGCATAGTGGGCAGTCGCGCCGTGACAAAGCTGTAGGTCTGGAGATTTCTGAGGTGGAGTTAAAGGCTGTTTCCAGGAGGATAGCCTCGCTCCTGCAGAGCGGGAACATTAATGAGGCTGGCTATCTAGCCAATAGGTATTGGTGGCTCGTAGCTGCTTCTGGAGATGCCTGTAAGGCTCATGAGAGGTATGGCTGGCGTAAGAGCGAGTGCTTTATATGCACTAAGGTTGTTTACCCGGAGCTTGATGTGAGCCGAGGGCTGGTGATGGCGGATCTGGAGAGAGCCCTTTTGATACTATCATCCTCGGAGTACTTTAGTTTCCTGATACCTGAAGTTATGAGCAATATTGCCGTAGCCATTCCGGGGGCTAAAAACATTTATGATGTTGCAGCTGTTCCTGGCAGGATTTCGAGGTCTAAGACTGGGGGGATCCTGTACAGGAGACCCGAGTTCGGGGCTACCAGGCATCTAGGAGGCATCCTGCTTTCAATTAATGGAAGGTTTAGAGCTGTCATGAATATTAAGTACGATGAGCTGGTTAGGGAGTCTCTGATAAGCATGGGGGTCTTCTTTAAGGAGTTTAGCAGTGAACAGTACCCTTCGGCTAACCCAGCTGCCTCCGCTGCCGCGGATCTACTCGACAAGTACCCTGATTGTAGGGCGTTAATTGATGTTGGTGGACCGAACATTGAGAGCGTTGTTTACCTCTTCGGGAATAGGGCTGTCGAAGTGGCAAATACTGCTGTGTTGCTTGGAGACCTCTACTATGCTGTCTCCCTTAAGCATGGAAAAGATTTAAGCAATTTATAGAGAATTTGTATTTACCTTTATTCTTCAAATTAAAACAATTAAATATTAATACCTGCGTGCCTAACTTTTGCTTAGATGGATTATGGGCGAAAAGATTCCCGGGGCTTTGGACTCTGGTTCGCCTCGAGATACTGCTGTACAGCTCTTGAGGTTTTTGGGGCTTACAGGGCTGGAGGCTGAGCTCTACCTATTGCTGCTTGAGAGGGGTCCCATGAGCGCCCCAGAGATCTCTGATCACTTGGTGAAGCATAGGCCGCAGATACATGTTGCTTTGACGCGGCTATCTTCCAAGGGGTATATTGAGGAGCTGGGTGGAAGACCTAAGAAGTTTAGGGCTGTGGATCCGCAACTGTTGCTGAACATTTTCTTGAGGGATTTTGATGTCTTGGCCAAGAAGGCTCTGGGATACATGCAGTCGATTGCAAAGCCTGCCCCCGAGGAAAGGTTTGGTGTTTGGGTCGTCCGCGAGCCCGAGATCGCCAAAAACCGGTTGGCAGAGCTTTTAGACGGCGCAACTACGGATGCGCTGATAATGGGCGATGTGAAGTTTATTCACATGCTGAGCGAGAGGATTGAAAATGCTATAAAGAGGGGGGTTAGGGTTTACGTGCTGACGTACTCTCTGGGTGAGAGGGGGGCTAAGTTTATCCTTGAGGATATGCCGTTTTTGAAGAAGCTTAGAGTGGCTATCTCGGGAGACCTGGTAGTCGTGGTTGACTCAGAGAGGGGAGGGGTCCTCAAAGCCCGTCCAACGCTCCCAACGCGCCATGGGTACCTTATTGAGGAGAGAACGCTTACAGACTACCTCTCACACGACTTTATGAATAGGTGGGTAAATGCCAAGGTTGTTGTTGATGAGAACTATGATCTGCCTTGGAAATTCACTTTTCACAGAATAGCTCTTTATGAGACCAAGAAACTCCTCCTGGAGAACAGGAAGTTGAGGCTGAGGGTTAAGGGTTATGAGATAGATACTGGGGCTAGGGTCGAGATCGAGGGAAACATCTTAGACGCTGTCCTAGATGTCCCCGCGGGGTTTGCTCACTTCAAGGTGGAGACTAGCTCAGGAATCGTGAGGGTTGGAGGTCTGGACGCAATTGTTGAGGAAGTAGCTGGCGAGTACTTTGAGATATATGAGGAGTCTAAGCGGTGAACTTGTACTTCACTATTTCCCATGCAAGTCTTGGAGTCAGGTAGGAAAGCATAGTTCTCCTCGTGGGGTAGAGTTCCTCTTCTCTCAGCGTCTCCTTTGAATCGAATACTCCGGGTTTTTTCCTTTGCCTAGCAAGATTAATGCTCTGGACGACTGCACTATAATACTCGTCATCCATGATGCCACAGCTGTGTTTACTTTCCGCTAGGCTTTCAACAGCATTGTATGTTGCCTCGGCTATTTCCCGCCTAGTCATCCACAGGGTTTCGTAGTTAAGCATTTGATGCCAGTCCTTTGAAAGCAATAATTCCCTGTGCTCAGTCAAGGTGTATGCATACAGCTTGTATCCGTATCTCGATGACTTGTGGAAGGCTACGCTTCCCGGATCGACAAAGGGCGCTAGGGGTGCGACAAATGCGTCGGCAACTTTTGGGGCTTCTCGCCATAGCTCTTCAAAGAACTTTCCAAGCAGCCTAACGTTTTCCACTGTTTGTCCCGGCAAACCAATCATGAAGTACATGTCTACTCTTTCGAAGCCTAGCTGTTCCGCGCTTCTGAGGAACGCCTTCAGGGACTGGTTTGTGTATGGTCTGCCGTAAAGTTTCCTAGTTTCTTCGTCGTGCGATTCGGGAGATATTTGTAGGTAGACTTTTTCGCTGGTCTTCCTGAGTAATCGTAGGATCTCCTTGGGAGGGGGGACGAAGAATTCAAAGAAGACTTCGACGTCTTGCTTTTCGCTGCTTAATAGTTGGGATAATCTCTCAATGTAGTGTTTTCCCAGAACCTGGAGATCGTTTACGAAGAATATTGGTGCTTTTAGTCTTTCTGTGATTTCTCTGTATTCCTCGAATAGTGTCTCGGGCTTTTTAACCCCCAGGGTTTTTCTCTGCAGTATAACGCTGTATGTAAAGTGGCTTCCTCCACACGCCAGACAGTTATAGGTGCATCCCTTATAAGTTATCACCGCCGTTACCGGGTGTTTAAGGAACGTGCTCCACGGCAGGGACAGGGTTATCCCGCTCCTGACCATCACCTTTACTACAATATCGTACTTGGGGCGTAGTTCGTCTAGATCTGTGGGAACATAGCGTATGCCTGTAAACCTGATTTTCCCGTCCTTTGTCCTGTAGGCCAGGTTAGGTATCTCTTTGAGGCTTTCAAGAGAGCCTGTTTCAATTCTTGTTACAAGCTGGTAGAAGACTGGCTCGGTTGTGTCCCCTAGAACAGCGGCGTCTATGTAGGGGTATTTTTCAAGCAGCTCGCGCCAGTAATAGGTTGACGACAAGCCTCCGAGAATGACTGGCCTCCCCTTGAGTTCCTTCACTATTTTTGCAATTTCGATTGCTCCATGGGAGTGGACTAGCCAGTGGAGATCGATGCCGTAAATTTTAGCATCTATCTGCCTAATGAGCCTGTCCACGTCTACCCTAGGGTCATTTATCATTTTTGCTGCAATGTTGAATATCCCTGTCTTTATCCCTCTCTCCTCCAGGTAGGATACTAGCGAGAAGAAGCCAGCTGGGTACATGTCAAATATCGGCTTTGAGGGGACTACGTCGCTTATTGGGCCATAATTTACGTATGGTTGCTTCCTGAAGTCGAAAACGCTTGGTGCATGTATGAAGGCAACGTCTAAGGACCTCACGGAGAACTGGAGAATTAAATAGCAATATTAGTTTTTCGTAAAAATTTCTCCCTAAATAGGAAGGTACAGAATTTAAGCCTCATGGGATAATCTCTACCGTGTTATTATACGGGGGGTAAAGGATATCGTTCATGGATACTCTCCCTTGTACTATAGAACTCTCGATCTTGGGGAGCACTTCTAGAAGAGCATTGATAAGCCCAGTTGTCGCTTTGCATACCTCACGGAACCCATCCTCGCCCCAAAGCCTCTCAACGTAAACGTAGAGGCATCTTCCCCCACAGTACTCATAATAGCTGCAGGAAGTGCAGGGCTCAGCTATCCGTGGAGTTCTTTCCCGGTTAAATGTTCCTCGTAATATGCTCCCGACTTCCGCCCACTTCTCTTCAACCGCAATCGGACAGACGGTGATCCTCCCATCTGTAAGGATGGAGAGGGAGTTTACTCCCGCTCCGCAGGGTGGGGCTGTATAACTGTCCTGAAAAGTCTTAGTAGCTATGGCCTTGAAGGGGGCAATTCCTAAGACCCTCCCTCTGGACATTTCTTGAACCCATAAATTAACAAGCTTTTTTATGCCCGGCAGGTAAGATGTATCCCTCCACTGCTGGAAGTTTTTCCACCTGTTGTTCCACACTACGTCTAGTTGCCAGTGTACGTGGCTGAAGAGGTTTAAAGATAAGAGATGCAAAACTTCGCTATAAATGTTGGTGTCCTCTGTTACAGTCATCCTAGCTATCAAGTCCCCGGAGAAGCCGATCGTTCTCAACCACCTAGCTGTAGATATCACTTTTTCGTAAACCCCTCTTCCGCGGTACTTGTCGGTGAGTTCCTGTTTACCGTCTATGGAGAGCAGGATCGTGTCAAATTTTAACCAGTATTCCTTGGGCAATTTCTGAGGCATTGTTCCATTTGTCTGGATAACGAAATGCTTGGCTTTCACGTGGTCTAAGACCCAGGCTATGAAGTCTGCATTGAGCAATGGCTCGCCTCCATAAAAAGCAACGATAGCCTCGGGGTCTCCTTCGATAAACCTTTCTAAATAGTCGTAGTTATACTGGATTCTCCAGGGAACCTTTTTCTGATTGAAGCTTCCTCCACAGTACTTACACTTCAAGTTGCATTGACCAGTTGCATGCACTATGTAAAGCATACTCTTTTGATGCCTGAAGAGCCCTTTTTAATTCTATGCGGGTAAATGGTGGTCATTTTACTTTTCGGATGTCTTGGAGGGATCCACCCACATAGCTGAGTTTTCTGTTCAAAGAGAATTTGTTCTTAGGGGGTTTACGTGTCTCTTAGAATCGACTTAGGAGATCCTCTATACATCTCATGTAGGCGTCGTGCCTCTCGCACTTTAGGATAGTTATCCCGGGAACGTTTTCATATCTTAAGTGGAGTTCAATTACTTCTCCCATCTCTTCATGGAATCTTACTTTAGCCGTCTTCGCTCCAAGTTTGACTACTAGTGTTTTTTCTCCCTCTTCTTCTGCTTTGCTTACCTCGTAGCCCCTCAATTGAAGAGTTTTCATGACGATATCGACGGCTTCATCTACTCGCATTGTTGCTTACAACTTAGATACTTTATAGATTAATTTATATTTTAGCTTTTGAAATTAAGGGATTGCATGAAAATCGGGTTTATTGGTACTGGGCGAATGGGCTTTCCCATGGCTCTCCACTTGGCGAAAACGAGTAATGAACTAATTGTATGGAACAGGACTGTTGAAAAAGCCAGGCCTTTAGCAGAGTACGGTGCTAGAATTGCAAATAGTGTTAAAGAGGTTGCTGAAAATTCGGAGATAATTTTTCTCATGGTTTCTGATGATGAGGCGTCGAGGAGCATCCTTAGAGAAATTTTTAGCCGTGCTGCAACCCAGGTAATTGTGAATCATAGTACTGTTTCACCTCTACATACTCACGAAGCTTATGTAAGTGCTCGTGCACTTGGCATAGAGTATCTTGCCATCCCCGTTATGGGAAACCCGGCAAGTGTTGAGAGAGGAGAATGCCTCTGCCTAGTCGGTGGGAGCGGGAACGCATTTAGCAGGGTGAGCAGCTTAACTGGAAAGTACTGTAAGGAGCATGTCTACGTCGGAGAGCCAGAAAGGGCGTCAGTCATAAAGTTAGCGCTGAATACCATGTACTTCATGGCTCTAGAGTCGCTCGCCGAAGCATTACTTCTGGTTAAGTCTTGGAATGTTGAGGAAAAAGAGTTTTTAGACATAGCAAGCAAACTATGGTTGAAGGCGATAGTTGACAGGTACGCGCAGAGACTTCTTGACGATTCCATTCAAACCAGTTTCCAATTAGGGCTAGCGGCAAAAGACCTCTTTTACGCTGTTCTTTCAGGTTTCCACAAAGGTCAGCCCCTGCCAGTAACCTCTAGGCTAGCGGAAACTTTTCTAGAGGCTTCACAGATAGGAAAAATTGGAGATAAGGATTATACGAAAATATACAAGTTTCTGAAGTGCAAGTAACCTATAGCAGTTCTGCTATCTCAACCCACCTATGCACCTTGAGTGCTACAAAGTCCTCAATCTTTATAGGCGAAAGAATGGCTTGTCTAATTATAAATGAAGCTAGTTGGACTGGGATCATGGCTTGTACCTCCCTGGGAACGTTACCCACGGCCACTTCCATATCCGTGTCTCTGACGGCCTCTGGTGGGAACCCGTCAAATCCCTGGAGTTCGAGTTTCCGGTCAAAGTACCATCTAGCCACGATTTTCCTGCTGGTGTTCTTCGCTATAACTACGGCTCTGTAGCCTCCATTCACTTTGAACAGGTTCTCATCTATGAAGACAACAAGCCTGCGTACTTCTCGTCTCTTATCGAACGGCAACTTGACGCTCCTCAACCAAGCCTGCAACTCTTTGAGGAAGTCTTGGGGAGACTTATATTTGTCCAGGAGGAACTTTTTAGGAAGCCTTGCCACAGGTCTCTCTAATACTATTTCAAGTAGTCTTCTCATGTTTTTCCCAGGTGCTAGCACATACTGCCAAGGCACGCTCAGCCAGTCTTCATAACGCTCGAGCAAGCTCCATCGCGTATATTTCCTTGAATAGCTGTTGAGCTGCGTGTCAAGTAAGGCCTCGAACTTTATGTCCAGAGACTCTTGGCTGAGTACGCCAGCGTAGGCGACAGCAAAAGCTTTTCTTGAAACTAGTTGCCCCGGGACAACAGTCAGGATCGTTCCCTCTGCAAATGTTCTAGAGAGACCCAGGTTGCCTTTGACTACTTCCATCAGTGAGTCTAGGCTGTTTGGAGTATATTTTGGATGAAGCTTCAAAATTCTTTCATCCATATAGGGCAGCTCTAGCCTTGGAGAGTAGGCCTCTGCAACAATGCCTCCTACGACAACGGCATCTCCTGCCCGATCGGGTAACAGTTTCTCTGGGCACTGGACCCGTAACCCACCCTTGTCGTAACACTTGACTGGTGATAGGTCTTCGTCGAGAAGTGCTTTGAAGAATGATGACTCGTCGCTTATTGCTATTGGTGCGGGGGAGGACTTTCTGGGGTCCTGTATGTAGATGACTAACACTTTGCCTCTTTACCTCTTCTGAGCTTGTATAATGGTGAAGGGTCCTTGCGCATGGTATCGTGTTTGTGTAAATTTTGCCGCTTGCAAGTCTCTTAGCAGTCTGTCGAGAGGTGGATACTCAGGTATCTTCCAGATCTTTAAAAGTGACCTTAATCCTTCTCTGGCATTATCTGGAATCATGGCGATAAGAGTCCCCCGCCTTTTAAGGAGTTTTACAGCCAGGTCTAACGTGGTTCTCCACCCTAAGCTCATTGCCTCGAGGGACGAGGAAATGAAAACATCGACATTTGAGTTCAGGACTGTGTATTGCTCAGGGTTCTCCAGAGGAAGAGCCTTAAGGTTAAGATTGTATTTGCGGTTATACTCGTCAAATGCTTCCTTGAGGATCGTATTTTGCAAGATCCACTTCTCAGCTATAACGTAAGGAGTTGTCCTAAAACGTGCATGCATCTTTGCAAGCATTATCGGTGCAGCAGGATTAGCCTCTACCACTACTGGGTTCTGGGTAAAAGTTGTAATGTTTATGGCCCATTCCTGGAGGGCTTCGACTATAGCCATCTTGTTAAACAGTTCGGTGAAAAGGAGGTAGGGTCTCCAGTCGCCCTCTAGATATGCATCAGCGTAGGCCGTTATTCCGTACTGGAAAATTTCCTGGAATTCTCTCTGCTCTATTCCTATGCGTGAACTACCTAGGCGAGTATCTGCTGATGAAACCAGCGATGGCAGTATATTTTCGATGCTTACCAGGTCCAGAAATTGTGGTGCAGAGGTTTTCCTGAGGGTGGATAGCGCCTCGGGGAGTAGCATGACGGCGAGGTCGTGGTAAACCTCTGGATAGGACATCACTCTATCACCAAGTCTATTACTCTCCTCCTCTGGAGCGAGAGCAGAGCCTCTATGTAGGAGTAGATGACTTGAGGATTCTCGAGACCTACGAGTTGAGAAACTTTAATTCTTGAAGCCTCAAGCACTTTATTGATAAAGCCACCATCATACTTTTCATATATTATCATGGGTCTGTACTTCCTGACAAGTAGTGATTCACGCTCTCGAACCTTCACAGAAATATTCGATGCATTCGTGATCAGCCAAAACACCTGTTTAACGTATTCAAAGGGTTGCTCCTCTACTAGTACGTCCAAGAGCCTAATTGCATTTATGTAGTCTGCCTGGTTAGTCGAGAAGGATGAGTCAAGTGCCTCTACCAGTAGCTCCATCCAGGATTTAGCGGAATGATAGCTGATGTCTCGGGTGAAGTCGATCTCGAGGGATGTCTCACCCTTACGGACCTTTATGCTGCTTGTGGATGGCTTTAAGTAGCCGGTAATACGGTAATTTATTCGTCTGCTTTCAACAGTAAAGCCGCTTATGTTCCTGAGCCCTCTCAGCCACTCTGTGGGGACAGTTGCCTGGTAAAAGCCCTTCGCGGTGGGCTGTAACAGGGGGAATATTCGCGTCCCCCTTTCTCCTCCATTCCTGTCTATGTACACGATCAGCACATGGTCTTCGTGCGAGAAAGCTATGCCTGCTAGTCCCAGGGGGTTGCTCTGTGCTTCGTAAAGAACTTTTTCATCCACTTCGACTGTTTCGATGGAATTGCATGAGGGGCACTTAATCTTGAATGCTCGCACTACTCCCAATTTACTCATATCCCCACTCTTTCAATAATTGCTTTTAATAAAAACGTAAATGCTTCACTTACATTTATCCCTTTCGCGGCTGAAACCTCAAAATATTCAAGCATACCCTTTGAGAGGGCATATTCGCGGGCCAGAGAGTACGGCACAATTTTTAACTCCCCTAGATCCGCCTTGTTCCCCACGAGTATGCTTGGAACATTACCAATTACTCCCTCGCTTATCTTCCTCCACTCATCTATTTCCAGGAAGGTTTCCTCCCTAGTAAGATCAAACACGTACACTATCCCCTTCGCTCCCTTGAGAAACATGGGCGCGAGGAAGCGGAACCTGTGCTCGCCCCCGAGGTCCCATATCGCCACGGAGAACTCTCTATTGTTCAGCTGTAGTTCCTTGAAGAAGTGTTGTATCCCAACGGTTAGTTTCTCGCTTGGGTTGAATTGCTGGCTGGTGAAGCGGCGCGCCAGGCTGGTCTTGCCCACACCACCCGGGCCGCAGAGCGATATCTTGATCAGTGACGCCAACTTGATCACGCCGTGCCTGCTACTATTCTCGGAGGTTTTTGGAAATTAAAAACTTATCTCCCAGGAATGCTCAGCTTTCTATCCACTCCCTTATCCTGTTCATGCCCTCTCTTATCGCGTCCTCAGCGACAGCGTAGGAGAATCTTAGGTGGTTTACTCCCCCCTCCTTTGGAAAAGCTGTTCCGGGCAGAACGACTACTCCTTTTTCATATAAGAGCCTGTCTGCCAATTCTCTCTCACCACTTAAGCCTTTCTCACTTATTATCTGGGAGAAGTCGGGGAAGATGTAGAAGGCTCCCTCGGGTTTTGCAACCCTCACACCTTTAATTGACGCCAACTCGCTGTGAATGATGTCTCGTCTCCTCTTGTACTCTTCGAAAATGGGCTTGAACCAGTCTAGCCCTTGCTTGAGAGCTCTTGCGGCTGCTATCTGCTCAAAGGTCACTGGGCATGAGTAAATATTGTTAGCCACTACTGAAAGCTTAGATATTAAGTCAGCATTCGCTACTACGTAGCCTAAGCGCCACCCAGTCATTCCAAACGTCTTAGAGAAGCCATTAACATGGTATACGCATTCCCTCCATGCCGGCGTTTGGAGGGTGGAGAAGTGCTTCTTCTCGTAAGCGTAGTGGTCGTAGATTTCATCTGAGAGAACCACTACCCCCTTCTTCGATGCAAAATCGACAATTTCTTCTACGTCCTTGCCTTCTATAGTTGTTCCCACGGGGTTTTCCGGGTAATTTAGAACTATCATCCTTGTCTTACTGGTGAAGAGCTTCTCTATTTCGGCGAAAGTCACCTTGTAGTTGTTGCCCTTATGGAGCCTGAGGAAGACAGGCTTAGCACCTACATACCTTGCAACTGACTCATAGAGCGGGTATGAGGGATCTGGGATTATCACCTCATCTCCGGGTTCGAGGAGAGTAACCATGGCCATGAAAATTGCAGACTTAGCTCCCACAGTTACAGCTACTTCCTCAGGCTTCACATCTGTGTCGTACTCTTGAGACACAAATTCAGCCACCGCCTCGCGCAGCTCAGGCATTCCCAGGCTTGGCCCGTAGCCGTTAAAGCCTTCATCCATGGCTCTCTTCGCTTCTGCTATCACATGGGGAGGGGGCTGGAAGTCCGGCTGCCCTATTCCAAACGAAATTACGTCTACGCCCCTCCTCTTGAGTTCAAGGCTTTTTGCTAGATAAACAAAGGCCTCCTCAGCTCCAAGCAGTGATGCAGATTTACTTATGCGAAAGGTCTTAGGGTGCACGTATCCTTTTCGTAAAGCGGATATTAATTGTTTTCCTTTTAGCCGTGCAAACGGGCAGTTGTTAATTAAAAAATCTTTATGTACACGACTACAATCTAAAACTTTATAAAGGTTTTTACATTTAAATATTTAGGTGGCAGAATTGGAAGACCTCGTTAAAGGGGTTCAAGAAATTCTGAAGACAATCGAGGGTGGAATCAAAGAAAAAAAGTTTCCAGAGCAGATGAGGATATACATTGAACAGCTAGGGAGGAATTTGAGGCACTTCCTCGATGTTGTTGAAACAGCTGCCCAGGCGAATACTATTCAGACGCCTATAAGTCCGAGTTCCCGGAGCGCCATGTACAACTTGAGAAAAGCTTTCTACGCGATTCTATCCCGGGAGATTAAGCAAAGCGGAGTAAGTAAGGATAAGAGCTTAGAGGAGTGGAGGAGGACGGCTGCCAAGATCATAGAGACCTATGAGAGAAGCGGCTTGACTGAGACACCCTCAAAGGTTATTCTGACGTACGAAATAAAAGAAGAGGGGGGATCAAGGTACATCTCCTTCCGGAACGCGAGGATCTTCTACTTCGAGCTTGAGGGCATTCTGTCGGTGGACCTGGCTTCGCCTGAGGGGAAGTAGGAGCTAGCAAAGAAGTCGTCAAGGTCAGCGTATCTTATATACGGTTCAGTGTACCAGCTGCGTATTATTTCCTCAAGTTCTTCCCGCGTTAGTACTTCTCTTGCCAGCTTTAACACGTCCTCAAAAGCACCAGTCCTACTGATTGAGCGAACCCTTCTCTTCAGAAAGGGCTTCTCATGAATCAGCATCCTTGCGGCTTCTTCAAATACCCTTCTTCCGTCACTGTTCAGAAAACCGCCTGAGAAGTACTCATGCCTGTGGAGGAGGAGCTTCCTGAGCAGGTTCTTAACGTCTCTGCCTATATCGTTCATAACGCTTGGCATGTAAACTTTTCAGGCTCTATTTCTACTTTACTCTTACTCTGTAAAGGTTTCCATGGGACTCTATAACCACTACTGGCGGGGCTGCTTTCACTTCCCGGACTTTTAGCCCTTTACCGGCCACTTTCTCTAAGAATTCTTCAATTGTCAGCTCTTCCACTTTTTCACCCGTCACCATGGTAGTCTAGGGCGGCATATAGGAATTACTCCGTGTTAGGCTTCATCTAAAGTTTTAAGTACGTTCGTATTATAGTTACTTTAATTAATGTTTTAGGCGATTGAGTGTTTGCATGTGCGGCATTGTAGGCATAGTTTCGGCTGGGAAAAATGTGGGTCCTATAATTGTCGAGTGCCTGAAGAAGCTGGAGTATCGTGGCTACGATAGCGTTGGCGTAGCCATAGTTGGGGACAGCGGGCTGCTGGTTAGGAAGGGTGCTGGGAGGATAGATGCAGTTGACGAGGCGAAGTGCTTGAGGTGCATGGACGGGTTTGTGGGCGTGGGCCATACTCGATGGGCAACGCATGGACCACCTACGGATGAAAATGCTCATCCGCACATTGACTGTAAGGGGAACATTGCCGTGGTCCACAACGGCATTATTGAGAATTACATGGCATTGAAGAAGATGCTTCTGGAGAGGGGGCATGTCTTCCAAAGCTCGACTGATACGGAGGTGATTGCTCACCTCATAGAGGAGCACTTGAAGGAGGGGGTTAGCTTCCTTGAGGCTTTTCGTAGAGCCGTCAGGTCTCTCGATGGCAGCTACGCATTAGCCGTGGTTTCCACCCTTACTCCCGGAAAGATTTTCTTCGCCAGGAAACACTCCCCACTAGTCATTGGTCTGGGCAAAGACCTCGTCTTTGTGGCTTCAGATATCCCGGCCTTCCTCGAGTACACGAATAGGGTGATAGTGTTGAATGACGGGGAGCAAGGCTATATTGATGCTAAAACAGTCTACGTGGAGACGGTCAGCGGTGTTACAGTAGACGTATCCAGTAGGGTAATGGTTGTTCCCTGGACAGCTGAGCAGGCCAGGAAGGAGGGTTTCCCGCACTTCATGCTTAAGGAGATACATGAGCAACCGCTAGTCATCGGGGAGACCGTGAGGGGGTTTGGGGGCGACTACGAGAGGGGGGCTGAGCTGCTGGCTGGCGGAGAGAATATCTTCGTTACTGCTGCTGGCACAAGCTTTCACGCCTCCCTTTACTTTGCGCTGTTAACAATGAAAACTTCTTCGCGGAAAGTTATACCCTTCATCTCCTCCGAGTATGAGGTGTATGCGAGGTCCGCGGGGGAGGGGGACGTTCTTCTAGCAGTCTCCCAGAGCGGTGAAACGATAGACACACTAGCAGCTCTCCGAGCCTTTAAGGAAAGAGGCGTAAAGGTGGTTTCCCTAACTAACGTTGTTGGGAGCGTTATAGCCAGGGAGAGTGACAGCCAAATATACATGAAAGCTGGGCCCGAGATAGGTGTTGCTGCCACAAAAACCTTTACTGTCCAATTGACTGCTCTTACATGGCTTTCTACGCTGCTATCGGCTTACAGCGGAAAGTTCGGCAAGGGTGAGCTGAGGAATGTGTACTCATCTTTGAGGGATTTACCTTTACTTGCGGAAAAAACAATTAATTCCTACAGCGGGTGGAGCAAGGAGCTGGCCTCGTTTATTGCTAAGAAGACAAGTGCCTACTACTTGAGTAGGGGTTTAGGGGTCCCGATAGCCCTTGAGGGAGCACTAAAACTCAAAGAGATAGCGTATATCCACGCTGAAGGCTACCCCGCCGGGGAGAGCAAGCACGGCCCGATAGCGCTTGTCGAGAGAAACTTTCCAGTCGTTTTTGTCTCTATAGAGAGAGAGCTTGAGAAGAGGTTACTCGGCAACGTGGAGGAGATGAAGGCACGGGGGGCGCATGTCATCGGAGTTGTTCCAAGCAATTCTGACCTCGCTGATCAATTCGATAGGGCTGCCATTTTGCCGACGGCTAACGAATTTCTAACCCCGATTCTGAGCGTTATTCCTCTCCAGCTGGTTGCTTACTACGCAGCTGTTGAAAAAGGTTATGACCCCGATAAGCCAAGGAATTTAGCTAAGACGGTGACGGTGGAGTAGAATGATGCCCGTAGTTTTGGCGGCTGGGAATCCCAGGCGAATGCTTCCTCTAAATGAGGGTTACCACAAGTTCCTGTTGAAGATCGCAGGAAAGCCTCTCTTCCTTTATCCACTAGCGGGGATTATTGAGGCTACGGGGATGAGGGCTGTCTTAGCCGTCGATGAGAAAATGCCGAGAGAGAGCGTGATGGGCGTCCTCAAACATGAGAAGAAGGAGGATAAGGTTGATTTAAGAATTCAAGGAGGTGCAACGCTGGAGCAGTCTCTGCAACAGGTTATTGGGGATTCAGGCGAGGAGTGGTTCTTCATCATGTTTGGCGACATCTTGGTTCCAAGCGAGGCCCTTAGGATGATGCTTCAAGTGCATGAAAGAATTCAGAGACCTGTAGCGCTAGTGATCCCGAGGTCTCAGACAGTGAGCTACGGTGTGGCATATGTTTCGGGGAAATCTCTCAAGAGAGTAATTCCTCCCGAGAGGGTGCAGGAGGGAGTGGTTGAGTCGAGCTTTGTGCTCGGAGGGGCTTTTATCTTGCCCAGGCAAATAGTCGAGTTGGTAAATGACGGGGTGAGTTTCTTCGATTCCTTGAATTCCCTAATCGAAAAGATGGGCATTGAGGCTGCTGTATGGAGTGGCTCCTGGGTCGCTGTAGACTACCCGTGGGATTTGATATCCGGGTTATACGAAGTTCTAGGTGGTGGCTGCGTGTCGTTGATCAGCCCTCGGGCTAGAATTTCTCCACTTGCTGTTCTAGAGGGATGCGTCATAGTCGAGGAGGATGCATTTGTAGACCACTACGCAGTGATTAGGGGTCCAGCGTATGTGGGTAGAGGTGCCCTAGTAGGTAAGGGGGCCTTTATTAGAGAGTTCACTTCTCTCGAGGAAGGGAGCGTTGTTGGTTCGCACTCAGAGGTCAAGCGAACCATTTTAGAGGATAAGGCAACGGCAGGAAGCTTCTCCCTCATAACGGACAGCGTTTTGGGGCCTATGAGCGTTGCAGAGCCGAGGACAACAGTTATAAGCGACTTGCCGCCTGATAGGAGTATCCTGAGACCACTACCTTTGCAGGGCATACTTTACGAGAAACAGAAGCTGGGCGTATTCCTCGCACCTCGGGGGAGGATAAAGGCTGGCAGCGTGGTTGGCCCGGGAGTGAAGATATTTAGGGATGGCGGAGTCGAGTACATCTAGGAGTCTCCTGTGTCGCGGCCTAGGCTAAGCGTAATCGTGCCTGTTTATAGGAGTGCGAGGCGTCTGCAAAGACTGCTTGGGCAATTATCTGCTCAAGAAACAAGCTTTCCATACGAGATAATTGTAATGATCGATGAGCCAGACGACGAAGTCCGAGACCTGGTTCAGAAGTACAGCAACATCAGGTTTGATGTCTCTTGGGAGAGGAGGGGTAAGGTAAATGCCTTGAACGCTGCCATTGGTCTAGCCAAGGGAGATGTTCTCGTGTTTCTGGATAATGACGTGGAAGTCCAGGATACAGGTTTCCTCGAGAAAATCAACAGGTGGATGACGTCGTATGACGTTGCAGAGATAAAGAAGAGGGTTCACCCTGATAGCTTACTCAGTCGGCTAGCCTTCTACGACTACGTATCGTTTGGTGTTGCCAGCTACTTTTTCGAGAAGAGAGTAAAGCGATGTGCTGGGTTAAACGGGGCAGCGATGGCTTTCACGCGGAAGGCACTTAAGGAGCTGGGCGGTTTCAAGAGCTGTATACTAGAGGACATGGATATTGGGTTTAGAAGCTACTTTACAGGCCTCCCTTTCAAGTACATCTACGATGCCGAAGTTATTGTTTATCCGCCTAAAAGCCTTAGGGAATGGGTAAATCAAAGAATGCGTTGGTCTGTAGGGGCGTGGATCTGGATAGAGGAATATGTTTCTCACTTTACAATTGCGGGTATTAGGCATCATCTGGCCGAGACTCTTTCTGCTTTATTTGTAATGTTTCCAGGCAGCATATTCTATGTCTCCATATTCTTTGTAGGCGAAACCCCTTTGGTTAAAGTCCTGCTCCTGCTTTTATCAGCAATGGGAGGGGTTTTGGCCCCCTTAATCCCAGTAATGACTGTTCTAGAGGTGTTTACCTCACTGCTCCCTCCATTTCTATATGTGCTCTCAGCCCTTGTACTTGTCCATTCCTTTCTAACCGTGCCTGTGGCAAGGCGTTTAGGCTTCGAATTTCATCCACTGTACTACTTCTTATATCTGTTTACTTATTCTCCATTATGGTTTTCTATTCTCATGGCTTCTTTCATAAGGGTATTCGTGTTCCGGAAGAAAGATATTTCAGGCTGGAAGATCTGAATTCTACCGCTAGTGATGATGGAAGAGACAGCTGAAAACTGATGAGTACGCTAGAGGCTGACACGCTGGACTTCATTTTGCCTCAGAGGATACCGCTTTAAGCAACAGGTTCTCCCTCTTGCGCAGAATCGCTTCCATCTCGTTTACTAGGCTTATCGTCTCATTGACCTTTTCCAGAAGTTCCTTGGGTTCTAGCGTAGGTGTTAAAATAACCACCTTCTCAAACATCCTCGAGGCGTAGGATAGCAGCTTAACATCCTCCTCTAGGATTTCTTGAACGAATTCATCCTTCACACGCGTTAACCCGGTAGACTCAGAGGAGTATGAGTACCTTTTTAGCAGCTGGGCGACTTTTAAGAGCTCTATACGTAAATCATCAAGCCTTAAGCCTGCAGAAACGCTTTTCTGCTTGACCGCGGACGATATCCTCTCAACCTTTATGCGCGCCTCATTAACCATAGCAAGTAACTTCTTCCGTATCAATCTATCATCTTGTAAAAACGAATTACCCTTGTAACCCATAAACCCGGGAACAACGCTTGAAACCTTCTCAATTAGCCGTGAAACGTCGCTCATCTGAACACCCTGAGCCTGAGTGGTATGAGCGACTTCAAGAAAATATATTTTTGCCTGTAGCGGGAAGGGGAGAGAGAAAAAAAGATTTTTATTTTTTCCCGGCTAGCTACCCGTTTACTGCTTAACTCTGCCTACAAACCTGTAAACTGTGGTACCGCAGGTGGGACATGTTCCTTTGTAGGCGAGCCTGCCGTTCTTGAGGGTAACTTGCTGGGGGTTCTTCATTTCAACAGTCTTTCTGCACTTCACGCAGTATGCCGTTATTTTTTGGTGGGACATGTTTGCTCGCCAAGGACTTTTACACATGGAAGGTATATATTCCTTACGCTTAAAATTTCTCTTTTTTTATGAAAGACAAAAATTTTCCCCGTAGCTAAGCTAAAAAGAGATTTTTGTTACCAATTGATAACAGGGTGGTATTTTACAAAGAGATTATTTTGCATTTCACTTATTGTTCCGCGCGCTTGTGGTGGATACGCTCTCTATAGACATCGAGCTTGCCGTGGACTTATCGAATGTTGGGTCCACCCAGAAGATACAGTAGAACGGTAAAGATAATGGCTTCTGGAGATAGATGCCGTCGATTGTCTGGACAATGATGCCGTCAGTGTCCCTTAGAACCATGTAGTCTGCCTGATACGTGTCGCTACTGTTATCCACGTAATACTCGAATACGTTGCAGGGTGGACGATGCCAACCGCTCTCGTCTATAAATGTAAGGTTGAACGCGCACTTCCCAGATTCGACCAGAAGATGAGGAAAAGATATGGGGGAGAAGACTTCAAGAGCCAAAAATATATTGAGGGTGACTACGTAGTAAAGCTGGTTGAGTTTTGGGCTAGGGCTATGGAGCTGTATAAGAAGGCTGTTCCGGATATTGTTGAGTACCTAGAGAAGGAGTTCGGCAAACTTGTAGATGTAATGGTGTCAAATACAGTTTTTGTGATGAATATGAATACTGCCCTTTAGGCTTTTTAGCCTCATTATTTTAATTAACCATGCATGGGTGACGAGAAAGGACCCGTAAATGGCATGGCCGATGTTGGGAAGGATAACATTGGGGCGGAGCCTAGCGTAGCTGGCGGTGTTAAGCCATGGCTGGAATACGAGGAAGAGTGGAAGGCAGAGACTGAAAAAGCGAAAAAATACATAGTGGAGACGCATCGACCGAAACTGAGAGATTTCTGGAGCAAGGTGGTAGATTTATACATAGAGACTACGCCAGACATAATTGGCTACCTGGAGAAGAAATTTGGTCCCCTTGGGCATATAAATTATGGACCGCCAGCATTTTCGTTGAGAATATTCCATCCTGGGTCTAGAGTGGTGAGCATCACGTATAGCGATGACGTTCAGTTGTATTTCCAACACGGAACCTTCGCCTTTTTTACGAAAGCTCTAGTCCTGGAATACATCGATGTAACAAGCCAAAGCAGGAAAATTCTCATACTTGATTACTGGGATGTCTATTTCTCATTGGGAGAACCCTAGCCAGTCCTTGCGGAGACTTGAAACCCTAAAACTATGTTTTTGGATTCGAGTGCATGCAACCTTAAGTCTTTTTATTTGCTAAGCGAATATTGAATGGTAAATATGTCAGCTCTTAGGGAAAGGTTGATAGTAAAGATCAGGTGGCTCAAAGACTTCTTAGCGCATGTAGACCGCGCCGACACAATATATTTCATCGAGGAGAAAGCGCGCGCTATTGCTCCGCAAGTGTGGTGGAGAAGACTGCTGGGAAAACCTTTTATATTTTGACAGCGTCATATGTTCTTGCTGACGTGGTGTGTCCAAGCTTAGGGCTCCGTGCGAAGAGATGAGTAAGAAGTGGCTGCCAGCTGCCAGGGGTGCTTTAGTTGAATACCTTTATCGGGATGAAAAAATGTCTCAGAATCAGATTGCTAAGTTTCTCGGTGTAAGCCAGTCAAGCATTAGCAGGTATATAAATGCTCAGAGGGGGGTAGCTAGGGAGAAGCTGGAGAATATTCCTGGCTTTAGCGAGAAAATTCGGGAAGTGGTAGGCGACGTGCGGAGTGGAAAAATTAAAGACAGTGAGGCGCTCTGCATTATTTGCCGATACATCAGAGCTGTTCTTTCGTGACCTTAGCGAGAAGTCCCTGTAGAAACTCCCGGCTTCTTGGCGTAGCTTCGAGGCGGGCCTCGATTTTCAGCGGTTTTCTAGGCTCATTGGGGCAGGTTGCAAGGATCACTAAGCTTCCTCTCTTTTCCTTTCTCGAAAGTGGCTCGTACCCGGGCGACTCTATCTTTATGATGTCCTTGTCTGGGTCTACATTCTCTATCAGTGCTTTAATAAGCGAGGATGCATCAGTTGTGTCTACCTCGGGGCCTACAAGTATCACCGTGTCGGTGTAGGGATTCAGCAACTTCGACAGGGAGAGAGCGTTAATACCGGCGTTGATTAATCTCTCCCGGTGGGTTGCATCTACCTTCACAACGACTGTTCTGAAGGCGTCTTCACCTAGGAAAGTGACGTCTAAGACGTCTGGCAGCAAGTCCTTATACTTGAGCAGGAGTAGCTTGGAGAGAAGCTTGTAGAGCTCGGCGGTGTCGCTTCTCGTCGGGTGGATTGTTGAGTAGTAGAGCGTTGAGGGGTTTTTGACGATTAGTTTCTTTGCATGCATGACAGGCATTGGTGATCCGCCGATTACTTCGCCATCCTCGTAGAGCATTTTCCCCTCAGGCCTCTCATCCCCCGGCACGATCTCGCCAAGAATGATCGCTTCTGCTGGTACGGGTACGTACATTTCCCCCTCAAGCTTAGCTATTGCTAGCTTGGTTTCCGAGATAACTCCTCCGAGCAAAATCTTTTCAGTGAACGACATCCATGAGAGGTGCGCCGGTGGGTAGAGGCTGGGGGGAGCCCCTAGCACCACGGCTGCTTGGAGGTTTTCGCCCCGCTTTGAGGCCTCCTCAATTAGGAATTGGAGGCGAGAATTCCTTGGAACATGTATGATCATTGTTTTTTCATCCACGAGCTGCACTCTCTGAATGGAGAGGTCGCTTTCGCCCCTACTAGCTAGAGTCGCAACAATTACGGGATTTGGCATCACGGGGTACTCCTCTAAGGAGCTGTGCTTGAATGCTGGGAGCGTAGTAAGATCTAACTCGTACCCTTGCAGGATCTTCGTGGACGGGCCTAGTGATACCCGTGTTTCAGGGTAGTAGTCTGCGATCCATGCGAGTGACGCGAGTAAGTGCAGCTTATCTCTTCCCATGCCGACTATGGGCTCAATGAGTGTAATGATCTTGGAGGCGCGGTTGATGATCTGCTCCTCGCTCTCCGCGTTCAGCATCACGTGTAGCTTCCTGTAGAATAGGTTTGTCGTGATGCGGAAATCCTTTTTAGAAACCTGGTTGTAAAGTAAGGCGTTGTCCCTTAGCTTTGCCAGCTCAATAGAGAGCCACGGTATTTCGATTTCCGGTGATAGTTCTTCGTTTATCTCGAATAGCTTGCCCTGCTGGGACAGGGTTCTGAGTGCGTCTTGAAGCGCCAATGCTTTCACCAGTGCTTAGTAGCTTACCCGGAACCTCTCCTCTACTCGTTGCTGTTCTTTAGGGATGAAGAATAGCGGGTTGATTTTTCCGGCGTCCGACAGGTTAAGTAGCACGTCTCTAAAAGCCGATGTGTGCTTTATGTCCAGCTCTAGTAGTTTCTTAAGTATTTCCCAAACGCTCTTCTGGACTTCCAGCAGCATTTCCCTCGGCATGTGCCCGACAATGAAGGGGTCTTGCAGCCACCTGTCGAAGGCTTCTATCGTTTTGATCATGTGGTTAAACGCTGTTCTAGTGGCAAGTATTAACTCGAGCCTGTCTGAATCTTCCAGATCCTTCTCCATGCTGGTTATGGTGTCGAGAAATGTTTTCTGTGCTTCTATCCAGTTTGTTAGGTTATTTGCGAAGAGCTTTACGAATTCGCTCAAATACTTCACCAACCTCTTCAGTGTATTGCTGTCTTAAAAGCTTGTTCATCTCTCCAAGGTGGTTAGTCTAGCTGGCTGGTACTGTATTCTCTCGAGAAGCATTTTTCTTCCAGCTGTTCGTCCAATCAATACCGAGGCAGTTTCTTCCGTCAATTTTTCAATTAATTGTAGCTTAGAGCTGCTTGAAGAGTACACGGTTATGAGGGGGTCTCCCTTCTTTACCTTCTCGCCAAGCTTAACGTGAACATAGACGCCTGCCCCCTTATCCACGGGGGCTCCTGCGATCTTTCCCATGTTTGCGAGCAGCGAATTGTCTATGTGGTACACGAAGCCGCTCTCACCTGCGTAAATGGTGTAAGTTTTATCGCCGATGGGTAAGTCGTCGGGCCTTATGTTTGGGTCTCCTCCCTGAGCCTCTATTATTTCCCGAAGCTTCCTTTCCGCTTTTCCGCTCCTCAAACTCTCCATTGCTAATTCATAGCCGTCTTGTACCCCCACCATCTCGAGAAGTACCCCCGCAAGGCTTGCCGCCTTGTCCACCAGGTCTGGGGGGTTAAGAGTTCTTAGCGCTTGTAGAGCTTCACGTGCTTCAAGAGCTGGGCCAATTGCGTGTCCAATCGGTTCCTCGGCGTACGTTGCAACTGTCTGCAGGTTCATATTCAGCATTCGAGATATCTCTAAGAAGTCTTGCGAGATTCTTCTCGCTTCTCCAAGCGTCTTTACCTTTGTACCCTTCCCAGTGGGGATGTCCAGTACTATGTGTGTTGATCCAACTGCCAGCTTTTTCGCCAATATGGATGGTATGAAGAATGGATCTATGCCTAATGGGTACTCCACGCGTATAATGATGTCATCCGCCGGAGCCAAGTTTAAAGAGCCGCCCCAAACGATGCACGCATTTGTCCTTTCAACTATTTTTTCTATTTCCTCTATTGAGAAATTTACCGGCGCTAAAACCTCCATCCTGTCGGCGGTTCCAGCCGCGGAGGTGATAGCCCTAGAAGATGTTTTGGGAATGGTGTATCCGAAGGAGGCTATTATTGGAACCACCAGCAAGCTCGTCTTGTCTCCTGGTACACCGCCGAGGCTGTGCTTGTCGAGGATCGGCCTCTTCTTGAGGTTTAGTCTTTGCCCAGTGCCCACCATGGAAACTGTAAAGTCGTATATTTCTGAGGGGGACATTCCTTGGAAGTGAAACGCGGTTACAAGTGCTGCCAGCTCAAGTTCGTTAACTTTTCCCTCTACTATGTCTTTCACTAGGAGGTGTACCTCATCCGGCTCGAGCTTTAACCCCTGGAGCTTTTTCCTGATTACCTGCAGCGAGATAGGGGGGTTTGTGGCCTCTATTTCGACTTCATCCCCCTCGGAAACCCCCAGTACTCTTGCGAGGTTAGTGTAGATGCCTATTGAGTCCTCCGGGAAATCTTTAGCGATGTTGACTATTGCTGTGAGAGACCTTCCGTCGTACCTGACAACTACTCTATCGCTTAACTTGACATCCAGCTTTTTCGCCAACCTCTGATCAAGTATGACTGTGAAGTAGGCTGATTCGAAGGGAAGTAGCCTGGTTTTGAGCTTCATACAGACCGCCCTCTGGAAAAGGGGTTAGAACTTACGTAACGGTCGTATATTAACCTTTTGCCTCTTCAAAACAATTTAAATATTTGGCTTGGGGGTATTTTGTCGTATGACAGCAAAGGGATGGTGGGGGAAGCTCCTGTGGATCGACCTTTCCAACAGGAAAACTAAGCAGGTGGAGCTAGACGGCGGGATGCTTTCTGCGTATGTTGGAGGGAGAGGGCTTGCCGTGAGGCTCCTGTGGGACTACACGCGCCCAGGAGTAGATCCGCTTTCTCCTGAAAACCTACTTGTAATTGCTATCGGCCCCATTACGGGCTTGCCCGGACCTAGCACTGGGAAAGCGGTTGTTGCTTCGAAGAGCCCCCTGACGTGCGGCTATGGGGATGGAAACCTAGGCTCCAGAGCAGCAGTCATGTTGAAGAGAGCAGGATTCGATGCTCTCGTGTTCTCTGGGAGGCTTGAGAAGCCCTCCTATGTTTACATTGAGAATGGAAAAACTGATTTCTACGACGCTGATGACCTCTGGGGCTTGGATAGCTTCTCTGCCGAGAGGAAACTCTTGGAGAGGCACGGGAGGAGTGCCGGCGTATTAGTTATTGGACCCTCCGGGGAGAGGAAAGTGAAGATGGCGACTATTGTCTCCCAGATGGGAAGAAGCGGTGGCAGACCTGGAATTGGGGCAGTTATGGGGAGCAAGAACTTGAAGGCGATCGTTATTCGGGGGGCTAAAGAGCCTGTTATCGCGGATTTGAAGTCCCTTAGAGAAGTTGCCACTAGAGCCTATCTCGAGGCTAGAAGTAAACCAGCATATTCCTTTTGGGTTAGGCAGGGAACTATGGCTACAATTCAGTGGTCGCAGGAAAACAGCGTCTTGCCGACTTTCAATTTCAGTGAGGGGGTTTTTGAGGAAAGTAGCAGCATAGATGGCTTCGCAATGGAGAAGTTGAAGGTTGCACAAAGGGGCTGCCCTAACTGTAACTCAATATGCGGAAACGTCATCCTCGACGCAACCGGTGAAGAATCCGAGCTGGATTACGAAAACGTGGCCATGCTAGGTTCCAATATCGGGTTGGGAGATCTTAGAAGGGTTGCACAGCTCAATAGGCTAGCGGATATGTGGGGCATCGATACGATCGGTCTGGGGTCCGCAATTGGATTTGCAATAGAGGCATCACAAAGGGGACTACTAGGGGAGAGGATCGAATGGGGTGATTTCCAAAAAATACTAGAGCTAGCAGAAGACATCGCATTAAGAAGGACAGCGCTCGGGAACAACCTGGCCGAGGGATTGATGCATGCCTCAAACATGTATAAATGCGAGGAGTGCGCAATCCATGTTAAAGGTCTGAGCGTAAGTGCCTATGACTGCCATGCTGCCCCTGGGATGGCTCTCTCTTACGGGGTGAGCAGTGTTGGTGCGCATCACAAGGATGCTTGGGTCATTTCCTGGGAAGTGAGCCACGGCAGGTTTGATTACTCCCCGGAGAAGGCAAGGAGAGTTTTTGAGCTGCAGAAAATTAGGGGCGGATTCTTCGAAAACCTGGTTGCCTGTAGACTGCCGTGGGTTGAGCTCGGATTAGAGCTGGACTGGTATGTAAAGCTGTTTAACCTGTCTACTGGATTAAAGTGGTCACTGGATGACCACATGCTTGTTGCTGAAAGAACTTTGACGCTTATAAGGAGTTACTGGATCCGCGAATTCTATGCCGAGGGAAAAGCTTGGAGCAGGAGAATGGACTACCCGCCGACGAAGTGGTTTACTAGGCCGTATACTAGGGGTCCTCTTAAAGGTGCTCGACTAGACCCGCAGAAGTACGATGAACTCTTAGGATACTACTACGAGCTGGTCGGCTGGGACCATAGGGGTGTCCCAAGAGCATCTACGCTTAGGAAGCTTGGTCTCAATGATGTAGAAGCTTATCTTGGGAGGATAACTGGGCTAACAAATTGAGCCTTATGAAAACCGGGCAGGCAAGGATAATATTTTTTGGATACTTAATTGATCTTGTTAAGGAGAGGGAGGTTGTCCTCGAGATAACCGAGCCTACTAAAGTTAAAGACGTACTTAGCAGAAGCCTCTCCGTGAGCCAAGGTTTGGACGTGGTTGTACTGATAAATGACTACCCTGCAACAATTGATTCTTACGTTAAGCCCGGGGATACGGTGAAGATTCTCCCCCATATTGGCGGAGGATAACCGAAAACTTTACCTTTTTAGTCTCAGAGTATTTCTTATGAATGCATGCGTAACTACGAGGTTTCTAGCCGACATTCTGAGAGTACTTTACCAGAAACTCACACTCACCGCTGGGCAAGTCGCATTAGCCAGTCGCATACTGGCGCGTGAGGCTTTTGGAGAGGCTACAGGGGGGCGGAGGCCTGCCGAGGAATCTATCAGTCTTGTTATAAAGTACTTGGGCGTGTCTGCGGACTTCTCTGTAGATGAGGATCTTGTAGAGGTAGCTGTTGATTCTCCAGAGGGCACTTGCCCACTGCGAGACGTCTGCCCACTGCCATTCTTTCTCTCCGAGTCTATCAGCTTGCTAAGTGGGTTAAGATGCTTCCCGATGAGACGTGAGAATGGTAGAATTGTGGAGAAGATTGATGGTAAGTGCTCTTTTAGGCTGAGGATCTATGAAGAGTAGTGTGAGAGTAACTCCCCTTGTTTTAAAGCCATGGCTTTATTGCCTCCACTGTGGTAGGTGCTGCTACGAAACCGAGATGATCCTTTTGGACTGCGACGTTGAGAGAATTTCTCGCTACACTGGGCTGAGACCGGGAGAGTTCGCAGTTAGGAGGGAGAAATTTCTTGTTCTCAAGAACATTAATGGTAAATGCATTTTCTACGACGTTTATAAGGGCACCTGCAAGATCTACCCCGTGAGACCCATCGGGTGTAGCCTGTACCCATTAGTTCTGCTCGACGATGGGAGCGTGGCGGTAGACGAATACTGTCCCTTGAGTAGACTGGTCCCGAGCTATGACAAGAAAAGGGTTGAAATGCTTGCGAGAAATGTGCTTAGAAAAATACTTAGCCAAGGATAGTTACTTCTACTGTGTCATTATCCTTTAAATGCAGCTCGTCACGTAGCCGGACGGGAGCAATTACTTCAAGTATTTCGTCTCCGTGTTTTGTCTTGTCGATATCTAGTGCTCCACCACTAACAGACACACCGTTTCCCATGATTATAGCCTTGTAGACAGTGACTCCACCGTATTCTCCTTCACTAGTCTTGATGGGCTCTATTCTGAAGCCGATTCTCCTCTCACGTAGCATCTGGCGGAGAGGGACGTCCTCATCGAACAACCTTATATTCAAGGTTCCCGGGTAGGGTTCGAACCCAAGGATTTCTTTAAAGGCCTCAATGTAGTTGGGTATGCTCATGTATATTGCACCCTCGCCTATCCCCGGCACCACTTGCCCCTTGAGAACAGTCATGTTAGCGGAGTATAAGACCCTTCTCAGATCGTCGTGTACCCGTGAGAGAAGCTCCCGCCCACGCTGCGTAATCACGAAGAAGACCCTTCTGCCGTAGAACCTCTTCTCCAAATACCCCTCGTTCTCCGCTTCCTCGAGCAGTTTCCTCAGTTTCCAGGACGTGACTCCCATGCTCTTGAGTACATCTACTTTGCTAATCCTTTTGGGTCCAGTAAGGCAGCTCCTCTTTGCGAGTTCAAGTAAAAGCGGGAGGACCTCATATTCTTTCGACATCACTTTTTCTTGTGCCCTACTCTATAATAACCTTTTTAGTTCATTTTTGCTTTCCTCTGCGAAGAAGGTTTTCCAGGGAACATTCATTATTACGGTGTAGTCTCTCCTACTAGAGTGTATTCTTAGCAGGAGAATCACGGCTAGAGTGATCGCCGTGTAAACCACTGCTACGAGGCTTGTGTAGCTTACTAGCATGTTTACAAGCATGGTGAGACTTGCAAATAGGGGGATGAAGCTAAGAGTTCTCCCCTTTCCAGGGGCAATGCCTAGTAGCTTCTCTCTTGCAAGGCTGTACAGCATTGACGCTCCAAAGAATATGGAGGCGAGGAGTGGTGGGAGGATTGCCAGCTCCGGGTACCCGAGAAGAAAAAGGGGCGATAGAAGGATGTAGGTTGAAATTAACAGGTGAGTACTCTTCTCGGCGAGGATGATAGCTAAGTCCATCATGTCACTGAATTCCACTTCGTCCATTGCAGTGACCTACGTCCCCGGTTTAGTATTTCTTTGAAACGGATAGAAATTTAGGTAAACTCTTCCTAAGTACAATTGTATTACAGTGGTGCCGAATGAGAGAGTATCACGTTAGGATCTATGCTGCAAATATAGAGGTGGACAAGGCGCTTTGGCTTAAAGAGAGAATAGAGAAAGCCCTGAACGTCGCTGTGACTGTGAATTTCAAGGAAGTGACGCCTGGATACGTTCTCAGATTTCTTGATGAGGAGCGAGACCAAGTCAATGCTGAGCTGCTCTTGGAGGCCTTAATTGAGAAAATGGGTGTTGCGCCGACTCAGCGCATACTAGTCGTACTCGGCGCTGACGGCTATGTTAGGGGATTAAACTTTGTTTTCGGAGTAGCGAGGAATGGGTGGGGAGGAGTAGTCTTCACGGAGAGATTGAACCCCCTGTTTTATGGGGAGCTTTACTCGGAGGAGCTTTACCGCTTGCGCATCTTAAAGGAAAGCCTGCACGAGCTGGGGCATGCTCTTGGCCTAGAGCACTGCCGGGAGAACTGCGTTATGCGATTTAGCAACTCCGTTTACGATGTTGACGCAAAACCAGCCTTCTTCTGCCCGAAATGTTGTCTAGAACTAAATTACTCGCACCCGGGAATCGTGAGAGTGATGTGAGTACGCGCCCCTAAGCGCGCACCCCAGACGCGAAGGGGTAAATACCTACATCGTTCAAGACAAAACGCTCTATAGCTGCCCCAAAGGGATTAAGCCGGTCAAACAAGAGCCTGGCGGTTACCGACCCCGCGAAAAAGGCGGGCGACGACTGGCGCGCGCTAAGTCAATCCGAATAACTTCTTGAGGATGAGTGCCGACTTTATGAAGTTTATCGGCAACATGTCCCATATTATTCCTGGAGGCTTCCTATACTTGCTGCTGCCCACTCTTATCATTTTTGTAGGGGATGCAATTATGTCAACTGGCACGTCGTGCATGAGCATTGGTATAGACTCCTCGACTATCTGCATATCGTGAACAAGCGTTGCGATGGGGGTTTGTTCTGTTGCTGCGTAGGTTTCCCTGAGAATCGCGTACTCCAGGTCATAGTAGCCGTCGCCTCTGCCTAGACGGGCACCATCACTATTAACAGCCACGCTCCCGAGCACAATTAGGTCTACTTTAACGTCTTCGAGGATTGGTAGCTTCGTTCCTTTACGGAGTGCTCCTTTGATAGATGATGCATACCTGATTTCCGAAGCCTTCAGCTGGGAGGGCGGGAGGAGTATGTAACCTCTAAGCCCAGGGAGGGATATTACTAGGGTTTTTCCATGCCTGAGTGCTTCCTCTCTGAGAATCCTCGTGGATACATCCGGCGTAGTGTAAACTGTATTGGCATTTCTGAATGCGTCAATCTTCGTTATCCTCTGTGTCGCATTGCGTAAGCCCACGAAGGCGGGGATTTTCCCGTAGCAGGGTCTAGGCGCAGTTACAAGCTCAAGTGACTCCAGCTTCCCCCACACCCGCTTTCGTATGCTTGCCTTCCTCTCCAATACTTCCTTGTCGCTGCTCGACATCCTGATCCTTGGAATTCTTTTTTAGGTTAAAATTAACGTTTTGCTGCCTTATTCTAATTTGTCCCACAGATATCAGCGATGTGTAGTTTGAACAGGTTATTAACGTGGTGGGTCATTGGCTGGTTGATGACGCAAAGACCAGAATTACCGAAGAGCTTTTACGTGACGGATAGGGGCGATTACACCTCGATAACAAAGATTGTAAGTGTCAAGTTGCCAGTGGGTTTAATTGATGCACTGGATGAGTTGATCCAGAAAGGCTACTTCCAGAATAGAAGCGACGCTATAAGAGAAGCTATCAGGAAGCTTTTAACTAGCTACCGGGAACTCAATGCCCAAAAGATTAGCGGAGGATTGATGGTTGGACTCAGGTAAAAAATCTATAACCTTTTTCTACCTTAACCTTTTTTACGTAACCCTGGACCCCACTCTCACCTCTCTGTCCGGGATTATTAAAACTGGTTTATCGTCCTCCACTGCGGCTAGCAACATTCCTTGGGAGACGAAGCCCATTATTGTTCTCGGCTGTAGATTCGCGAGAACAACAACTTCTTTCCCCACTAATTCCTCCGGCTTATAGTACTGTGCAATGCCAGCAATAATTTGTCTCAGCTCGGACCCGATGTCGATTTTTAGGAGTAAAAGTTTCTCGCTACGCTTAATCGGTTCCGCTGAAATCACTCTTCCTACCCTTATATCTAGACGCTGGAAGTCATTTATTGTTACCTGCGACATGTGGTTTAATTCTACCGGGGGGTTAATGTTTATTTCTGAGCTGTTCAATTACTGATTTAGGTGGAGGGGGTGAATAAAAGTACTGATAAAAGGGTTATCTTCACTGAGGCAGACTTGATCCTCTTATCGCTTTTAGAGGGCGAAAAAAAGATTAGTGATCTACGTCCATCAACTAAGCTTTCAACCACTTCCATTTATCACAACGTTGATAAGCTTCTCTCTCTAGGCTTGATAGAGGACGACAGGAAGGGCAGCCCCGCTAACAGAATCCTGAAGCTGACAGAAAAAGGTCTGAGGGTGGCAAAGCTCCTTAAAAAACTCGACGACGAACTAACTCCGAAAGAGGTTGTCTTAAGGCCTGAGTAAACGTGCGCCATGGGTTGTCCCTCGCGTAGCTCGTTAGCTCGCTTTTCCAGAGGCACTCTCTATCCTCACTGTGCTAAGGCCGGAAAGCATGCGCTCTATCCTCCCCAGCTTATCCCTTATCTCCACTAGCGCGTCCTCGTAGCCCTGGCGCGCGCTAACCACCGTAGAAGGCGTCCCTTCTTCAAGAAGGGTGATGTTGACGATGACATCGAGATTGCGAGGGAGCTCGCGAAGGTGGTTCCCGAGTACCTGGAGATCAAGGAGGCGCTCGGTGCGAGGAACCTCAACGAAACACTGAGAAAGGTGGGTGAGGCTTGAAGGGCGCGCTACGATGCACGTAAAGAGCTTCCTAGCGACACCCAGCGGAGTAAAACCCATAACCCTGCACTACGAAGAGGTAGCAGGTGGCACACGCGCTGGCACGCGAAAAAGCCCAAAACTTTAAATACGGAGCTAGGAGGATTATTTAGCGATGCCCAGGTACGCTGTTCTTGTAGTTGACATGTTGGAAGAGTTTGTCAGAGGCCGCCTACGCGCGGAAAATGCTGAAAAGATAATCGAGCCAATTAAGAGGCTTATCCTGTTTGCACGCGGGAAAGGAATACCGGTCATCCATACAATTGATCAGCACTACCCGGATGTAGACTACGAGCTCAGGCTTTGGGGTCCGCACGCAATTAGGGGTTCGCCTGATTCCAGGATAGTATCAGAGCTCACCCCAAGCGAGAGGGACTACGTAGTTGGGAAGAGGCGTTACGACGCTTTCATGTTTACTGACCTAGACATCCTGCTTCGTGAGTTGGGCGTGCAAACCTTAATAGTAACGGGGATCCACACGCATCTGTGCGTGCTGCAGACTGTTATGGGGGCTTTCTATAGGGGATACTCTGTGATCGTGCCCGAGGAGTGTGTTGCCGCGTTTAGCGATTACTGGCACAAGGTGGGTCTGGACTACATGAAGAACTATGCTGGTGCTGAGGTGGTGAAGCTGAATGACTTGATTTCAAAACTTGAGGTAGAGCTGCGAGGTCAGCCCCTGTCTGTTTGACCCGCAGTGGAAGCCGCAGCCAGCTAGGAAAACTTTGACAAAATCATTCATGCTTTTTTGAGCAGTTTTTCCCACATGCTCTCATAGTCGGTTTTAAGCCTCTCTCTCGACACGTGTGTATATATCTGCGTCGTGTTGAGGCTCGAGTGCCCTAGGAGCTCTTGGATTTCCCTTATATCAAGCCCCGCGGCCAAGCTCAGGGTAGCAAAGGAGTGCCTAAGAGTGTGGGGGGTGACCCTTTTATCTATGCCAGCCTTCTTCTTTAGCCGTTTCAGGACTCTCTCAACCGTCGTGTAGTGGATGTGGCTGGAGGTCTCCGATGGGAAGAGCCACTCAGAGTTAATCATTTTCATGTACTCTGCGAGTACGGGCTGAACGAACTCCGGAAAGTAAACAATTCTTTCTTTTGCACCCTTGCCTCTTACCCGGATAGTTCTCCTCTCCACGTCGACTTCAGCCACCCTTACTGATACTAATTCATTAACCCTGAGACCCGTAGTGAAGAGTAGTAGGACGAGTAAACGGTCTCTGAGGTTATCAGCCGCGTTTACCATCCTGAAGACTTCCTCTAGTTCTAGGTATTTGGGAAGCCTTTTTTCGCGCTTCGGCAGCTCGAATCCAGCTAGGTTATCCCTCAAGCCGAGAAACTCTAGAAACCTCTTTACGGCAACTGCCGCCGTGTAAATGCTGTCCTTCTTCCAGCCCTTCTTGCGGAGGGCTGCCAGGAAGAGGTCTATGTCGTAGAATGTGACTTGGCTCACGTGCTTATCACCAAGGAAACCCAGGAATTCCTGCAGGATGCTTTTGAAGGTCTTAATTGTCCCCTCAGATCTATTCCTAGCTATTAAGTGTGAAATGTATAATCCAATGAGCTCCGCGTTGCTCTTACTTAAAACGGGGGAGCTTACCTTTTCGCCTACGCGCACGCTCGTTAAGCTTCTGCGGCTCATGGCTCATTATTTTGCTGCTTCTTGTTTTTAAATTTTGCAGGGCGCGCGCTGCCCTAAATGCATCTGAGCGCGCTGCAGAAAAAGAGGCATATAGCCCAAAGGACCAGTAATACACAGGCTACTCGAGCTCGCGGAAAACCCACCCTCCCACAAAGCTAGAAGGGGGTCGCGCGGAGGGTAACTGCAACGAGGCGGAGATGGGGGGGTAGCGTGTGCTCACCATGTTATATTTCCTACTTCATCGATGCTTCTAGCGTATTTTTCTAGGTGATCTGCGACGTATATAGGTGCGCCGGTCCTAACGGCAATTGCTATCCCGTCGCTCGGCCTGGTATCTATGCTTATTTCTTCAAGCCTGCCGTCAACCTCCCGCCTTAGAACTAAGGTGGCAGTGTACACTGAGTTGTTGAGGAGCGCATCTATGGATACCTTTTCGACTTCGACTCCCAGGGCCTCGAGTATAGATACGATGAGGTCGTGTGTGAGGGGTCTCTCGTACTTGAGACCTGCTAGGGCGCTTTGAATGGAGAAACCCTCACTTTCGCCTATGATTATTGGTAGGGCCTTCTCTTTCCACTCGGGTGTCTCCAGGAGTAGGAGGTAAACTGTTTGCTCTTCGCCTATTTGTCTCACTTTCACGGGGTAAATTCCGGCTATCTCTGCTTTCAAGTACCTTATTTCCTGTTTTTCACTCAAATGGCTCGCCTCTTTGATTTTCAAAGAAAAGCGGATTAAGCCTTACTATGACGAGGTTGCCTTTATACGTACTGATCTCCCTCACCTTCTTAGTTATCTCGCTTATGATAAAGGCGGGGTTTTCATTTATAAAGCGTAGTGCCTCATGCGTTTCCTGGGAGGAGAGCGGTTTGAAGAGAACCTCTTTGACGATGGTTTCCGCAAGCAAACTAGTAAAGCAAACCTCTCCGTGCCTTACGAGCGCTCCAATAGTGTACCTTTTTAACCAATTGAAAAGACTCGTGATCGAGGGGAGAACTGCACCGACTTTTCTCTCAACCTCCGCGTTAGCCTGCGAATCCTCCTCGTCTCTCAAAGCGAGCTTAACTCTCTGCCTCCACTTCCACGACCAAACTTCAATCCACTCGGTGAGCGTGTTTATTAGGGCTGATGGCTGATTTAAGTACATGTATTGAATGACGGAGAGGGTATCCTCTTGATAATTTTCGTCAAAGATGATATCCTTGGTGACAGCTACATAGTTGATAAAGTCAGCGTAAGCAATGTTAAACAAGTACTCTGCTTCTTGCTCCGAAAGATTGCCGAAGTGCTTGTAGAGATAAGATTTAAGTATCGACCTAATCTCATTCTCTTTACTACCGGGAACCCAGTACATTTAGACTCACTTCAAGCATCTCCGTATATACCGAAGTCCATGCCTAAAAGTTTAGCGCCCCCCTCGCCCCCTGGGAAGGGTGATCATCGGCACAGTGTGCGGCGCAACGAAGCCGCCATCTCTGCCTAACTGGAGCGCGCATACGAAAGCAACCATGAGAAGAATGAGGAGAACATGAACAGCGTGCGCTTACATTAATGAAAGAGGCAAGCTTGAGAAGGTGAAAAATGGACTGATGAATGTTCTTTTGACTGGAAAAGTTAGGGTGAGGGGGGATTAGATGCCTGCAATTTTAACAGCAAATATACAATAGCGCGGCTTGAGGTGAGGCGCGCGGCGCGCTATCAGTTGCGAGAAGACTCTTCACCGTCTCCAGAGACCGTCGTTTCATCACGAAAATTTATGCGGAAAATGGCTATTTCAACTTTTCAGTCCTCCTGGCCAGCCAATGTACTCTTAGATCTCGAGTTCTGTTTCTGGCTGGTAATTTTTAAATTAGCGTGAATCTTGCATCCGCGATTTTTACCCACTCTGAGGATATGAAAGTGGGATTGAGGTCCATTTCTTTGATGTAGCTTGAGTTTTCCGCGAACATCTGAGAGGCTCTGCTTAAAACTTCTGAGAGTAGCTTTGTATTTGCTCTGGGGAGGCCTCTGTAGCCTTCAAGTACTTGGTACCCCTTTATCTTGCGAATCAGCTCTTGCGCCTGCTCTGGTGTTATTGGGGCGATGTCAAAGACCACGTCTTTTAGCACCTCTACAAGTATACCTCCTAGTCCGAAGGCGATTACGGGGCCGAATTGCTCGTCGTTGAGCCCGCCAATTATAACTTCGTGTGCGTTCGAGACCTGCTCCTGGACTATGTATCCACTTATCCTCGCCCTTGGATCTTTCTCCATAATCCTCTGCCTCATTAGCTTCGCAGCAGCCTTTAACTCGTCCAGCGATTCTATGTTTGCTTTTACGGCTCCGAACTCTGTCTTGTGTACAATGTCTGGGGAGTCTACTTTGAGGACTACGGGGAAACTCAAGTTTCCTATACTTTTAATTTCCGCTCCCGCCGGTACGTAGATGTATCTTGCAAGGGGCAAGCCGTAGTGCTCAAGTATCCTGAAGGATTCGAGCAGCGATAAATGCTTCCGGTTCTCAGAGAGCGCTTTTGTGAAGATTTCCTCCGGGTTCGTTGGGGTCACCTCTTGTAATATACCAGGACTTTCTTAAAAGCATTTGCCGTATCAAGCGCATCTTCTTCGCTCATACCTGAGAGCGTTGGCAACGTTATTACACTCTCCGCCGCCTGCTCGGCTACTGGAGACATGCCCTTCCTGTACGAGATATGCTTGCCGTAGAGCGGGCACAGCCAGGGACAGCCTTTTCCGTAGCCCGCCATCTTCTGGAAAAGTGGGTTTTCGTATATTACTCTCGGGTAAACGACTTGGACTAGAACATTTTCAGCTCTCAGAGCCTCCGCTATCCTATCCCTGTTCACGCGGATCTTGTCCAGATTGAGGAGAACCTGGAAAATGTGCCAGGTGTGCTTGACGTGCGGTTTAAGCTTTGGCAGGTGCACTAGATCCCCGTCCATGCTCGAGAGTTCGTCCATGTAGATCCGGGCAATTTTCTCCCGGGCAGCATTTAGTTCATTTATTCTTCTTAGCTGCCCGAGGCCTATTGCTGCTTGGAGCTCGGTCATCCGGTAGTTCCACCCCAGAATCGTGTGGTAATACTTTGATTCCTGTCCTTGGTCAATGAACATCTCAGCGTAGCGTCGTAATTCCTCGCGATTTGTTGTCAGCATTCCGCCCTCTCCAGTGGTAATGTTCTTCGTTTGGTAAAAGCTGAAGGCATTGATGTCTCCAAACGTTCCGACCTTCCTTCCCCTATATTCGCTTCCGATAGCTTGTGCACAATCCTCTATTACGTATAAATCGTTTTCACGTGCAATCTTCACGATTTCGTCCATTTCAGCCGGGTAGCCTGCTAAGTGAACCACTAAGATGGCTTTCGTTCTCTCAGTTATCTTGTCCGGCAGGGTGCCCGGATCCAGGTTTAAGCTGTCAAGCTCTATGTCCGCGAACACTGGAACAGCGTTGTTGTGGAGAATAGAGGTCGCCGTAGCCACGAAGCTGAAGGGCGTGGTTATGACTTCATCCCCTGGACCTATGTGCAGGCTTGCTACTGCCGCGTGCAGCGATGCGGTACCATTTGCGGTTGCAATGGCGTACTTAACGCCTAGGTAGCTGGAAAATTCCTCCTCAAATGCCCTTACGTACTTTCCCGCAGAGGCAACGAGCCTCCCGGAGTTTAGTACGTCGAGGACTAGGCTTTTTTCATACTCGGTGAAAGCTGGGTAGTATTCCTTGAATTTTTCTCTTACCGGTTTCCCACCCTCAATTGCTGGTATACCCGTACTCATCAAGCGTAAGAGTTACATCCTCCTAATTAACTCTAGCGTGCGTACTTCAGCATGACAGGGGAGAGGCGGGCAAAGCTTCTTCGTTCGCGTGTCGTTTCCACCAGGTGTTACAAAATAGCATGAGAGCTAAACCGCTTCCTGGCTTTGAGTCTATGTTGCTTCGCCGGCGCGCGCCGCTAATGCGAGAGACGAGGATAGGGCGCGCCTGATTAACTCGTTGCTATGTTATAGCTGCTACTTTCCTGCCTTCGATGCTGTAAATGTCAATTCTAACCATTCCTTTTAGTTTGCTGTTTTCGAGCTTCGGCAGAAGTACTTCTTCGACCTGGAAGAATCCAGCCATATCTCCGAGGTATATTTCAATGACCACGGGCGTAACGTCGTCGCAGGTTACTTTTACGCGTTTAACGTTGAGAGCTGACAGGGAGTGCATGTCCATTTTCCCCAGCTTGTACGGCAATCTAGCCCTGCCCTCGGACATGTCTAATCCGTCAGCCAACTTTACGATGCTTGCTTCCAGGGTTAACGGCTTCGTATTCATTTCTGTCGAGAAAATGGCTGAGAGGATTTCCTGCCTTATGTAAAATCGCCTGGGACCTATGTCGGGGTATACTCTGAGAATTATCCTGTCAGCAAGGTCTCTGGCAAGTAGGCTCCCTAGTGCTTCGTGGTATTCTCTATGGATAGAGTTGCCAATGTCATGAAGATAGCTGGCGACTACGAGAATCAACTTTACCTCCTCTAAGCTTTTGGTCGTTCCATGTTTTAGGGTTGTGAGTTCTATGTTCTTCTCCAACAGAAGGTTTAGGATTTCCAGTGATGCGGCTGCCACTATTCTAGCGTGTACAGGTCCATGGTCATTGTACCCGAGTCTTTTCACAGCGTTGATGTTGCTCATCTCTAGGAGGGCTTTTATCTCATCGTCTTCTTCGATGATGCTAGCGAGCCTGTCAATAAAGCTGTCCAGTTTTCTCCACTTATCTATTAAATCTTTAGAAACTAGGGACTTTTCACACATAGCAGGCTGCCCACTACAAAAGGGCATAAAAACTTTACTCGTGCTTACCCTTAAGCCTTAAGCTTTGTAATGCTTGAAGGCGCTTAGACCAGGGTACCTAGCTCTGGATCCAAGGTATTCCTCTATCCTCAGCAGTTCGTTGTACTTGGCTGTCCTCTCTCCTCGGGCAGGGGCCCCCGTTTTTATCTGTCCCGCGTTTAGGGCAACTGCGAGGTGCGAGATCGTGGAGTCCTCAGTCTCCCCGCTCCTGTGGCTGACAACGACGGAGTATTCATGGCTCATTGCAAGTTTAGCTGCTTCAAGCGCCTCTGTCAGCGTGCCGATCTGATTTACTTTCAGGAGAAGGGCGTTTGCCGCCCCGACTTCGATGCCTTTGCGTAGCCTCCCAACGTTAGTTACGAATATGTCGTCTCCAATTACCTGGATCTTCAGGCTTCTCGTGAGTGTCGAGAACCCCTCGAAGTCCTCCTCGTGGAGCGGGTCTTCAAGCGATATTATAGGGTACTCCTGGACGAGTTTCTCGTAAAACTCTATCAGTTTTTCCCTGGAGAGCTCTAGGCCGTCAACCGTGTACACGCCCTTCTCCCGGTTATAGAACTCGGAGGCTGCTGAGTCAAGTGCCAGCGCCACGTCCCTGCCGGGCTCGTAGCCGGAATTTTTAATTGCGCTTATTAGGGCGTCTAGTGCTTCGCGGGTGTTCTTCATTGGTGGGGAGAATCCTCCCTCGTCTCCGATGTTTATGGCTTGGGGCCCGTACTTCTCCCTCAAGTATGCTTTTAGCGAGTGGTAGACTTCGCTTCCCATCCTCAAGGCTTCAGCAAAGGTTTTGGCGCCCACAGGAACAATCTTGAACTCCTGTATCTTGAGCTGATTGCCTGCATGCTTACCCCCGTTTATTATGTTCATCAGGGGGACAGGCATTGTGCATGCAAGCACCCCGCCCAAGTACTGGAACAGGGGGAGCGAATAGGTGTCGGCTGCAGCGTGAGCAACAGCAAGGGAGACAGATAATATTGCATTTGCTCCCAGCCTCGACTTGTTCGGCGTGCCATCCATCTGCAGCATTTTCCTATCGATATCTTCCTGCCTCCTGCTGTCCATGCCTATGAGTCCCGGGGCTATTATCTTGTTGACGTTCTCGACGGCTCTTAAAACCCCTCTTCCGTAAAATTCCTTCCCTCCATCCCTGAGCTCTAAGGCTTCATGAGTCCCCGTCGAGGCACCTGAGGGCACGATTGCTCTGCCATAGCCTCGAGCAATCGTGTATACTTCTGTCTCAACAGTTGGATTCCCCCTGGAGTCCAGAACCCACCTGGCTCTCACTAATGAGATCGAAAACTCGTCCTCAATATCATACCACATTGTTGATCAGGAAGATTTATGCATGTCCAGGCTATTTACTAAGCCTATTACATTCTCTTAATAATCACTGTTTTTTACTACTGAAAGGTCATGCAAAAACATAAAAATTTTGAATATTGATTTCAAATCGTGAGTACTGCAGACAAAAACGTCGGGGTCGTTCTCTGCGGTGGTGAGGGGAAGAGGCTTAGACCCTTGACCTATTACTTCCAGAAGGCGATGATACCCGTGGGCACGCAGCAGAAGCCCCTTCTCGAGTATATAGTGAGGCTATTATCGTACCACGGCTTGAGAAAGCTGGTTTTGCTCGTCGGGTACAAGGGGCACCAGATAGTAAACTACTTTAATAATGGGGAAAGGTATGGGGTTGAAATTTCCTACGTGTGGGATAACCCAGCGTATGGAGGAAATGGTGGGGCGCTGTTTAACGCATATGAAAAGGGGCTGTTCAACGATGCCGAGAATGTTCTGGTGTACTATGGAGACATACTGTCGGACATCAATATTTCCGAGCTTTTATCCTTCCACGAGAGAAACCAGTTTGCCGCTACGCTTGCCCTCTCACTCAACTATAGGGTCGCGGTCGGCGTGGCCGAGGTTAGGGGGGACAGGGTTGTTAGCTTAGTTGAGAAGCCGCCATTAGATAAACCTGTAACTATCGGGCTTGTAGTGGTAAGGACTAAGGCCCTGGAATACCTGAAAGAGTTAGTCGAAGAAAAGAGGGAGGTCGACATTATGGGTGACTTCATGGGGGAGCTCCTAAACAGGGGATTGGAGGTCGGAGGATACATTACCAAGGCTTTTTGGTTTGATCTCGGAACTACTGAGGCCTACGAGAAGCTTGACCCCGCTGAAGTGGATAGGAGGTTTTCGTTCCTCTTCCAGAAATGATAATTTTTTCGATAGGTGTTTCTTCCCCCTTCAGTATCTTCGTCATTAGTTGTCCAGGAATCATTCCCGTGAGTACTGGGGCAAGGCTCCAATTATTATAGAGAAAATCCACGAGTACCCTGTATTTTCTCCCTATGGCTAGAGCTTTCCCGACTTCGCTCCACGACCTCTCAACATAGATGCTTGGGTTTTCGAGCCATAAGCTTTCAGCTGCCAGGATCCCCAGAGCCATTGCGGTAAAGATCCCACCACCGTTTATTGGATTCACTGCTCCCAGAGCATCGCCTACGAACAGGGTTTTCCCGATAAGTGGGGTAGAGTAGAAGCCCGTAACCGGTATTAATTTGCCCTTGGGACTTTCCAGTGGCTTAGAGTCCTTTAGGTAGTTTTCTCTCTCATAGTTAATGAATTTTTGCAATGCCTCGAGGGGGTTCGCTGATCCTTTAACATAGTTGAATCTTATACCTATTCCTACATTGGAAAGGTCTCCTCCTACGGGAATTATCCAGGCATAGCCGCCGGGGGTGTCTTTCGAGGAAAACATGTAAATGTCGCTTTGAGGGGTATTCGGAGTGTACATTTTCAGGTTTAAACCCACAGCATAGTCTACTGGCTCTAGCCTTGTGTAGTCCCCGAGAAGCCTCCTGGTCAGAGACGGGAAGCCGTCCGCTGCAATTATGTACTCGGAAACTATCTCCCTGCCCCTCCGCGTCTTTATCAAGTACCTTTTCTCGAGAGGTTTGATGCTAATGACATCGTCTCCTGTTATCACTTCCGACCCTTCAATAAGCCTATTTACCATCTCTTTCCTGCTGATTGTGAAACCACCTATACTCAGCTGAAATCTTCTAAAGCCATTAAACTCGAGGAAAATTCTTCTTATCGTATTAGTTCTTCTGGCGCAACGTATGTATTGGTATGCTTTCCTGACCGAAGGATGCCTAGAGACGAAGGTGATGTCAGACTCCTCGGGCAGGAATTCGCCGCACACAGCTGGCTCTTCCGGGGTTTTCTTCCTCTCTATACCTATTGCATTCACTCCTAGCTCGCTGAGCCTTTTTAGAGCGGCTGCTCCAGCCGGCCCTAAACCGATAACAGCCACCTTGTAAGCTTCATGACCGATTCTCATCACCCCAGCGCACGTTATGGTCAAACCATTCCTTTTCGAAAGGCAGAGGTAGACATTTCTTGTTTACTTTTATTTTCTGTTGCAAATAATTTGGAGAGAGTGAGCGCTCTTGGATTTTATGACTAGGCAAGTATACAATGCACAATGTACCGCGGCCAATGCTTACTAGAATTTTTCCGCCAAGCTTTTGGAAGAAAGAGACTCTGGGCATCAATCGTATTGTTGGCATCAAAAGCCGCCACCCCCTGCCTGAGCCGCGTGAAGCTATGTAGCCGAGAATAGGCGCAACTCCCTGAACATACGTGTAGAGGAGGAGGCGGAACACGTTTGAAGGATTAAAAATCTCCAGAATGAAGATGCCTATCCTTGCAACTCTCCTCATTTCACTCAACCCCTTAGCCTTGTCTAGGAAATCTCTGAAACTGAACATGGCTGTCGCAAAGTCAGTACTTTTATCTCTCAGAGGTATGAATTCTGCTATTCCACTAACTCTGTGGAGATACGGGTTGTTGCTACTTAAATGTAACCTATGTGCTAGGGGGTCCACACATACCACCTCCCTTGCCCTTTGAAGGAATGGCATTGAGTGCGTGCCATCTCCACAGCCTACGTCTACGACTATTCCCCTGACGGTGGAGTAGATTATCCTCCTGAGTCTCACGTCTAAGCCGAAGCTCATAGCGCGATTAGCTGGAGCATAAGCAGAGGAAGCAAAGAGCTTTTCAAGCGTTGCTACAACTATCGTCCAGCGCTCCGGGCTTAACCCTCTTGCCACGGGACTTTTACCTCCACAGCGCGGAGAACTTTTACGACGCTTTCTCCTGCTTCACTTGCAAATTTCTCCATGCTAAGTAGGGCGAACTCCGCGAGAGATAGGTGCAGCCGCCTCGAAGATTCCAGGACTTCCCAGAAGTATTTGATTGCGAGATTCTCAACACATGAATTTAGTGCTGCAACATCCCTTGTCTGTGCAGCTAGTAGACGTGAACTCCCGCTGTCAATCCTATTATTAACAACATCGGCGTAATCGTCCAAGACTTGGTAGAGCATGCCTAGCGCCCTCCCATAGGTTTTTCCAACCCGCAGGAGATCTTTCTTGTTAAGTGCTATTAGGGGCAAACTGCAGGAGGCCTCAAATACGGATGCAGTCTTGTACTCGATCAGTTGCTCGTAGGGGACTTGCACGTTTCTACCTTGAAGAAGCCTAATGTCCCAAAGCTGGCCGAGCGCGGCTTTCCTCCACTGGCTCATGCTCTCTATAACCGCATCAACCCCCGCTTCTGCTACTAAAGTTATTGCTACAGGAATAATTATGTGGGGGAAAGTTACCGCATCCTCTAGTCCATACTTTGCCCAGAAGCTCGGTCTCCCTCTTCGTTGGGGGGACTCATCAGCTATGTCGTCATGAATTAGGCTAGCAGCATGCATTAGCTCGACTGCAAAAGCTATCGGTAAAACTTTCCTTACGTCCGGTGACAGAGTCTTCGCAATTAAGAGTGAAAGAGTTCCTCTGATTAGTTTCCCGCCTTGAAAAGCGTACTCAACTTCCTCAAGAACCTCGGGAAAGTATTCTCTAAGTTTTTCTCGCGAATAGTTTCTCAGCATTTCTCTGAGAGCTGTGTACTCTTCTGTCAAGCCCGCTTTCAGCATTCCGCGTCTTTGAAAAGGAGTCTTCGACAAAATTATAAGCCTTATCCCCGCCAGAATGCTTATGATTGATTCCCACTGCCACTTGACGTATCCAGGGCTTTTTGAAAAAGTGGACGATGTTCTTCGGAAGTGTAAGGGGATCTTAAGGGCGATTATTACTACAGGTTTTCCATACGAAGAGGGAAGAAGAGGGGATCTGGCCTGCTTTGAGGGAGCCGTCAGAGCTCTGAAGCTAGCAGAGAAGCACCCCGACTTTCTATTTGTAACGTTAGGGCTGCACCCAACTCACGTGCCTGGGATGGGGGAAGAGGAGATAGAGAGATACGTGGAGTTTATTCGTATCAACAGGGATAAGATAGTTGGTATTGGTGAGGTAGGGCTGGACAAGCACTGGATTAAAGAGGGCGATGACTTCAAGAGGACGCTGGAGGCATTCCACGTTATGCTTGATTTGGCTGAAGAAATTGGCAAGCCTGTGGTTATCCATAGCAGGAAAGCTGAAGAAGAGGTTGTCGAGATACTGCAGAGTTACTCCTTTAGTGGGAAAGCTCTCTTGCATTCCTACACAGGAAACATGACTACTGCTAAGAGGGCGCTCGATTGCGGTTTTCTTTTTAGCGTGAATTACAAGCTTAAAAGCAATAAGAGCATGCGGAAAATTGCACGAAGCTTCCCGTTAGATAGTATATTAACGGAAACTGACTCACCTTTCCTGTCTGAGAGCGGGGAGGTGAACACTCCCTTACAAGTAAAATTAATCATCGAGGAGATCTCCAGGCTTAGGGAGGTGGATTTCCAGGAGGTGGATGAAGTGACAACCCTCAATGCTGCCAGATTTTTCAATCTTCCTCTATGATGTCAAAGATTTGGTGCTTACGCGCCAGTCATTAGCGCGCGCCAGCGTGCATAGCGATCTATTCAAGCTCCTCGGGTGCGCGTTAAAGATTTAACTCTCCCCCGGAGTCCTTGGGTATGCGCCCGTCAAGCCTTAGCGATGTGGGTAAGGTTCTCGTTGCTAATCGTGGGGAAATTGCTGTTAGAATTTTCAGGACGTGTAGGGACCTCAACGTTAGGACGGTCGCTGTCTATAGCGAAGCTGACCGTGAGGCTCTTCACGTGATGCTTGCGGATGAAAGCTACTACATCGGCCCCTCAGAGCCTCTGAAGAGCTATCTGGATGTTGAGAGAATCATAGCGGCTGCCCGCAAAGCAGGGGCTGAGGCTATACACCCTGGTTACGGCTTCCTCTCTCAAAATGCGTTCTTCGCTGAGAGGGTGATTGAGGAGGGTTTTATTTGGGTGGGTCCTGAGCCTCAAACAATAAGTCTAGTTGGAGACAAGCTGGGAGCTCGCAAGTTTTTCTCTCAAAGGGGAATGCAGGTTGTTCCGGGAACTCTTGAGGCGGTGGACGAGAGGGATGCTGCAAGCGTCGCCGAGGAGATCGGCTTCCCAGTTGTCGTGAAGCCTGCTGGCGGTGGAGGGGGGATCGGAATGTTCATAGCGAATTCAGCTAAGGAAATTGATGAGTACATTAGAATGTCGAGAGAGCTTGTTAAGGCTTCTTTCGGCAGGCATGAATTGTATATTGAGAAGTATTATCCTAAAGCGAAGCACATAGAAGTACAAATTATTGGCGACAAGAGGGGAAATATTCTCCACTTGTACGAGAGAGAATGCAGTGTGCAGAGAAAGTACCAGAAGGTGGTAGAGGAGGCTCCTTCTCCTTCCATCTCGCAGGAGGAGAGAAATAGGGTCCTAAGGATGGCGCTAGAGGCCGCTAAAGCTGTTAATTACACGAGTGCTGGCACCTTTGAGTTTTTATTTGATACTCAAGGTAGGAACTTCTTCCTCTTAGAGGTAAATCCACGTATTCAAGTAGAGCACCCAGTGACAGAGCTTGTCACAGGCATGGACATAGTTGAGCTGCAACTCAGGATCGCGACTGGCGAGGCGCTACAGTTTAAGCAGGAAGAAGTAGTCTTGAAGGGGCACTCCATAGAGGCACGCGTGTACGCGGAAGACCCTACTGCTAACTTTATGCCTTCCCCGGGGAAAATCGTATTTCTACAGCTGCCTGGGGGTCCGTGGATACGTGTCGATAGCGGCGTGTATGAGGGCTACGAGGTGCCTCCGTTTTACGATCCACTGTTGATGAAAGTTGTTTCTTATGGGAGCACGCGTATCCAGGCAATAGCAAGGCTGAAGAGGGGGCTCCAGGAGCTTAAAATCTCTGGAGTTAGGCACAACAAGTACCTCGCCTTAAGAGTCTTAGAGGATCAGAGGTTCATTGATGCCTCCCACACAACGAGGCTTCTCGACGACCCCAGCCTCTACGAGAACATACAAAACGAGGATCCGCGCCCAAAAGTTGCCCCGAAGCTTGCCATGCGAGAGGAGAGTTTTAAGCTGGACAGAGAGGACAGGGCTCAGGAAGTAAGAGTAAATGCTTGGCGTATAGTGTCGAGGATGAGGTACGACACGTGAAGACCCTTTAGCGCGCCACCCGTTACCCCGCCATTAGTGCAGGGTTACGGGCTTCACTCTTGAGGGTGTCGCTAGGAAGCTGAGCACTCTTATGCGCGCTCCCTCCCATTTCGGGGTGCCCGACCCAGACTCCACGCCCAGCCGCAATATGCGCAGGTCCGGGCGCTTCCCTGAAGCCGCGCGTTAAGACCCTTTAAAGTTTGATTTGAAGCGGGCTTTTATTTGTTGAGATCCCCCGGTATTGCTGCATTTTTTCTCTCAAGAATTTGGGGAAATGGAAAATGTGGTAGTAGTTTTGCTCGTCTAGGAATTTTAGCTCTAACATGCTGAGCCTTTCACTTAGTTCCTGTTGAGGGATTGATAGGGGGTCCCTGAGCTTTGATCCAAGGGCGAACCCCCACTCGCTGAAGAAGGTTGAAACAGGGACCTTGTACGGCCTTACAACTGGGAATACCGCTGCCACAGTGTTGCAGATTATCGAAAAAGCGTCTATGTTGTATCTTGTCGAAGTGGCCTGGGTAACCATTACCCCTTGATCGGTAAGCTTGCTGTAAACCAGTTCGTAAAATTCTTTCGTGTATAGCTGAACGCCAGGAGTGCCCCCAATTGGGTCGGTTAGGTCGAGTATGATAACATCGTACGTGTCTTGTGTTTCTTCAAGGAACTTCTTGCCGTCTCCCACCACGAGCCGAGCTCGTGGATCTTCAAAGCTGTTTTGATGCCACCTAACCATGTACCTTTTGACAATCTCTAGCAGTTCTCCGTCTATGTCGACCATTGTGGCTTCCTTGACCGATGGATGCTTCAGCACCTCCCGCAGAGTAGCTCCCTCGCCTCCTCCAATTACCAGGACTTTCTCGGGACGCGGATGGGTGAGCATTGCCGGGTGGACCAGTGCCTCGTGGTAAACGAATTCGTCGTACTCGGAGCTCTGCGCGTAGCCGTCCAGGAATAGCGTTAATCCAAATGAGCCTGTTTCAGCCAAAGTTACTCTTTGATGCTTCGTGTAGCCGTCGTAGATTATCCTCCTTAATGCGTGAATATGTGCCTCTTGAGAGCTAAGCCACTCAGTGTACCACAATACCCCATAACCCTGGCGCGCGCTCACAGCCTTTAGGAGCTCTTCCTCCAAGCCCATAAATCCGAGAATAATCAGCAACTAAATAAGGTTTTAGCCAGCGCGCGCTTCAGCCACGTCCCCCTTACGATTTCAAGCCTTAAAAACATGCGCTTGGTCGGCGGGTCCGATGTCCCATAGCCCTCAGCATAAATAAGCAGTTCCAGCGGTCTTCATCCCCAATATCTGAGAGGAAGAGAAAGAGTTAATAAAGGTTAGTTTTCCAGAAAGTCTCCACGTGCCGGCAATCATAGAATAGAGTCTCTACGTTCCATAGAAAAACTAATAAATATATGCCCACAAAAAGAATCCCAGCTTTACTTTCCCCATTTTAATCCATTTAAGCTTCATCAAGGACCAGCGCGCTCAATACAATTTCGCCAATAACCACTTCACTTAACTCCTTTTGCGCCACGAGCCAAAATCAAGAAATGCTCTACTATCCCCATAAGAAAACTTACGGCACAAAATGCATAGATAGCTTCAGTAACCGATGGGTCATAGATCGGGTTGACTCCCAGCGGGTAGAATGGTCTAATGTCACTATAGAGAGGAGCATCCAGTAAGACATGTGAAATAGTTCCAAATACCCCACCAACAATAAAGGGACTCTTAGACGAGAAGCCTTCCTCAAGCAAAACCGCGTGCCATAGGTCCCCTAAATATCTCTCAAACAGAAACATAATGTAGCCAATCATGACTCCGTAGGGCAAAGCCAAGAGAAACGTATGCAGATAGCCATGAAGAGGATAATCCAGCCCAAACAGGAAAACCAGGAAAGGCTCAACATCGACTGCAACACTTGCAACGAGAAACGTTGGTAAGTGTAGCTTCCTCCGTAAAGGCAGGCCAAGAGCAAGAGAGGGGCCCAAATGGAAAAGTGTAAAAGGCACAAACAATCTACTACTTACGCCTATTTATCTCTTCACTCTTAAAATCAGAAGAGCACCCTAAAATCTTGATAACTGAGAAGTCCTAAGACACCAAATTGATACCGGGGTAAAGATTTACTAGCGAAAGCGCGCGCTAAGGGCACTGGGAATCGAGGCGCTGCGAGGCAAATCAGGGTACTCAGCTTCCTGGTTCCTGGTAACCCCATCAAGAGTAAAACCTCTAAAACCATAACCGCGACAAGGCGGGGTAACGGGTAGCGCGCCATAGAGGCTATTTACCCTGCAATAATCAATCCTAGCGGTGATGATTAAATGGCACATGCTGTGCGCATGCGCAGCTCAGCAGCAAGGTTCGATCACCTGTAAGCGCAGGCCATTTCTATCTATGCAGAGCGCGCACACTTTCAGCAACCATCACTATCTTGTCATAGGTGCTTTTCGGATTCGTTGGACTGGGCACAACAAGCAATGGGACGTTGTACGTTGATGATAGCTCCTTGAGCTTTACACCTATGCTGGTGTCGAGGATGTCCTCGGGTGCGACTATCAGCGAAACTTCCCTTCTGCTTAACAGGACGCTGGCCTGAGCTATGTCCTTCGGTGTTGCAGGGAGATCGTGCTCTTTTATTAGTAGGAAAGACACGTTGATCCCCAGCCAGTTGACAGCATACTGAACTTCGGGTGTAGCGCCTATGGCAGTGGCATTCAGTCTTGGTGCATTCTTAACAATTGAAGATAAATTGCTGATTTGCGTGGCGGCTTTGGAGAGGTAGGCATCCCTGCACTCTGGTCTAAGTGTGCTCAGTAGCTGGGCAAGAGCCCCTACGTATGTCATGTAGTTCTGGGGATCGTAGATTGGCCAGTGGTAGTTGGGATTTCCAGTTTCCGGGTTTTTAAGAATCCTTAAACCCTCAATACTCGGTATTTCCAGTAACTTTGCCCTGAGCTCCCCACTTTTCACCAGTTCTGCTATATTCAGCTCAAAAGGTGCATGCGCGGTTGAAATGATCAAGTCGGCATCCCTGAGTTTAGCTACATCTGCAGGAGTGAGCTGGTACTCATGGGGATCAATGCCAGAGGGTGTAACTGAGAAAACTTCATCGCCTGTGCACAGCAAGAGATCAACGTCCGGCTTTAACGCATAAAATGTTACTGCGATTCTCAAGCCTTTACGGCCCGTTGGGGCAGGGCTACGAGTGGAAACATAGGCTAAGGCAACAATGAGAATAGTGAGGGACGCTATGACAAGCAGGAGACTCGTTCGTTTGTGCATAATTTGAACAATATCTACGCTCATATGTGCACACATAAGAATATCTGGTATATAAGTTTAATGCGTTTTCATTCTCACCTTCCCTATTAGAAAGGTTTAAATTTTCGCGTGCACAAAATCATTGTATGATGCAGCATGAATGTGCACAATCCCTCTGTGATACTTGACAATGTATCGTTTCGGTACGAGAATGGGGAGAGCATCCTACTGGACGAGAGCATAGAAATTTACGGACCAGGACTAGTAACAATTCTTGGACCAAATGGCTCTGGGAAAACGACTCTTTTCAAAGTCATGCTAGGTCTTTTGAGACCACAGTCGGGAAGGGTCCTACTCAACGGAGAGGATGTAACGGGGAACCCGATTAAAGCTGGAAGGCACGCAATCCTTGTACCACAGTTAACCTCTGTTCGAAGGGATCTCCCAGTTACTGGTGGTGAAATCATTGAGTTTGTTTTGAGGAGCAAGAGGCAATGCTCTGGGAGGAAGTGCAAGGAGATGGTAGCGGAGCTTGCTAGGATTGTTGGCGCTGAAGATTTTTACGGTAAGAAGCTTAGTGAGCTGAGTGGAGGGCAGCTGCAGAGGGTGCTTATAGCGAGGGCATTAGCGGCGGGGTCAAGCATACTGCTGTTGGATGAGCCGTTTTCGGGTATTGATCCTAAAGGGAGGGAGTACATATTGGAGTTTTTGAGGGGGATCTCTAGGGGAAAGCTTGTCTTGGTAACTACTCATGATCCGGTGTTAACGATTAATGCTAGTAAGTTGATTATTGTTTTTAACAGGGGTGTTAAGGGTTATGGTTCTCCCAGCGAAGCATTTACACTGGAGCTCCTGAGGAAGGCTTACGGGACAAGCGTACTTATGATTGAGAAATGCCTACATGTTATTAGCTGAGGGTGGTTCGGGTGTATATTGATCCTAGGTGGTTGATTGTTATTCTTGGAAGCTCGATATCGTTTAGTGTTTTGAGTCCAATAATTTATGCAAGGAAGTTAAACTTCTTTGCCTCCACCCTCCCCCATTCATCCCTCCTTGCTGTTTCAGTCGGCTACTTGTTGGGGTTCGTGACTGGCACGCATCCGTTTCTCTGGGCTATACCTGTAAGCATTGTTGTGTCTTTGCTGCTTGTCATCCTCATACACAGGGGTGTTAGCGAGGATAGTGCAACCTCTGTCTTCGTAGGTTTCTCAGTTTCGGCGAGTGTCACCTCAATGTACTACATTTTGACAAATTTCCCCGCACAGGCTGGCCTCTGGTCCTACATACTGGGAGACCCATTGCTGGTCTCCTGGGGCGATGCATTTCTCACTCTGGGGGTAAGCTTATTTATCCTCGCGTTGGTTATACCCATGTACATGAAGGAGATAGTCATAGGGCAGGACAGGGACTTGGCGCAAGTACTGGGGTTAAACGTAAAGTTCCATGACTACTTAGTTGTCTTAACCTTGACGGTTGCATCTGTAACTCTGCTAAAGGTGGTCGGGTTTGTCCTTGAACACGTGGTTTTTCTCATGCCTGCCGTTATCGCTTCAACTATTGCTAGGGATGCCAGGACGTTTATGCTCTACAGTGTTGTTATCTCCATGCTTGCCGGACTTCTTGCACTTGCCTTGTCTATTTTAGTGAATCTAGCTCCTTCAGCGGTATTCGGCTTCATACTCATTGGGATATATTCCGTCCTACTACTAAGAGGGGGGCGGGGATGACAAGGAAAAAGAGGTTTGGGGTATCGGTAGATAAGGAAGTCTATGAGGAATTAACATGTATTTGTAACGCTTTACACACTGATCGCTCCCATATAGTGAACACGGCAACTAAACTCTTTCTTTTGGAGAAGTTCCACTACGCCAAGCCTCACAAATGCGAGGGGGTGATGATTATAAGCTATACTCAAGGGCAGCGAGAGGCTATGAGCGGCGTTTTCGAGAGGTACAGGTTGCTTATTATTGGCAGAAGCCATTACCATACAAGCGATGACTGTTGCCTTGAAGTACTTTTCGTGAGGGGGGAGTCCGGGGACATTTTATCGCTAGAGAAGGAGGCTGAGAACTATTCCGTTACGTGCAAATTTGTTCCTTGCCACAAACTCTAGTTCGTGCGCATCCACACTTCAGTTTGCGCATGCTGATTAGCTGTCTACAGGGCTAGGGCCGTACCTATTTACATGTGTTGCCAATGGAATTTTTCGTTAAGTGTCTAGGATGACATGCAAACTTTAAGTAGTTCTTTTTCGAGAAGCCTAAGTCTATCCTTGCCTTTTTTAAGCATGTAATTTGCAATGTTTACTAGTGCTGGGAGTTGTTCGGGCTTGATGACCATGTCTCCATCGTATCTGAGCGGGACTTCTAGCCTCTCCATCGACATTATCTCCACGATTATTCTCCTTCCTACGCCCTGAATGCCGCTATGCTTGAAACCCGTGTTCCTGGCTGTAATCAGTAACCAGTGGGCGACTCTCAGGTTCCTTGCTACAATGTGAAAAATGGGTGGATGGACAGAGAACCATAAGGAGGGGTAGTCACAATTAGCAAGCACGAAGCTTAGTTCTTCGATGGTTATGGGCCTATGCCACTTTGCTAACACGAGTAACTCTCCTTTGGCCCCCGGGTGTTGCCCTGCTGATAACTGTATTCTGCCGCTACAGCTAGATGTTGTATAGCAGTTGCTCGTCGAATTTATGTTTTTGAGAAAATCGACTATGTCCGGGTCAACCCGTCCACTTGAGAGGTGGGACTGAAACTGTTGTAGAGCTTTTAAGCGGTGAGTATCCCAGGAGTGCTCGGCTCTCGAGCCTCTTGTCTTCATAGCTGTAGCCTTCTCAGAACCTCCAAGCCTGCTTTCATCATTTTTAGCTCTAACTCTTCTTTACCATCGACCAGTTCACTACCGCTGAGAACATTGTCCACTATGAGCGCCATTGCGCCAACTTTGAACCCGCGATACCTGCCGATCGTGTAGAGAGCTGCAGACTCCATCTCTAGGAAATCGATTCCCAGCTTGCTCCACTTCCCCGCGTGCTCCTCGACCTTGTGAAAAGCATCGTGTGAAAGAGCTATTCCCCGGTGGTACTTTAATCCCATCTCCTCCAAGACTTCAACAGTTTTGATAATTACCTCGGGTGTTGCATAGGCGGGCATTGAGACATCCCCGAAGTACTGGCGTAGAGTACCGCTGTTCTCGTATGCTGACGCCTCTATTACTGCTATTTTCCCGGATTCTGCCTCGGCGGAGAGACCCCCGCATGTACCCGCGCGCAAGACGAGTCTGGCCCCAAGCATTCCCAGCTCCTCGAAGACGATGGCTGCTGAGGGCGCCCCTATCCCGTGGCAGGCGAGAGTGACTTTCTCTCCCTTGTATGTTCCCGTGACGACTAGGAAGCCCCTATGTTTGCTGACTATTGTTGGCTGTTCTAGGAGTGATGAAGCAACCTCTACGCGTGCAGGGTCCCCAGCCACTAGAACTTTTCGAGAAACTTGCTCAGGTGTTGCCTTTAAATGGTAAACTCTTTTTGAGAGTGGGTGTCTAAAACTCATACGTAATTTATGACTTGGAATTTTAAACCTTTTTCGTCTACGAGGAGCACCCCTGGCTTTGTTCTTCGCCAGTATGGTATGTTCCTAAACCAGTGCCTTTTCCATGAACCCAAGTTAACTACTCCTTTTTCGAAATCTGCACCCACAACATGCGTATGCCCCACCACTAGCAACCCCTCGTTAAGCTGGATTTTTCGCTTAAAATTTTCCTCCAAGAGGAGTTCTCTGCCACAGAGTTTGGCAAAATAGTTGATTATGAAGGCAAGGGCTCCACTCTTAACGATTAAATCCCCATGAAGAACAACTAGTTTTGCCGGAGGAGTTTTTACGACTAGTATTTGCCTCGTTACCAGTAGCGTCTTCCCACCCCTGAGATAGGCAAGGAAACTCCCCAGCTTTGGATCGTGGGAGCTACCGCTCAGAACGATCATTGTTTTCCTAGGCAGCCTGGCAACGTCGCATATCTTATTTAGCTCGCTTAGAAAAAGGCTTGGGCTAGCCCTTTGATGGAAATCGTCGAATAGGTCGCCGGCGATGACCACGCAGTCGACCCCTTTTCGTCTCGCATATGTGATTAAAGAGTCCAGGTGCACACACCTGGACCCCCTGCGGCAGTGAAGGTCAGATACCACCAGTGCATCCTTGCAGGAAAGTAACTCTTCGCCGCTGCACTGCACGAAGAGCACCATTGCCCTGCAACGCAAGTGCACCTTTAATAAGCTTTTACATTAAACGCGCGCTATCCTGCGCATCGCCAACGTATTATAATGTTTTCCACTAGCGATGCGCACGCGCTTCCTCATAGCGCCCGTCATTTTTGGTCGGGGTGCCCCTCACCGCGCTCTCGGGTGCTGCTCTGGGGTGCTCGGGGTGTCATGGGGTCCGTCGCCTTTCGGCGGCTCACACCCTCCTCGGTCCCGCGCGCTGGAGCCCCGGCGGCTTGCGGGCCGCATTTACGGTTCCCCGCTCCGCTGGGGAACGGGAGAGTTTAAGAGGAAGCCTGTGTGCCTCTTCATGAAGCGCGCGCTTGTTGCATATTAGTTTTATGAGGAACCATTTACAATGAGAGCATAAATATTTTTACGTGTAACAACGTCTCCACATATAGCGCATCGATATTTACCAGAGTCAAGGTCGATATTGTAGAGTTTGAGGTACTTGTCCACGTCTGAAGGTTTAGCGAAGCTTATAACAGGTAGTAGTTTTTGAGGGGAAGGTTGAGTCTTAGGCATTACTCATCTAATGAGTACTAGCGATGTCTCTTATTTAAGACTTTTCGATTGTAGGATAAGCGAATTATTTCAATTTAAATAAAAATAAAATACGCATGCTTCCTTAGCCACCTATGCTTTTTCATGATTGAGCCACATACCTTGAGAAGAATGCTATGACTAGTTGCCTGGTGCCGAGTTTTGACACTATCTTTATGAGGAGAGGACTAGTAAAGGAGAAGTGCTCTTTCCTCAAGTTTCTCAGTTCGTGGGTCTACTTCGAGCTCTAGGAATTCTAGGGTTGTCACTCCTTTGAGGACCTTGTCTACGATGCCGGATATTATGACTGGGGACTACTTCTGACTTTCCCATCATATCTATGTATGCCCTTGGTCTCTCTAGCTCTATTATGCCCGCACCTGTCTCTACCCGGCGCGCGTAAGGCGCCACGTGATATATATTTATGTTAGATCCTATTTTAAGGACTTAGGTGATGATGGAGTCGAGGATATGGGCGGTGCTAAGCGTTCTTGCCATTTTAGTTTTGCTTGCATTCGCATCGCAGGCTCAGCCGGCTCAGAAGTCTGTAAGCCTTACGGCATATGTTGACGTTTCCAGCAATGGCAATGCTTCTGTGCGTCTTGTTATACAGTCGACGGGAAAATCTTCCTTTCAGATAACTCTCCCACGCTTCCAGGCTGTGTATCTGTGTGAGGGGGCCTCCTCGGTCAGGTATAGGATTATGAATGAGAGCTCCTCAGCATATTTCTACTACAATTCGACCATTTTCATTGAGGAAGATTCGCCCAGCTCGCTCGCGCTCTGCTACCCTTTCCCATACGCGGTTCTAATGGCGGATTCACGCGGCTGGTTCATGTCGCCTCTCCTCTGGACGAGCCTAGATGAAGTATATGTTTACGTACATTTACCCATGGCTAAGAGAATCACGTATGAAAGCCCTGTTTCATATGCCAGGAAGGACGGTTACAGGGTTTATGTTCTCTCGAGCAGGACTATTCAAGATGTCGGTAGCAGGGTTGTTGTAGAGTTTGACCTTCGGGAAAGCATTAAGGAGGCAACCCTCCAGGAGAATCTTGGTGCGGGCACCATAACCGTGAGATACCCCTTGTTCTACCAGGGGATAGCAGCTTCCACGCTGAAGATCGCTTCTCAGAGTGTTCAGCGCCTGAACTCCCTAACTGGACTCATTCCAAAAAATACCACGTTTATTTTCTATTTGCCCGAAAAAAGAATGGGTGGAATAAGCGCGCTGGGATTCGTGCTCGGAGAAGATATAAATGCTGGTGGCAAGGGACCAGTAAACCTAAACTTAGCCCTAATAAGGTATGCTCCTGGGTACTTGGAGACAACAATTATTCACGAATTGGTGCACGTCTATCTCGGGCTAGCTGGAGTGGAGGCAAATGAGGAAACTCGCTGGTTCCATGAGGGAATGGCTCAATACGTGTCAATAAAAGTCGCAGAAGAGCTTGGGCTAAACGTTACAGAGTACAAGCGTGACCTCTGCAATGCATCAGTAAAGCTTTACGAGTATACCGGCGGAAATTTCGGGTTCATCCAGAACTGGCCCTCGGATGAGGCAAAGCAGGCGGAAGCTTACCTAGCAAGCTTCTTCATCATTGCAAACATATCGGATAGTCGTGGTGGTTTAGCATTCATCAGCAAGGTTTTTGCAGAGCTTGAGAGGCATCCAGTTTCCTCCACGAACGACATAGTAGATGCATTGTGCAGAGCTTCAGGCGAAAATCTAGCGCCATTTTTCAGGAAGCTTGGTTTTAAGGGGGTTAATGACTGGAGTCCTCAGAAGTCAATGCCCAGCGGCAACCAAGCAACTTTGCCGAATTTCATGTCCCTGCTGGTAGCGCTATTGCTGAGCCTCTTAATCTTTCTAACAGTATACTATGGAAACTTGGAGCTGAGCCGAAAATTGAGAATGCGGGCTTAGCTGCCTTCACGTGCATGGCGCGCGCTGGGGGTCGTCCTCGGCCTGGGCACCCCGCTCCCCATGGGAGCCGGCCTACGGGCGGGCGCGCGATCCTGCGAAAAGGCGGAGCAACGGGTAGCGCACGCTGAGAATGCTAAAGATAAGCTATTAGAGAAAGAGGGGAAAAATACAAAGACCATTCAACCTTTTCTATTTACATTGGGACGGCTATTCAACCTTCTCTACGCGGATTATTGATACTGGGCAGGCCTCTGCTGCGCTTTTAACGCAGTCCTCAAGCTCTGCGGGGACTTCTCCTTCGCCCAGGCTTCCCCCGACGCGGTATTTAGCTACAATTGAGCTTTTCCCATCGTTTTCGTTCATCTCGAAGACTTCTGGGCACAGAGAAACGCACGCCATGTCGCTGATGCACTGGTCCCTGTCTATGGTGACTTTTAGTTTTGCCATCGGCTTCGCCGCTAGTAACTGTTTCCAGCTTAATATAAAATTTTTGTATATACATCTCCCAGTAGGTGAGCAGTGCTTTCCCTACAAGAAAAAATTTATAAAAGGGTCTAAAAAAGAGAGTTTGGAGGTGCGATGCTTCGCCAAATTATTTAAGCAGCTGGGACGGCGCCTTATTACTTCCTAGCATAAATTTTGTGCAAAGTATTTTGAGTATGTTTTTCAGCTTCAGGGGGTGTTGTAAATGGTAAGGTGCCTGGAACAGAAGTTTAATCCTAAAAAGTATGAGGAAGAAGTGCTTAGGTTTTGGGACAAGGAGGGGGTCTACCAAAGCTTAAGAGAAAAGACTTCGACTTGCTCCAAAAAGTTCTACTTCCTTGACGGGCCGCCCTACCCATCAAGCGATGTGCCTCATGTTGGTACGCTGTGGAACAAGGTGCTGAAAGATGCTGTTATCAGGTTTTATAGGGCTAGAGGCTACGGGGTGAGAGATCAGCCTGGCTATGATTGCCACGGGTTACCAATAGAGGTGCAGATCGAGAAGAAGCTTGGATTTAAGACTAAAAAGGACATCGAGGAGTACGGGGTTGAGAAATTCATAGAGGAATGTAAGAGTTTTGTCAGGAAGAACATAGAGGAGATGAACTACCACTTCAAAAACTTTGGAGTATCCATGGACTGGGACAAGCCCTACCTAACTATGTCGGATGAGTACATCGAGAGTGCCTGGTGGCTAGTGAAGAAGGCTGATGAGAAAGGCCTCTTAGATTATGGTTTAAAGGTTGTTTACTGGTGTCCTAGATGTGAAACTACCCTAGCGGACTACGAGGTTACGGAGTATAAGGAGATTGAGGACCCGTCCATCTACGTCAAGTTTCCACTGGCGGGGGGCGAGAGAAAGTACCTACTTATATGGACAACCACTCCCTGGACTCTGCCCGCAAACGTGGCGGTCATGGTTAACCCTGACTTTGAGTATGTCTGGGTGGAGGCTGGAGGGGAGCAATTCCTAATCGTATCTGGCAGGGTCGAGGAGGTGATGAGAGAAGCCGGCGTGAATGATTACAGAGTGCTGGGAAGTGTTAGAGGAAAGGAGCTGGAGGGACTGAGGTACGCTCATCCGCTGGAGGAGGAGGTGACCATTCAAAAGTCTTTAAAGGAGTTCCACAGAGTTGTTCTCTCTAGGGAGTACGTTTCTTCGTTTGAGGGGACGGGGCAGGTTCACGTGGCAACAGGGCACGGAGAGGAGGACTATAAGGTTGGTGTAGAGCATGGTTTTCCAGTGTTCTCGATACTCGATGATAAAGGGGTTATGGTGAGAGATGCCGGCAAGTACGCCGGTCTCTATCATAGGGACGCGAATAGCGTCATTGTTGAAGATCTGAGGAGGAAGGGCTACCTATTGCACTTTGGAAAGATTCGGCACAGGTATCCTGTATGCTGGAGATGTAAGACCCCCCTAGTCCTCCGCGCCACTAGACAGTGGTATATCAGGGTTACTCACCTGAAGGAGAAGTTTCTCAGCGAGGCTTATAAGGTGGATTGGGTTCCGAAGTGGGCTGGGTACTCCAGGTTCAAGAATTGGCTGGAGGGACTTCGGGACTGGATAATCTCTAGGCAGAGGTATTGGGGCACGCCTATCCCGATTTGGGTTTGCGGGAGTTGTGGGTACAGAGTGGTGGTTGGATCCAGGAGGGAGCTTGAGGAGCTTGCTGGCAGGAAGATAGAGCTCAGGGACCTGCATAAACCGTGGGTCGACGTAATAACACTTAGGTGTCCAAAGTGTGGCGGGGAGATGCAGAGGGTTCCCGACGTCCTGGATGTTTGGCTTGATAGTGGAGTTGCTTTTTATGCCTCGCTGGGTTACCCGAGAAACGAGGAATTATTTAAGTCCCTAATGCCGGTTGATTTGATCATAGAGGGCCACGACCAGATTGCTGGCTGGTTCTTTTCCCTGCTGCGGAGCGGACTGATCGTTCTCGGCGAGTGCCCGTACGAGAGAGTACTGATGCACGGCTTCGCACTCGACGAGCAAGGAAGAGAGATGCATAAATCTCTTGGAAACTTTATCGAGCCGAGGCAATTGCTCGAGTATGAGTACGGGTCGAGAGACATCTTTCGCTGGTTTGTACTGAGGAACACGATATGGGAAGATTTAAGGTTCTCGTGGGCGGGATTACAAGAAACCTTCTCTGATCTTAACATCCTCTGGAACACCTACTACTTTGCAACACTATACATGAGCCTTGACAAGTACGACGAGGAGGTCGATGGGCTTGAAAAGTACCTGGATAGCCTGAAGCCTGAGGACCGATGGATACTTTCTAGGCTTGGCAAGCTTTACGTATCCTTCACGAGGAATTTTGAGGAGCTCAACCTCCATAAAGCTGCAAGGGATCTGAGAGAGTTTGTAGTGGAGGATTTAAGCCACTGGTATATTAGGCTTGTAAGGCCGAGGGTGTGGATAGAGGAAAACATCAGCGACAAGTACTCAGCCTACGCGACCCTCTACACGGTCCTCTTTAACCTACTCATTCTAGCTTCACCTATCCTGCCGTTTACAGCCGAGAAAATTTACCAGAACTCCTTCTACGCCCAAGGAAGACCCATATCTATCCACATGTACAGGTGGCCAAGCGGGCTGGAGAAATTCATAGATGAGGAGTTGGAGGCGGAGATGGAGAATGTGCGTGGAATCGTCGAGAAAGCCCTGTCTCTAAGAATGAGGAGGGGGATAAAGATCAGGCAGCCCTTGCCTGCCCTGCACGTTTTCACCTCTAACAACCTCGTGGAAGCGGCTGTTAAGACCTTTAGGCACGTTGTAGAGTCGCAAGTCAACGTGAAAAATGTTTACGTGCATCCACTCGAAGAGGTGGATAATTTCAGGAGATTTGTTTTAGAGCCGGTATACAGGGAGCTGGGACCTGTATTTAAAGAAAAAGCTAAAGAGGTCGTTGAGAGGCTTAGCTCCTTGAGCGAGCCTGGCACCGTGGAAAAGCTTCTCAACCAAGGCTTCGTCGAGCTGGAGATTAACGGGGAGAAGGTAACCATTCGAAGGGAGATGGTGAATGTGAGGGAAGACTGGAGGGAGGGGTTCCTGGGCGAGAAACTCGACGCCGGCTACATCGTTTTAGACTTAAGAGCTGGTGAGCGTGAGCTCGCCGAAGGGCTAGCTAGGGACCTGCTCAGGAGGATCCAGTTCATGAGGAAGGAGCTTTCACTTCCCGTTGATGCAAACATAACGACGTACGTGTGGGTTCCAGGAGAGGTTAAGAAATGCGTGGAGGAGTACAGTGAGTACCTTAAGAGCGAGTCTAGGAGTCAAAGCATCGTGATCGTTGACTCCCCAGAACAAGTCCGAGGCGAACTCATTAGGGAATGGGAGATCGGCGACTTAAAAGTTGTCCTCGGAATAGCGCGCGGCATGAGAAATGCCCAGTGAACAGCTTAAATGCGCTTTCTGCAGTTATTAAGTCGTCGAGGGACATTAGGGGTTCATGCGTGCGCACCCTCGCGCGCGCAGTTTCTCAGTGATTACTCAGCCCCGAATTTTCACACCTCTGTCGGCAAATATTTCTATCAGCCTCCTGCCGTCTCCAAGCATGTCGTGATTGTTGTTGAAGAAGATATACGCCTTTTCAGGGTTAACTTCCAGGATTTTCTCGGCTACTTCCTCCAGCTCCTCGTCTAGGTAGCCGTAATTGTACCAAGCCAGCCTACCGTGCATCCTTACGTAGACAACCCCCTTAACTTTTATTACTCCACGCGGGGGTAAGCCTTCGAAGATTGGGGAGTCCGGGGACACGAAGACTATCCCTTTTTCTTCGAAAAACGTGTAGACCTCCTCGTTAAACCAGGATTCATGCCGTGGCTCCACAGCAATTTTATCGGAGAGGGAGGCGTATTTTGAGAGCCTCCTTTTAGCCTCGTCGTTAAACTGGAGGCTTGGGGGTAGTTGTAGCAAGTAGAAGTCGATCCTGCTCTCTAGTGGTTCAAAGATCGAGACAAACTTCTGCCAGGTGGGGATTGATTTCTCGTTTAGCCTGCGTATGTGCGTAATGCTCCGGTGAACTTTTATTGACCACCTTAACTCGCCTGACTCTTCGCTCCACTTCTCAACCGTCGGCTTCTTTGGGAAGCTGTAGAAACTCATGTTGAGCTCAACTGCGTTAAACCCGCTCTCCTTCGTGTACCACTTTAAGCCGTTGGGGTTCCAGTCGTACACCCAGCCTGAAGTTCCTACGTAGAGCAGCATAGCACGGGCACCCTGTCTTTAACAATTACCGGGTTGCTGCTTTCATGTTCAGACCCTCTCGTTATCCATATCACGCTCCTAGATTCATGGAACAGTTATAAATCGTTTTCCTGGCGGCCCTAGCCATAGCGCTTGCGCGCCACCCCGTCACCCCGCCCTTCGTCGCGGATCAAGTGGCCACTGAGCCCCTTTACCGGTTTTACTCCGCCTGGCGTCACTATAAAGCTTTTTCGCCCTGAACCTAGCCGGCAGCTATCCTCCTCCGCGCTTAAGGATGTTTAAGCGCGGCAGTCATGAAAAGAAACTGCGGCCAAAAGCACTGCTAGCGCACGCAGGCTACTCGAATTTAGGAAAAACATCCTCCTCCTGTTCGCTGGCGCGCCGCAACGAATAATTACTAGGCCTGGATAGATATAGTGTGCGATTTAAATGTCCAGGAAAGAGCATGGGAAAATCATGGCTATCATGCTTACCGCGTTGTTGCTCATAAGCATGGAGCTTGTGCACGCTCAAGGTGGCGTGTTCTTCTATGGGCAAGTGGTGGACGAGAACAGTTACCCCGTTAGTGCTGCGCAGATCACGGTGTACAGAGGAATATACATAGTGACTTCAGTTGCCTCGAAGAATGATGGTAGCTTTTCGTTACTTGTTCCGCCTGGTAGCTACACGTTGGTAATTTACAAGAGGGGCTATGCTCCTCTGTACTACACCTTTGAAGTATTCCCTGGGAGGGGGGGAAGCTTAGGCACGGTTGTCCTTAGAAAGGGCGTGAGCATGGTTCCCGACGCCACCTCGATCTCGACTTCTCAGGGGGAGAACGTGAGGTTGAACCTGAGAATTTACAACTCGTGTCTAGAGCCCCTTCTCGTCAATTTCTCGTACAGCGCGCCGCCGAACTGGAAGATCTCTCTTGTTGATCCTAGAGGTCTCTCCGTGAATAATGTGTACTTGAACCCTGGGGAGAACAAGACCTTAGCATTCGTCGTCAGCGTACCCTTAAACGCTTCAGAGCTCGGTGTAGTGTCTCTTTTCCTCTATTGGGCCAATTTATCCTCTAGGACAGACTTTACCTTTAGAGTCGCCCAGAGAGCTTGGAGGTTCTTAACGATCCCCACAGCTGCCCTTAAGAGTTTTCCCGGTGCACAGATCTCTATCCCGGTAAACTTAACGAGTCCCGTAGACTTCGACGTACTGGTCTCCCTATACCTTATAGCTCCGCCCAATTTTGTTGCCACAATAGTTGATGAGAGTGGTTTAAGCGTGCAAACGGTCCTAGCTAGGCCGGGTACGCCGAAAAGGCTTCAGCTTATCATATACGTACCGCCAAACGTGCCGCTCTCCTCTTATGCTTTCAAGGTAATCGCGCGGACGAGCTTCGCGCAGCAGGTAGAGAGTGTGCAGGTGGATGTTGAGAGCTCTTACGACTTGTTGAAAATCAGCACTGGGACAACTTGCCTCAATGCCACCTCCGGGTCTACGCTTTCACTCAGGTTCATTCTCGAAAATGACGGAAACATGCCTACTGTGGCATTGCTTAAAGCGGTCCCAAGCTCTGCACTCATACGTGTATACTTCTCCGCATCAGGAGAGGCGCTTGCCTCTGTCTACGTATCGCCCGGGGAAAAGAAGGCACTAACACTTATAGCTGACATAGACAGACTCCTGCCGCCGGGCATGTACCTTGTAACGCTGTATGCAAACGGTTCTACCAGCATTACTTCCCGGGAGATAACGATACAAGTAACCGGGACGCGAAGGATCGATGTTTTGAACACAAACTTCAAGGTTGTAGGGAGGCCTGGATCCGTGGCAACATTTAAACTGCTACTTGCAAACAATGGGACTCTGAGCGTTAACGACGTCTTCCTGCAGGTCGATTCTCCCAGCAGTGACATACGCGTGAGTGTAAACCCAGCGCACGCCTCCCTTCCACCAAACACCGCTGTCAGCTTTGAAATCTCCATATACATCTCCCCAAACGCGACGGAGGGTTTCTACAACATACCTGTGACAATAATTTCGGGAGAGTTAAAGATGGCTAGAATAATTGTTCTGGAGGTTGCAGCGGGGGAAGGGTTCAGCTATCCCCTGCTAGCTGCTGGTCTCTTTGTTTCATGCCTGGCAGTCGTACGCGCATCGCGCGCGCGTGCAAAAAAGACTTCAAAAAATATCCCAGAAAAATGATAATATCTTAAAAATATTTATATATTTCCCCGTATATCGCTTGCATTTGTTTAGCCAGCTTTAGACTTCCTGGGCAGAGCGGCTTTGCAGCGCGAGCTACAGTATGCCCCGCTCGACGAGGAGCCTCTCGATCGTGCTACAGCCCCCCTCCAGCAGCCTCCTGTTGTACTCCTCCCGCATCCGCAGTATGCCTCGTATCGGGCACGCAGAAACTAGATAAATACATGTCGCTTGATGCATGTGCCGAAAAGGGGAGAAAGCTTGAGAGGCAGGCGCGGGAAGCTTCTTTACGCATAAAGCGCGCTACTAGATGCTGCTGGATGGATCTACCTGTTAATGCCGGGCTTGCCGGGCTAGAATTTCGATGGCGACCTGAGCAACGTGCGCTAGTGTCTAGGCATTCAATGCTTTTTGATTTTGGCGGGCTTTATTCGGTGGAGCCACAGGTAGAATGGAAGCCCCTTCTACTGGAATGGCCAAATGGAGACGAGCCACTTTGCCACGTCCTCCTTTTCTTTATCATCGCGTCAAAAGTTTTACCAGCAAATATTGGATAGAGAGAAAGAGGGGGCTGAAAATACTGATACACTGCCGTAGCTCCTGCCGCTAGGATGAGAGTTCCTCCTGTAACAAACGTCCCTCCTGCAATTTTGCTCCTCCTATAGTATTCCCTCGTCTCCTTGGCTATTCTCTCAGCTATAATCTCGCTAATTACTTCATTTTTCTCGCGGAAATTCCCGAAGTTATAACTCTGGAAAGCCCTCATCGAGTTGGGCATGTTTTTCTCCAGCTCCTCGTCCCTGTTTCTCTTTAGCGAGTTTTTCAGGTCATCCTCGTCGAACTTCACCAAGATGAGAAATTGTGTTACCGTCCCCACTATACTGAAGCTCGCGGAAGATGCTATACCAGGTCCCTTTTTCCGCAATAAATCCTCTTTTTAATGATTCTCAAATATGTCATCGTCTCTAAATTAACTCTATCATACATCCTGAGCCCACCTAAACCCCTTGAGTAGCCAGAAACCAGGTATGAGTCATAGGCCATTAAAGCATTAAAACCCAACAAGAGGGATTCTCTAAAAAGCTCCAGAGAGAGATTAGCTAGGCTGGAAAAGCCAAATACCGAGTAGCGCGTGCAAGCCCATAAGTAACCTTAAATTCTGCTTTGCTCCCGTAAGCATTTAAGGGGACGAGGAGAATCAATGGGACAGGATTCCTTTGTCAAGCATGCTGGCTAAGTTTGATAAGGGCATCTGAGAAATTGCTTTAATGCTGCCTGGAGGCAGCCATAGGCCATACGTATTTTCCCTGAGGATCTTCTTGAACTCTGGCGCAAAATCCAGTAGAGATATTTCTCTCCTTTTTTTCACTCTGCCGAGCAATGGATAAACATTTTCTTCTAACCTTTTCACCTCTTCGTTCATCCATTCCTCCAGATCCACCAAGATGAGATCCCATATTATGGGGGATAAACTTATATTTATACTTTCGAGGACGGCGCGCAGCCCGCTTTAGTTTCAGAGCCTCCTGGGCTTGCAACAGGCCAAGAAAACCTTTCCAAGTGGAGTTTAACGCGTGGCAGCGATTTTAGCGCACATTTTACCAAGCGTGGAGAATTATATCGACGGCTACGGCGCGCGCAGTTTATTCTTAACACTTACTGCACAGTTACCATAAGTGTTAAGAATAAAAGGGGGCGCTCCTTACTACACTGGAAACCCCTGGCGGAAGAACATAAGGGATGAACATGTCCTACAAAATTACTGAAAGATCACTTTACCAACCTATAGCTAATGTATTATCAAAACATGGAATTGAATGCGTAGGCGAGGTGTCAATTCAAGTCCCTGGAGCTCCTCGACCTCAGTATCCCGATCTTGTTGCTAAGATTAACGATTGTAAATTTATAATAGAAGTTAAAATAGATGGAGCTAGAAAACTCCTCGAAGTTACTCCACACGCCTTCATAAAAGCTCAAAGCGCGGGCGCTCAAGGGTGTATTTCCATACTGTTTCCTAGCTCTATTAGACAGATACACCCAGATCTACTAAACTCGGTTGCTCCTCAACTCGAAATATTAGGTGCCATAATATCCCTTCCATGGATAACTGGATACCAAGAAAGGCTCACTCTTGAAGAACTTGCAAGGCTCATAGCAGGTTACTATAAGCTATACCTTGAATCGAAGCGTCCTACAGTTAGCTATGACTCAATAGTTAAGGTCGCTAGAGAATCTGTCATCGAGGTAGCAAAGTCTATAAGACAAAATCTGATAACGCGGTATATTAACTATGCCATGGATATAGTTGGAAGATTTGATCTTTACAGAGCAACCCTTGAAGATTTTAAGATTAAGGAGGAGGAGATGAAAGCATGGATAGCAGATATAGCTGCATATCTTACCATATCACAAATACTTTTTTACCATATATTATCACAGAAGAGACCAGATAAATATCCATCTTTGCCAGATGTTAATCCCTTAGTACCTGATGCTAAATTACTGGAAACCTTAAGGAAACTCTTTACTGAAGCAGCTAAAGAATATGAACCCATATTTGGTCCAGATTTATTATCCATAATAGAAAGAAGTGGAGGGTTGAACTCGATAACAGCTATTTCTAAATACGTAATGGCTCTTAAAGCTCTTAAGCCTGAGCACGTAAAAGAAGAGCTTTTGGGCAGGCTCTACCAGGAATCCATTCCTTCAGAAGCTAGGAAAAACTTAGGAGCTTTCTTTACGAAGCCCAAGGCTGCCACTATTCTTGCTACATTAGCTATAGATAGATGGGATGAAATAGTTTTAGATCCTGCCTGCGGCTCAGGCACACTTTTGACAGAAACTTATCTAAGGAGAAAGGAACTCGCTCCCGGACTTGGTGAGGATGAATTACATAAAAAGTTACTAGAGAGAACTTATGGTATTGATGTTATGCATTTTGCCTATCATATGACATCTATAAATCTATTAATACAAAACATTAAGGTACCAGCTAGGCTTGAACATATTAGAGCGGGAGATGGTATTGAGCCTATGATTAATGCATGTGATAGCTGTGAGGATCCACCTCAAGTACAGTTAACAGAATGGCTAAGGAAAATGACACCTGAAGTGCTTCCCTATGAATTTTTTGACAATGTAATAATGAACCCTCCTTTTACAAGGAGAGAACGGTTAGCAAAAATAGGCGAGATTGATAGGCTAAGTAAACTTAGAATAAGTAAACTAGATAAAAAACTAAATGAAATTATTCGTGGAAAGGTGGGGTACTGGGCCTACTTCTTGGCAGCAGCAGATAATGTGCTTAAAGTTAATGGCAAACTTGCATGTGTAACACCCGAAGAGTTCTTTTCAGGAGGTGGTGCTGAAAGTTTGCGCCGCTATTTATTCCGAGGTGAAACATATGATCCGAGAAAAGGAGAATACATTAAAAAACTCACAAGGCAGTATATTCCTTTATATATTGTGCGAAGCGGAGTAGAAGTAGCGTTTAGTGAACGTGCACTTTACAGAGATTATTTGATGGTTTTATTAAAAACATTAAACAAAACATTTGTTCCGTTGACCTTAATTATTCTTAAGAAGGAAATAGACAAAATTGATGATGCAAAAGATATAGCCATCAAAATAAAAGAGTTTGCATACAGCGATAGTGATAAGGTGCAAAGTGATTTATTTGATGGAATTAAGATAAAAAATATAGAAGTATTCTTAGAAAAACATATCTTTAATCTTAAACCCCTTGTAGGATTTAGTACTATTAAGGCTCAAGAGCTAGCATTAAAGCTATTGGATGAATTAGTTAAACATCCAACATTAGGCGAATTAGAGAAGAAAAATATTATTAGAATGCGTTATTATAATCCTGGCCAATATCCATCATCAAGCAGAGGTACTGAGAGAGAAGCAAGATTGCTTTTTGCCACGAGATACGGAGCCAAAGGTAAGTGTATATTCAGGGTGCTAGAGGAACAAGGTGATTATATAATCTTTAGAGAGGGGGCTAGAGGAAGAACATTTAAAATACCTCGAAAAGCTCTTTTAAAAACTCTTAGGACATATAGCGGTGTTAAACATATGGATATCACTAACGAGGAGGAATATGCAATAGTTGACCCAGCTTACATCCCTGAAGAGATTAAAAGAGATTTTGGTTTAGTTGGTAAAAAAGTTATAAAAGTTGCTAGAGGAATTCGTGAAGCCTATGAAGAGTTAGCAGGCGATATCCTATTGGTTAGAAAGCTTCAAATTCCCTCTCCAGGTATATACTGGCTAGCTTTTAGATCTAAAGATAGAGTATTGAGCACAACTGACCGTATAAATGTAAGAGTATTAGGCGAAATAGAGCCTGAGCTATTATGTCTATACTTAAATAGCTCAATAGTACTTTTACAACTTCTCGCATTTCATGTTGAGACTCGAGGAGCATGGATAAGGCTTGATAAGGAAGGGGTATGGTCAGAGATTCATGTTCCAGATTTTCAGGAACTTGAGGAGGATGTAAGAAAATCTGCAAAAGAACTTTACAGTAGGCTAAGTAAAGCTGATCTTGATCCCATTTATGATAGAATAAAAAATAGAAGCCCAGAACAGATAGAAATAGACCGCATTTCACTTAGAATGCTAGGACTCAAGGACTGGGATAAGAATCTTGGTGAATTGTATTCTTCTCTACTTGAAGAACTAGATTACATGCTAAGGATTCTTAGCACATCAAAAGAGTCTAAGAGGAAATTGAAGGGAAAAGCATCACATCCAGAAGATGAGAAAGAAGAAGAGCTAGAAGTACAAACAACTCTAGATAATTATTTATAAAAATTCACTTGTTTAAAAATCTTCCTTGCGTGGATCCCAAAATCCTCTTGGATAAAAGTCTCTCTTTGAATGTTGTCCTAGGTTTCTCTTGAAGACCTCATGAGTCTGGGTCTAGGAGACCTTTTACCGTTACTTTTTCAGGAAGAAAGTTATATCCATGTAGCTAGACAAGTTTTTCTTGTATCTATGATGCTTGATGCGGAGAACCTCACCGTTCAGTTTTGCTTGTTGCAGGAGTTCACTGGATATGGGGTCGTCTTTTGGTGTGAAGGGATCAAACTCCGTGGTGAACAGCCCGTGTAGCCTCACAAACTTTTTGCCCTCAATTATGGTTTCTTCTCGGTAGCCGGGAAGGTCTTGGGATGGGGCTATGCGGAACTCTGCTTTTAGGCTGTAAACCTCGAGAACGCCTTGCGTGGTTATCTCTTTTTCTTTGTTCCACATTTTATCGTAGAGGGTTACTTGGAAATGGATTGGTATTTGTCTAGCTTTTTCTCTCCGCAGTTTCCAGCCGGCTCCCGCTGTTAAAAGCAAGACGCTTATAGGTGCCTCTTCTCCGGTGAAGTAGTCGAAGAGCCTAGCTTCCTCGTGAAAGCTGGCTTCGTAGGTTTTCTCCTTGTCTATGATTCTCCAGGCGTCTTCTTTGAGTACGGCGAGTAGCTGGCTGGGGGTTGTGACCCTGCGGGTAGGCGAAAAGAAGAATACCTGGTCTCCGACGATTATTTTCGCGATAGGCACCTTTAGGACTGTGAACCACTCCGTCCAGCTATCTCCTGAAAAGCTTCCACCTTTATCCTCCATGCTTTAGCCTCTTCTTCAGGTTTCCGGGATTGCCTCACTTCGATTTACAGAGAGCATAAAAGGCGGCGAACCCGTATGCGGGTTTAACTACTTGGCCTGGGATTATGCTTTTTAGTTTCTTTAGCGCGCTAGAAGGGAAATGCGGATCATTTATGAGAAGAGATAAAACATATTTAAAACACGACCTGGATGCGATCCCCAACATAGGGAAAATTTATAGAGGGCTTGAAATAAAGAAGAATTCTCCAAGAATGTGGAGAAACAGTATGCCATCTTAAGAGGGCTTAAGATAATTGGTAGCGCGCGCAGGTGGTTAGTTCTCGCGGTTAGCACGGCGAGCGGGTTTAGGTCGAAGCCGACAACGTTCTCGAGAAGGTAGTTGAGCACCTGGTCGGTCAGGTAGTGCTCCTCGGCGTATCTGCGCAGCCTGCTGATGTACAGGATGAGGAACGTGCCGCTACCGCACGCCGGGTCGAGAACACGTAGCTTCAACAGCTTCAAAGGATCCTCGCCGCCTAACTCCCTTAGCTTATCCAAGCTTAAGCCAACCTCATCGAGATTCGCGAGCCAATCCGGCGTGTAGTACTCGCCGAGCTTGTGCCTCAACTCGCTCGGGACTAGGTGCTGGTAGAGCCTTTTTCAAGAGGTCCCTCGTGAACTCGGGCTCGAGCTGAGGTGTCGTAGCGGCGCTGGGCGTTGCCCGGCGAGCCGCGGCTAGGGGAGGAAGAGGGTGGAGGGAGTGGCTTGATGCGCGGCTGCATTGCTACGCATGGAGCCTCGTGGACGGCATTGACTGCAACGCGTAGGGATGGGGCTTGGCGGCGTCGCGTGGGGGCTCGCGGAGGCCACCCGAGCGCGCGCGCTAGGCAGAGCTACCAGGCACAATCGCAACGAAAAGCTTTATAGTCACACCGAGCAGAGTGAACCCATAACCCTGCGAAAAGGCGGAATAACAGGTGGCGTGCACGCTGAGCAACTTAGCACAGTATTTTTTAATGTATTTTTTGGGGCTGCAGACTGCTATGACTCCTTGCTATTTGCCAGTCTTCCCTGTTTTTCTCGCCCTATCTTCCAGGAGGGGTGTGAGGCAATGGCTTACAGGCTTGTTTTTCAGCTTGGGCGTAATCATGAGTTTCGTGGTCTACGGCTTCTTGCTCGTCCTTGGAGGGGGGGTGGTTAGAGCCTTACTGATGGGTTTAAACCAGCAATTCGTTGGGATTTCCCTCGGGATAGTGCTGATTTCTCTCGGAGTATCTCTCTTCACACCACTACGAGAACTCTTCTCGATGCTTCCCCAAGCTACGCCAACGCGGAAGATCTCGGGCACGATAGACACGGTGCTTTTCGGCCTTTTTTTCAGCCTAGCAGCTGCGCCCTGCGCTGCTGCGCTGATGACAGCGGTTCTCTCACAGGTACTCCTGTCGTCGCTCACGGGTTTTTTTGAGCCACTCCTGCTCATGTCTGCTTACGGGGCGGGGGTGGCGACTCCATTCGCCTTCCTGGGCTTGCTCGGGGAAGCGCTTAGACCTGTAGCAGCTAAATCTCTGGGGGCCTTCCTTATGAGGCACAGCGAATCCATTAGCGGGGCATTACTGGTCGTTATCGGGTTTCTCTCTATTTCCTCCATTGAAAACTTCGATGTGATACTTCCCGTTGCGTCTAGAAGCCTATTGCCCTGGGTTGAGGTTTTCTTGGCCCTTGCAGTCCTCTACTACTCTTACTCTCTGCTTAAGATGGGCTTTTACCTCGAGGCTCCTGAGATTGTTCTAGCGGGTTGTGGCTTCATCTTGGTTTCCATACGGTTTGCGTGTTTACGGCTACTTCAGTTCTCCCCGGAGACTTTGCTGTGTGAGCGCATAGCGTTTCTTTCGGAGATTCTCAGCAGAGTTTTTCTGCTTGTCGGCCTCAGCCACTTACTGTCGAAGAGTTTATTCCTCGAAGTTTTACCCCTGGGGATCTACCTTAACCGAGTAATGGACTTCACGCTCTTCGCTGTCATGTTAGTCTTGTCCAGGAGGGATAGCCAATCTAGATTCCTCGTCCCCCTCTTCCTCTACATGCTCCTCGGGAACTTTGCGGCGATGCTTCCCGACCACTTCTACGTTTTCTACGTGTTTTTAGCTATTATTAGTAGCCTTGGCGTGGTCCTGGCGGGGGTGAAGTTGTCTTTGAAGCACACTATTCTAAAGCTATACCAGGAAATCTAGCATCTGCTGTAGTAGCCGGCTATTCTTGTTAAGCTTGTACGCTGTGGGGTTCTCGTCGATGATCTCGAGTATTCCTAGCGTGACTAGCCTCTGCAGTATGCGATGCGAGTGGCTGACCATCGCCTCCTTTTCGACTCCGTACTTCGTAAAGGCGTTGTCGGGGTTTTTAAGGAAGAGAGCCAGAATTTTCAGCGTCGATCTACACTCTGGGAACAGCTCTGCCAGGTATTCGAGAAAGTTGCCGAGCCTAATTGTGCTGCTCAGCGCGTGCGCCACCTGTTATTCCGCCTTTTCGCGGGGGTTATGGTTTTTCACTCTTGAGGGTGTTGGTAAAAAGCTTTTCGTCGTGACGCACTCCGGCAGCTGCACCCCTAAGCTAAGGCACTTAATCCCCTTGCCATGATGCCTTGTGCTGCCCAAACAGCTCTGCCCTCCTCTCCTCGAGGACTTTCAAGATAGAGTTTCTCAGCTCCTCCCCCGGAATAACTCTGACTTCTCTGATTCTGCGTGCGAGTTCGGCGTCGCCAACGACAAATTCGATCCAGTTAGCGAAGTCTTGAAGGGACTGGTGATGAATTATGCTTTCTAGCGGAACCTCTCGTACCAGCTGGATAAAGGAGGACATGTCCGAGGCTTGTTTCCCGAGAGGCTTCCCCAGCCCAGCGTGGAAGAAGAATCTGCTTTCGCCCGGGAGGTTCCTCATCCAGGCATACCTCAATAGGGATTTTTTGTCTTTTTCAAGCGCTACTAGCGTTCTAGCTTCAAGGTCGCCGATCGCGTCTGAAAAGAGCATGTAGGCTTCGAATGGGTTCTTGTAGGGGCTGAAGTACGAGTGTACGTCTCCTGGACCACCACCCTTAGTTGACATGTAGTAGTAGTGGTCGCTTATCGAGAGGAGGCGCCAGAGCCTCTCATACCCGGGGTTACGTAGCGCCCTTATCTGTAGCCACAGGTTCTTTAACCTGTTGAAAGCTTCCTGCTGCATGAAGTTCCCTATCCACGCAGAGAGGTCTCTCTCGAGGTCTGCCCATGAGATAGTTAAGTGTTCCGGGACATCTAACTCGTCCCTAGGCTGGAGGAGTTCTGCAACCTCCGTGGGTGTTGATGTCACCAGGTTCCCCCACTTCAATACCTCGCCTGGGAGCCACTTCAGGAACTCAAGTATCCCCGTCTCGGCTGAGAAATGTTCTCCGAAGGTTTCGTAGTCCATCGCTACCAGTATAACGTCGCCGGGGGTCGCTGCCAGCCATGCCGAGTACTTTTCGGCTGTGAGCGGGTACTCGCTCCACTCCCTAGCTCCAAAGCGGAAGCCTATGTCGTCTGAGAGCCTGTAGTTTCGCATTAGGATGCGGATATCGCAGTTTTTCGCCTTGTAGAGGTAGTTTGGGCTTCGCCAGTTAAGTGCTCTCTCAGCGCCCTCAGTCAGAACTACCCTGTATCCCAGCCTGTCGAAGAGGCAGCCAATGTAGTTGTTGTAAATGAACTCTGTATTCTCTACTCCTCTTGGCTCGAAGTTTAGCTCCTTCTTGATAAGTTTCCTGTGCTCATGCAGCTGGTAGATAAACTCCTCCTCTGAAACTAGGAAGGCGAGGCTGTGGTAATATGTTTGGTCAAGGAATTCGACAAGCCCCGTGGATGCAAGCGCCCGGAAGCTCTCAATAAGCTCTGGGTACCATTTTAAGGCCTGTTCGATGAGGACGCCTGACAAGCCATATGAGACCTTGAATTTCTTGCCCGCGTCCTTGAAGTACTCTAGCTGCTCCTTTACTACGTGATTTGCGGGCATGTAGCATCTCTTCGCCACCCTCTCAAAAACGTGCCTGTTAAGTTCCTCATCAAAGTACGCTCTCTCCATATCCTCGGAGGTTATCTTCCCGTTCCTAATTAGCGCCTGGATAAGCGCCTGCCTAATGTTTCTACGAAGCCTGTAGGGCTGGTGAACCTCGAACATGAAGACGACGTGCTTCAATTGCTCACCAGGTTTTAGAATTAAAGTTGATTTTAAATAGATATTGAGCGTGCGCGCTTGCAAGAATCTTGGGACTGGAGCACTTGGTGGAGGGGTAGCGCGCGAAGTACGCTCTTGTTGAGGTGAGGCGTGCGCTACGCGGATTGTTGCTGTTAGTTGCGCGCGCTAAAAACCTCATCAAAGGCCGCTACAGTGGCATTCCTGTACACCCTCCAGCCCTTCTTCCCCCTGCCCTCGAGTATGTGCCTCAGGAGCTCCAGGTACTCCCTCCGCACGCTGAGCTGGCGCGGGGGTGCTTGCATGAGCAGTTACCGGCTTATCCATGTTTACTTTCGGTCTACTCCAACAACAACGCTTTTCTACTGTGAGGAGCTCACTCGGCGTGTCTAGAAATGCCCGGGGAGGTGGCTGGGGAGGAAACTCCTGAGGAGATGAGCCAGCAGGGGAGGGGTTCCGGGGCTCGAGGTAACGCGAGAGGGTGGGAATATGGAGGAGGGTGAGGGTGGTTTGAGGGGTGGGTTCAGGGTGTTCAAGCTCCACGTCAGCAGCGAGAACCTGCCGAGGCTTAGGCAGCTGTTCAGGGACTTTGTTAACGGGAGAACCAGGGTCAAGGGCGCGCTGTGCTACAGGGAGGAGTGGCTAGAGGAGTGGGGGAACGTATTAAAGATGCGCGAGGAAGCTGGGAGGAGGACAATGCCTAGTCCTCCAGCAGTGCTGCTACTGGTGCGATTCGTAATGCCCGACGGGAGCGCGAGGGGGAACACTGCTGCCCCCTGCATCATCGACCTACGCAGGCTTGAGCTGCGCATCCCTAGCTACAACGTGAGGGTGCCGCTGCGGAGAAGCCTCGCCAAGGCGTTGATCGAGGAGAACGCGCTGGAGCCTAGGCCGGATTTCGTCTTGCAGGTTACTAGGAGGGGCTTCCTCAGGGTCGTAGCGCGTAGGGAGGTTCAGGCAGCGCTTGCGTTGCCCCTCCGAGTAATAACCCTGGACGAGAACAGCTCCTACGGCTTCGCGCTCACTGCTTGGGACGTGAGCACGGACGGAACCAAGGTTTCGCTTAGGTTCTTCGAGAAACTCAGGCCCCCCAACCACGGCTACAGGCGTGGGGTTGCGAAGCTGCTGCAGAGCTACGCCGCGAAGCCCAGCGGGGAGGTTAGGCAACGGCTGGCGGAAATCCTCCCGCAAGAGGTGCTTGAGAGGCTGACGGCTGAGAGGGCTAGGGAGCTCGCCGGAGCTACTAGGGCAAGGGAGAGGAGACTCAACGAAGCATTCGTCCAGAGGCTGGCTGCGAGGGTGCGCAGGCTCGTGAGGGAGGCACGCAAGCGGGGCATGAACGTATTGATGCTCGTGGACCCGATAGACCCGGACTCGCTCAGAGGGACAAAGTTGCAGGGCACCTTACTGCGAGCAAGGAGACGCTTGAGGAACCTGGCTGTGTACGAGGGAGCGATGCTCAGGCTGCTACGCGCTAGCGGAAGGCATTGCCCGCGTTGCGGCTGCTGGGGCAGGGAGGTCGGGCACACGAGGCGTAGCAGGGTATACGGGTGCCCGAGGTGCGGGCTGCGCTGGGACAGGGACAAGGGCGTACTCTACAACCTCGCCTACGCCTACTTCGCGCGCATGATAAGAGAAGAATCAGACGACGACACGGCGATGGCTGCGAGGGTCCTCGAAGCCATGAGGGAGTGGCTGGAGAAGCACCCGAGCATCCTGCAGTACTAGCCGTTCCCCTGGGGGAAAGCCGCACAGCGGCAACTACTCCAGGTGCTCCAGCGCGCGGGACCGAGGAGGGTGTGAACCCCGGCAACGGGGCGGACCCCATGAACCCGGAGCGCCTCCACAGCAACACTGGGGGCGCGGTGAGGCCGCCACCAACAAGGCGGAGATGAGGGTGTGCGCGCGCAATAGGTGTTGCAGGTGAAACTACTTTTGAGGCTTGCTAAATCTCTCGATAGCCTTTCGGACGACTTCGAGCGCTGCTTCCCGCCCTCTCCAGCTCTTCACCTTTACCCACTTCCCCTTCTCTAACTCTTTGTAGTGTTCGAAGAAGTGTTTGATGCGCTCCTTCACCGCTTCATTCACGTCTGCAATGTCTTTTATGCCTGCAAACCTGTTGTCTATTTTTTCGTGGGGCACCGCGATCACTTTGCTGTCCGGCCCGTTCTCATCCTCCATCTCGAGGAGACCTATTGGCCTTGCGCGGACAATGCTTCCAGGCGCCACTGAGTCGTAGCTGAGGAGGACGACGTCTACAGGGTCCCCGTCTTCCTCAAGTGTTCCGGGTATGAAGCCGTAGTTGAATGGGAATACCATGCTCGTGAATAGGACTCTGTCAACGAAGATCATCCCGCTCTCCTTGTCTAGCTCGTATTTGATGTTGCTACCCTGGGGGATCTCGACGACGACGTAGATGTCTTCTGGAGGATTCTTCCCAGGTGGAAGGTTTAGTGGCATTCTCCCCACCACTCAGCACGTTGCCTGTAGAATAGTTTCCCATACATTTAAAGTTTTCCCTAGCCTGGGTCGCGCGCGCTTCACCTTGAGTACAGCAACTTTGTTACCCTACCTATTGCTCTCGTTCTCGAGTCCCTGAGAATTATTCTTGTGTCTAGCTCAAGGTACCACGGGTGGTAGATAAATCTCAGCCCCACAGTCCCGGAGTCGCCTGTCCTCATCGGCTCGTGGCTCATGTAGGTAAAGACGACCGGGCTCCTAATGGAGTGTGCATGCAGCACTGTCTGGTAGCCTCTCCTTATGGTTGTTGGATGCTTAAGTATAACCACGTGCGCCTCTAGCTCCCATACTGGCTTCAATTGCTGGTGCGAGACGGCTAGCCCTTTCTCCAGCTGGTCGGCTTCGATCCCTGCTAGAGCGAGCGTTGCCTCTTCGCCTGCTTTCGCCGAGGTCGCAACTGTGCGATTTATGTGTATGGATTTCACCCGCACTCTTTTCCAGGACGAGTCCGCGAATGGACCTATGTATACCTCCTCCCCCTCTTTCACTACTCCTCTTTCAATCGCTACAGCGATTACTGGTCCAACGCCCCTCACGTCGTAGACGTCACTTACGTAAGCGAGGAGTGGTTTACCCATGTTCTCGTTCCAGCGGAGCCTCGGGGGTAGGAGGTTTAGGAACTCTGTTAAGAGCTCGAAGCCCTCGCCAGTCGTGTTAGAGACGAGGAATACTGGCACCACGCGGCCGCTGGGCATTAATTCTACGAGCCGGTAGACGTCCCTTATGGAGCCAACGATCATAGGCTTCCTGTCCACCCTCCTAAGAGTCTCAAGCGTGTCGATCAGCGTGGCCCCGAGGACCTTCCTGTCTACCATATCTACCTTTGTGACTACGACGAAGACCGGAATGCGTAAAGCAAGCCCCACGCCCAGGTGCTCTCTCCCCATCACCTGCAAGCCTGAGTTGGCAGCTACAACAAGCATCACGTAGTCCGGTAAGCGGGACATGACGCCTCGCAGGGCGGTCCTCAGGTACCTCTCATGCCCTCCAACATCAATGAAGTAGATTATCTTTTTTGAGGACAGGTAGATTTGCGCCTCATCTAAGGGGTTGGGGAGGTTCCAGTTTATCGGCCGACCCTCCATGTCAAAGCCTAGTAGCCTAACTACGACTGAAGAAGTTCTACCCGTAATTATCTCGTGCTCAAACCTGGCTACTTTCCTCATGCATTTCCCCCTGCCGTCGTCAAGCTCTCCTGTGCAGAGAGCGCCGATAGTTGTACTTTTCCCAGCGTCCACATTCCCCATGACTGCTATGGTGGTTTGAACAGGGGGAGACTCCTCCCTACTCACCCTCACGAGGACTCTTACTAGGTTTCCCCGGCTTGTGGAGACCCTCTCAAGTACCCTCACTTTGGCCCCTATCCTGCCCGCCACGATGTCGAGTATTTGGAGAGACTCCTCTTCTTCCTCCGGGCTCAAGCCGACCGGTACCCCGCCGTCGTCGACGCCCAAGAGGTATAGGGCTTCTCCTCCCCCCTCGAAAAGCCTGTACCTCATTTGGGAGGCTAGCCTCTCAATCCTATCGTCGCCGCTGGCTGAGAGCCTGGACTTGTACTCTACTGAGCCTTCTTCACTTTCCCTGGAGAGTTTGAATGACATCGCTCGCCACTGCTCCCGTTACACAAAGCGGGTTTTACCTTAATTAGGCTTTTGCTCAAGCTAAAACATAAAAATGACGGCGCTACTGGATACGTTATGGGTCTGCTTTATCCAAGGGTATTCATAGGCACGTCTGGCTGGGACTACGATGACTGGCTCGACGTCTTCTACGAGAGCGAGAGGGGGATGTTCTCCTTCTATACCAGGTTCTTCAACACCGTTGAGATAAACTCTTCCTTCTACACCATACTGAGCGAGAGGTTTTACAGGGGGCTTGCTGAGGCTTCCCCCAGGGACTTCCTGTTCTCCGTGAAGATGTATAGGGGTGTGACGCACAAGAAGGTGCTTAACCCAAAGCTGTTAGGCGGGGAACTCGAAGTCTTCTTCAAGTCTATCCGACCCCTGGAAGAGCTGAAGAAGTTGGGGGCTGTGCTCATTCAGATGCCCCCCGTGCCTATGCGTGAGGTTCCTTGGTTTGACTCCTTCCTGGAGCTTCTACCTAAGGGTCCCAGGTTCGCTGTAGAGTTCAGGGACCACTCGTGGCTGTGCGAAGAAGTGTTCAGGAAGCTAAGGGAAGCGGGCATAGCCCTTACAATTGTTGACGAACCCCTGCTCCCACCCCTAATGCTGAAGACTTCGGACTTCGTCTATATCAGGTGGCACGGCAGGGGGGAGAGCCCCTGGTACTACTACCACTACTCCATGGAGGAGTTGAGCGGGTGGGCGAGTAGGCTTCAGGAATTCTTGAGCAAGGAGGATGTTAAGCTGGTTCTAGGATACTTCAACAACCACTTTAGGGGCTTCGCGCCTCACAATGCCCTCCAAATGATGACTCTGCTTGGAATTGCCAGCAGGAGGCAGAGGGAGAAGCTGCAGGAAATGGAGAATTTCTTCAAGTCTGTCCCCATGAAGGTGGTTAAGAGCCTGCGGGAAGTAGTCTCAAAGGGAGATGTAGAAAGTGCCTTGATTTTCTTGGCCGGCGAGAAGAGGTTTGAGCGCGCAAAGGAGATCAGCGACGAAAGCGTAAAGTACAGCGTGGAGGGCAGCGCCTTATCCGCGACGGTGAAGAGCTACAGGGTGGAGATCGACCTGGCGAACAGGAGGATCTTCCACGACTGCGAGGACTGGAAGAAGTCTGCCGAGTCGAAGAGGTTCTGCAAGCACCTAGTTAAACTGTTCCTCAAGCTGCCGCGCGAAGTCTCCCTGGGAATCCTGGAGGACCTGGCTCTAAATATCGATGAGTGGGTATTTGAGTACCCGCACGCGCAGCTGTCTAGTTAAACCTCATACCTGCTGTTCCCGCTAGCGCGCGCTATGAGCAGGAGCGAGGGTAAGGGCAATTGGAGGGGTGGGTTCAGGGTTTTCAAGCTCCACGCCGACGGCGAGAACACGGAGAGGCTCAGGCAGCTGTTCAGGGACTTCGCTGACGGGAGAACCAGGGTCAAGGGCGCGCTGTATTACAGGGATGTGTGGCTAGAGGAGTGGAAAAATGTCTTAAAGATGCGCGAGGAAGCAGGGAAGAGGACGATGCCCAATCCTCCAGCAGCGTTATTGCCAGCACGGTTCACCATGCCCGACGGCACCACGAGGGGGGATAAGAACGCGCCGTGCGTCATCGACCTGCGCAGGGGTGAGCTACGCATCCCTAGCTACGGTGTCGTCGTGCCGCTGCGGGAGAGAGTCTGCAGGGCGCTGGTCGGGGAGAACGGGCTGGAGCCTAGGCCCGACTTCGTCCTGCAGGTCACCCGCAAAGGATTCGTGCGCATAATCGCGCGCAGGGAGGCTTACTCAGCGCTCGGCAGGGGCGGCAGGCTTAGGCTCGTCTGCGTCGATGAGAACAGCTCTTACGGCTTCGTGGTCGCGGTCTTCGACTACGATGGGAAGTGGAGGCTGACTCACTTCAGGATCTACCGTCCCCCGAACCATGGGTACCGTGAGGGCGTGGTTTCCTTGCTCCAGAGCTTCGCTGACAAGCCCTCGAGGGAGGCGCGCGAAGCATTAGCACGGATCCCGCTAGCGATGACACCCGAGAGGGCGAGAGAGCTCAGCGCGCTAGCAAAGCACAGGGAGAGAAGAGAGAACGACGAGTTCATTAGGCGGCTCGTAGGAGACCTGAGGAAGGTAGTAAGGGAGGCGCGCGAACGAAATATGCACGTGGTAGTGCTTGTTGACCCCATCGACTCGGATACGCTTAGAGGCACACCCCTGCAAAGAACCCTTCTGCGGGCAAGGAAGCATCTCCGCAACCTTGCACGCTACGAGGGCGCGGAGTTCAGGCTACTACGCGCTAGCGGGAAGCAGTGTCCCATCTGCGGCAGCTGGGGCGTGGAGGTCGCGCCAAGAACATACCGGTGCCCCAGCTGTGGTATCACCTGGGACAGGGACAGGTGCGCCGTGCTAAGGCTTCCACTGCTTTACCTAGAGCGGCTCGAGGAGGAGCGCGAGGAGTGTGACGACGCGAAGTACGAGGTGGGCAGGCTGGCAACAGAGTTCAGAGGCTTCCTAAAAAGGCACCTAGGTTTCCTCAACCCCGTTCCCCAGGGGCGCGGTAACCGTAATCACGGCCCGCGAGCCACTGGGGCTCCCGCGCGCGGGACCGAGGAGGCTGTGAGGGTGAAGCCGCTCCCCCAGGGGCGGTGGACGAGCCCATGACACCCCGAGCATCCCTCAGCTCCAACAAGGGGGACGCGATGAGGGGCGCTCCGACCAAAAGATGACGGGCGGGATGAGGGTGCGCGCGCGCTGTTCTCGCTAAAGCACGCAAAGCAGCTCCCTCACAGCCGGGCTTGCTAGAACCAGTTTGCAGCCGTCAGAGGACGAGACCAGGATGTACTCTCCCCGCTTGTACGCGTACACTGTGAGAGCGGCTGTGACTGCGTCTAGAATGTCCCCACTTCTCGTTTCCTTAATCCTCAAGCCCAGCCCTACTAGGCTTGAGTAGAGTTTATCCCTGCCTTTCCTCTTTCTGGGGAGGCCGAGGAGATCCTGGGTGCCTCCCGGGTACACCTCGATCACTTCGTAGCCTCTCTTCTCCAGCTCCTCCTTTAACCTCATTGCTCTAGTTGTTAGCTGTATCATTCCCTTGAATATGGGGGAAAAAGACCTTACGCCCAGCTTCTGTAGTGCCTTCTCGCAGCCCCTGTAGTATCCCTTGCTTGGAAGTGAGAGGGGGGCGTCTATGCCTACCGCCTCTGGCTGGTACTGGTCAGCGATTTCTAGCAGTTCCCGGTCCGACGTGAAAAAGCCGTAGAGGCATGAGAGATCCTCTAGGAGCAGGGCGTAGGCGGACTTCTTCGCCTGAGATGCTGACAGGTCGGCCCCGAGGAACGCCTTCACGTGGAGTAAAGAGTCATGGAAGCTTAAGAGTTTTGCTCACACGTGCTGTTACCTGGTGTCAGTAGTCGCCGAGCCCCTACTCGCCCTTGACGGGCTCCTGGGCGCGCGTTTATAAGCTCCTTTGTGACGCATGCTAGCTCAAAGGGCTTAGCTTCCACTTCCCGGGCACCACCAGCCTAACAACGTCCGCCCTCACGACTTCCACCTCCGCAGCCATAGGATCCTCTGTCCAGGCGTTGAAAGGCTCAACATATCCAGAGGAGCCACCCCTCGCCCCGGGGGACTCTACTGGCATGATTGTTTTTCTCATCCATGGCGCTCCCCCTTGCTTATCACTGGGCTAATGTCCAGCGCGTGGGAGAGTAACCCCTCTCTGCCCCTGGTACCGGCCCTTGTATGGCACTGGCTCGCCGACGAGCCTGTAGAAGGCTACGTGGGCGAATCTCTGCCCCTTTCTGAGGATTATCGGGAAGGCTCCCCCATGTATCTCGATTGTCAATTGCCCCTCGAAGCCCGCGTCTATGAGCGTCGGCGGGATCGAGACGCCTAGCCGAGCAAAGGTGCTCCTAACGCCGATGAGAGCTCCTAGATCCGCCGGCATTTTTATGTACTCAAGCGTGGTGACTAGCACCTTCATGTAGGGCTGGAGGACGAAGCTGTCGGCTTTGATGACCTTGTAGTACTGGGTGAGGTCAGTTTCCTTAAGCCTGTCCGGGTCTAGTGGTTCAGGGTTGTTGAGGAGTACTGCTATCTCCTCCCCTATTCTGAGGTCTACGCCGTTTTCGCGCACGATTTCATCGCTGAATGGCTCGATCCTGAGCCTCCCCTCCTGTATCAGCTTCCTTATCTCGGAGCCTGAAAGCATACTATCCACGGAAATCTTAAGCGCGCTGGAGTTAAATTTTTGTGGGGGGACGGTTTTTCCGCGAGCTCGAGTAGCCTCCCTGTTACAGGTCCTTTGGGCTGCGCGTTGCGTTTTTGTACTAGTTCTTTGACTGCCTTGCGCCTTCCTGGGTAGCGCTCCGCCAGCTTTATTACTTCTTGTGCGTTGAACCAGGCTCGGATGTATTTTCCGCACTTGCTGATTGCGGTCTTTGCCTCTATTTCCTCCTGCTCTTTTAGGGCTTGCACGCCCTTCTGCTTCCTGCATTGTGGCGAATTGGCGTAAGGCGAAGAATCCTTTTTCCGTTCCATGAGAGCAGGAAAGTGTAGCCAGTAACTTCCGCATGGACTGGGTTCCACCTTGGCCATAGGTTTTTCAATGCAAGCCATATCTCGCTTTGCAGGAGGTCCAGCGGCGCGCGTTTCCAGATTTGAAAGCTGCCTTTATTTAGCGCGCGCGGCGGAGGCAGGGGGCTCGTGAGTGCCATCGAGACCACCCCCGTGAGGGCAGAGCCGCGCTGAGGCGCAGGAGGGGGAGTTAACCATATGAGGGGGTCCTAAATTGTTACTAACGCGCAGATGAGCCCTCTCAGGGGAAGCGCCCGGACCAGCGCGAATGCGGCTGGGTGTGGAGTCTGTGCCGGGCACCCCTAAAGGGGGAGGTGAGAGCATGCCCAGGAGGTCCGATCATGCCGACAAAGACCCCAGGGCTCGGGGTAGGGCTCCGGGGTTAGGGCTTCGCAGCGCAGGGAAAAGCAAGAGGACGAAAATAAAGAAGAAGATAGATGGGAGAGACGTCATCGTCGAGCCGCTCAATGCCTGGGCCCGGCTTATAATTGAGCATAATGGTGACCCCCGTGGTAGCGGGGTGAGTGGGGCTTGGGCTGTGCGTGTGTGGCGGTGCGAGACGCTGAGGCTGCTACCGACGCCTGAGCTGGAGGGGCTCCTCTGGCGCGTCGGCGACGCCGCTGCGCGCTTGGTCAACATGGAGAACTACAGGAGGAGGCAGCGGTTCTTTGGGGGTAAGGGCATCGACTACAGCTGGAGGAGCGCTTGGGATATGCGAAAAACAGAGTATGCTGAGATCTACAGGTTGCTGGGATCTGCGAACTTCCACGAGGCTTGCCGGCTGATTGGGGAGCAGTGGAAGAGCTTCGCCGAGCTATTAAAAGCGGAGAGGGAGGGAGGGCTACCGCCATGGATGAATCCGAGACCCCCGGGATACAGGAAGCGCAGCGGCGAGAGGGTGCCGATAATCGTTGTTCGCTTCGACAACTACCGCGTCGACCTGGGAAAAAGGGTGCTACACTTGGGGTACTGGAACATGGACATACCCTTCAAGGGGAAGCCACGCTGGCTTATCAAGCCTAATGTGAGGCAGGGTCGCCTGATAATCACGTATGATCCCATAGAGAGGCGTTGGTACGCACACATCAGCGTGAGGGTGCCGCTGGAGAGGGGGCACAGCGGGAGCGGCTTCATGGGCGTGGACCTGGGTAGGGAGGTGCTCGTGGCTGCGGTCACGAGCGATGGTACAGCGCTGCTGTACAAGGGCAAGGCGCTGAGGAGCGACTACTTCTACTTCGAGAAGAGAATAGCGGAGATCGACAAAGCCCTGTCAGACCCTAGAGCAGAGGAGGCAGACAGGGCGGTGCTGTGGGAGGAGAGGAAGCGCCTCTACGAGAAGAGGAGGAGGCGCCGCGGCCAGACATTCGCCAACACTGCTTCGCACCTTGAAAACGAGGCTGTCAGGAGGGACGTGGGTGTCGTGTTCATAGGGTACCCCTGGAACATATCTCAGGATAAACCAGGGAAGGGCAACACGAACATGTGGGGTCAGCGAAGGCTGATGCTGAGGCTCGCAACGACGCTGGAAAACGCTGGCATACCTGCGTTTGCGGTCAGCGAGGACGGGACATCGAGGGAGTGCGCGTACCACAAGGTGGAGGTTCAGAGGAAGCCCAGGGGGCTTGTCCACTGCCCGCATGGGCACACAATGCACGCGGACGTGAACGGGGGCTTGGGCATCATGCTGCGCGGGATGGAGGCGCTGGGAATCAAGGCAGAGCTACCAAGGCAAATCAGGGTGCTCAGCTTCCTGGCGACACCCGGCGGAGTAAAGCCCATAAACCCATAACCCTGCGAAAAGGCGGGGTAACGGGTGGCGCGCGTGCGCGCTATTTAAGTTACTCGTGCAGGCCCATGGTTCTGGCGTAGCAGCAGAGGCTTAGGAGTGGGCACTCATTGCACTTGGGGCTTCTCGGTGAGCAGAGTGTTCTCCCAAGCTTGATTAGGAGGAGATGCGCCTCGAGGCGCTTTTCTTCGCGGAAAACACCGTGGAGGTAGCTTTGCATCTTTTCATAGCTGCCTGGAAGCGCCAGGCCGATTCTGAGCGAGACCCTCCTGACGTGGGTGTCGATGGGCATGACTGGGTAGCCGTAGCTAGCTAGCAGGACGTCTATGGTCTTTAGCCCTACCCCCCTGATTCTTCTAAGCTCCTCTCTAGCCCTTCCGGGACCCTCCCTGAGTAATCCCTCTATCTGGCACCCGAAGTTGTCTCTGAGGAGGAGTGCTAAGGACTTTATTGCCTGAGCCTTCTGTGCGTAGAGTCCTGCGGGCCTTATTGCTTCAGCTATCTCTTCTACGCTTACCTGCGCGAGCCTGTTGCATTCGGCGCCTATTCTTCGCTCCAACGCCTCAAATGCCCTGTAGGTGTTCTTTTCGCTAGTATTTTGGGAGACGATTGTTGCTACGATCACCTTGAAGTAGTTCATAGTCTGGGAGAGGTCGAGAGCCACGAAGTCTCCTTTCTCGATTTTCAGCTTCTCTCTGAGCATCCTCAGCACTTCATCGCCTACTTCATAGCCACTGTAGATGCATGGTTCTTCCAGCCGCCAAGTTTTCATAGCTGCCGGGGTTTATTATGGGCGTGAACAATAAACGTGTTATGATCGTTAACGATGATGGACCAGACAGCAAGGGGCTATTAGCACTCGCCAAGGCGTTCAGCGATTTGGGGCATGAGGTACTCATAGCTACGACTTCTTCGCAGAGGAGCGGCTCCTCGAAGTCCGTTTCCTTTGAGGCTGGCTACGTGTTGGGCGAAATTGGGGGCTTTAGGTCTCTAGTGGTGGATGGGACACCTGCAAGTGCGGTGATAATAGCTCTTACAGTTGTGGAGTTTCCGGCAGATATCGTGGTGAGTGGGATAAACATTGGACCCAACCTGGGCCTCTGGGACATACTATCTTCCGGAACAGTTGGGGCGGCAATGGAGGGGGCATTGCACGGCAAGCCGGGAATAGCTGTTTCACTGGTTGCCGGAAGCAGCTCTGAGTACGAGGGATTAAGCTGCAAGGAGTATGAAGAAGCCGCAAACATCGTTGTCGGCGTACTTGATGCTTTGAACTGGAGTATCCCATGCGACGTGCTAAACCTAAACATACCCCTGAGAAGGAACGGCAAGGTGAGAATCACGGTGCCCGAGAGAGAGCCCCCGAGGAACCTTTACAGGTGCACTAACAGCAGGTGCAGGATGGGTTACTGGACTCTCAGCGGCTCGTACCCATGCATCAGCAGTTTAAGCGACGTGTGTGCAGTTAAGGAGGGAAGCATCTCACTCACGCCACTCTCCATAAATACGCTTAGCACCGGGAACACGGAGACCATCAGGAAGCTTCAAGCCATATTCTTGAACAAGTGCTTCCGCTAGCGCGCAGTTTCGCCTCCAAGAAAACGTTAAACATTTAAACCAGCTTTTCAGAGCGCAGCACAGAAAGATTTGAAAGGTTAAGAATTTTGAGGTGTTTTCTTCGGGGGTCTCCTGGCTTCTAGGCGCTTCTCTGCTACGTACTCGTAGAGGCCTCCTGTCAGCATGGACATGCCTAGAAGGGAGAGCAGCGAGCTAATTATCGAGAGTGTGTTTGTCTCACCCCTGCTGAATTGCGAGTAAAGGAGCATTATTTGGGTGGTGCCTTTACAGGTCGTACAGCTGGATTTCGCTCGAACCCTATAGGGACTCTCTGGGAGCACTAACCACCCGCTGGAGTTCACGCCTGCATACTCCATGTAGAATCCCCCTATGAGTGCGTCTTCGTTGTTGTAGAAGGAGACGTTTAGCTGTACGTGTCTATCTCCCAGCGAAGAGATGTTGTAGTAGAGCTTTTCTGCAACCTCGCTGCCGAGGAGGGCTTCACCCGTGGAGTTGGTGGGCAGCTGGAGGGTGAGTGTGACTCTTACATGTGGGGATTTGAGGTAGGAGACATGGATCGAGAGTGCGAAGGCTATGATTAGGGAGAGGGTGCCTATGGGTATGAGCAGCTTGTACCTATCCATTTACCTCAGCGAAGCCGGAGGCCTCCCTGCTCACCTTGCGCCTGCGTAAGCGTACAGCCAGCACTTAACGTAGTGGCTAGGTTCAGCCTCGTATTCGGAGGGCTCTTCGCTCCTACACTTGCTGGTTGCGAATGGGCATCTCGGGGCAAACCTGCAGCCTGGCGGCGGGTTTACCAGGCTTGGAGGCTCGCCTGGAGGAACTTCCCTGAACCTCTTCCTATTCTCAGGGTCTGGGTCGGGGATCGCTGAGAGAAGTGCGCGCGTGTATGGGTGCAGCGGGTTTTGGAGTAGGGTCTTCGTTGGTGCGCGTTCAACGATGTGTCCAGCGTACATTATGAAGATCCACTCGCTGAAGTACCTGGTGGTTGAGAGGTCGTGGGTTATGTAGATGAAGCTGATTTTCCTCTTTTCCTGCAACTCCCTCATGAGTGTGAGGATCTCCACCCTTACTGATGCATCAAGCATTGAGACGGGCTCGTCCGCCACGACTAGGCTCGGCTTCAGGATGAGTGCTCGCGCTATGGCCACCCTCTGGAGCTGTCCGCCGCTGAGCATGTGTGGATACTTGAAGGCGAAGTCCTCTACCGGTGTTAAACGCACCTCCTCAAGCGCCCTGAAGATCAGGTCTGCTCTCTCCTCTTTTGTGCCAACCCTATGTATTATGAGAGGTTCCTCCAAGATCCTGTATATAGTCATGAATGATGGCATTGCGCCGTAAGGGTCCTGCTGAACAAGCCCCGTCTCCCGCTTAAACCACATAAGCTCCTTTTCAGGGGTGTGCGTCACGTCTCTACCCTTAAATATCAGCTTCCCGTCGGTCGGTTCGTGGAGCCTTAGTATAGTCTTCCCGAGGGTCGTCTTGCCGCTCCCCGACTCGCCAACAACCGAAACTGCCTCCCCAGTTGCTAGGTCGAACGTAACCCCGTCTACTGCCTTAACGTACGCAACGCCTCCGAAAAGCCCTCTGCGCAGCGTGTGCCACATCTTCAGGTTCTGAACCGCTAGAACCATCTTATCCTCACTCACTACGCTCACCTCCTCCCCTCGTGGTACAGCCAGCACCTAACGAAGCTCCCAGCCTCGAACTCGTACGGTGGTGGAGGCTCCTTTAAGCATTTCTCAAACGCGTACGGGCACCTGGGGTTAAACCTGCATCCTTGAGGCGGGTTTATGAGGCTTGGAGGGGCTCCCGGGATGAAATCCAGCTTCTTATCCGTTCTCAGGGTTGGCACGCTCGCCATCAGCTTTTCCGCGTATGGATGCTTAGGCTTGTAGTAGAACTCGTCGGCGTCACTCACCTCGACTATCTCCCCCGCATACATGACGGCGACGCGGTCCGCTAATTCGCTTGTAAGCGCAATGTCGTGCGTTATGAAGATGTAGCTTAATCCCAGCTCACTCTTTATCTTCTTGAGGAGATTGATGATGTTTGCCTGGGTGATGACGTCTAGGGCCGAGGTTGGCTCATCCAGAATAACTATGTCCGGGCGAGTGATGAGAGCCATTGCAATGACTGCCCTCTGCTTCATTCCACCGCTAAGCTCAAACGGGTACCTGTCCGCGAAGCTCTCGTGGATGCCGACGAGCCTGAGGTACTTCTTAGCCTCTGCCAGCGCATCCTCCCTCGAGAAATTGTTGTGGATGATCAGTGGCTCAGCCACCTGGAACCCAACCTTCAGCACAGGGTTGAGCGAGTTCTGAGCCCCCTGAAACACCATCGAGATCTTCCTCCACCTAACCAGCCTGCGGAACATCTCGTCGCTCAGCTTCATCACATTGTTGCCGTCAATTAGTACCTCCCCGCTGTAGGTGTGAACGTTCCTGGGGAGTAGGCGTATCACCGCCCTGGCAAGAGAACTCTTACCACACCCGGACTCCCCCACTATAGCTAAAGTTTCCCCCTTCTTGAGATCAAAGCTCACGTCATCAACAGCTCTAACTACCCCCTTCCGGGTCGTGAAGTACAGCCGTAAATTCTTAACCGAGAGAACAGCACTCATGCTTTCACCTCACATCTCTTTAAGCCT
>Ga0326760_1000020_pt1 | contig 100576 bp, 111 predicted proteins | sample GCREP_S_FD_207668 | JGI IMG/M metagenome (GOLD analysis project Ga0326760, IMG submission 207668) | Hot spring sediment microbial communities from Geyser Creek Basin, Yellowstone National Park, WY, United States - GCR.EP_S | ecosystem: Environmental > Aquatic > Thermal springs > Near-boiling... | reverse complement strand
AGGTCGAAGAGTTGCCCAGGCGCTAAGACAAGCTCTCTCCACGTTAGCAAACCCTTAACCCTACGTTCCTCACCCGTGACCAGGCTCTCCAGAGACCTAAAAACCTTTATTTTCTGTAAACTCTGAGTGATTAGTGCTCAGATGAAGGTTGCTGTGCTGTACTCGGGGGGCAAGGACAGCACGCTGGCGCTCCACAGGGTGCACCCGCTCTACAGGGTTGAGTGCCTCGTAACCTTCCAACCGAGGTCGGAGGAGAGCATGCTCTTTCACTACCCGAATACCCGTCTCGTGGAGTTGCAGGCGCGTGCCCTCGAGCTGCCGATTATCATACGTCGCTCTAGCGACACGGCTGAGGACGAGCTGGAGGCCTTAGAGGATGCCTTGAGGCAAGCGAGGAAGGATTACGGTGTTGAGGGGGTAGTGACTGGAGCCGTCAAGTCCAGGTACCAGCAGGAGAAGTTTAGCGAAGTTTGCAGGAAGCTTGGCTTAGAGGTCGTCAGCCCTCTATGGATGAGGGACGAAGTTGAACTACTGAGGGAGGTTGTGGAGACAGGCATTGTCGCCATTATTACACGCATAGGCGCGTATCCCCTAAAGCTAGATTTGCTGGGCAGGCAGATAGACGATGAGGTCATCAGTTACCTGGCTGGCCTTAGGCACATGCTGAATCCAAGCGGGGAGGGGGGAGAGTATGAAACATTCGTCATTGATGCACCTCTCTTCAAGAAAAGGATAGGGATCCTGAAAAAGAGGATAGTTGGGAGGGACTACGATGCCTCGTTGATCATTGAGGAGGCTTTTCTCGAAGATAAAACACCCAGCAAACGTTTAAATATCGGGAAAACTGAACAACTTTGATCTTAATGCCGAGGAAGATTGTTAAAAGTGCAGGCAGACTAGAGGAGTTTGACAGAAACAAATTGATTAAGTCAATTGTTGATGCTGGGGCACCAGAAGAAATCGCCGTTGAAGTAGCAAAGGAAGTCGAGTCAAAGCTTCAGGAGGGGATGACCACGAGCGAGATTAGGAGATACGTGCTTGCAAGGCTGAAAGAGCTTGCTCCACAAGCCTACGAGTCATGGACATTCTACGACAGGATTGCTAAGGGCAGGATAACCTTTGAAGACGGAAAATACGTGGTCGTAGAGAAGGGTCACCTATACCTTGGAAGAGAAGTCAAGGACGTCGGCCCAAAGGGGCTATCATCATCGGAAGAAGTCGAGGGAATACTCCACGAGCTGGAAGAAGACATCAAGTACGGCGTGTCAAAGGCCACGATAAACGCTAGGCTGTACGCGCTCTTCATGGGAGTGCTGAAGAGCAGAGTGATGCCCAAAGAGGAAAAAGAGAGATCCATAAAGATTATCAACAATTTCCGGGAAAAGTTAGGATGGAAGCCCTACGAGTTGAAAAAGCCCATTGCCTAACACCCCTTTAACGAGCCAGCCAAGCCCGCGCTAAGGGCGTGGCGCGCGTAGTAGCGCGCGCTTTCCTTACTTTCCTCTTTAAAATCCAAGTGCTTTCATTTTTAGGAAGCGAGCATAATTAAAATTATCATTTCTCAGAAGTTGTCGGAGGCCTGGCTGTGAGCAAAAATTTAAATGTATGCAATTTTAATTATAATTGTGAGCAAAAGCACAACGATCACTGTTTCGAGGGAGACGAGGGAACTACTCCACAAGCTTAAGGGTAGAAAGACGTGGGACTCTTTCTTGCGGGAGCTGGCACTCGAGGAGCTTAGGAAAAAGAGGGAAAAGATTAGAGAGGAACTAGAGAAACTACTGGAGCTTGAATATGAGGATGTAAGGGTGAGGTCGTGGGCGAGGGAGTTCTGATCGATACGGATGTTCTTATAGATTACGTAAAGAGGAGAAAAGAGCTGCCGGACGCCATTTGGTACCTCCCGGAGGTTACCCTATACGAGTTCATACGTGGTTCCAGAGAGCCTAAAAAGGCTAAGGAGCTATTAGAGAAGGATTTCATCATAATTTTCCACGATAATGAGATTATTGAGAACGCTGCTGCAGTCTGGAGGACGCTGAGATCCAAAGGTGTGCTGGTAGAGGACAGGGATTTGCTTATTGCCGCCACAGCAATTTCTAAAGGTCTGCCATTGCTCACTGGGAACGTTAAGCATTTCGCTAGGTTTAAAGGTCTCGGTTTAAGGTTTCACGGCGAAGAGACTTAGATTGTGATGCATGATTGAGGAGCTACTACGTTAAGTAAGGGTGACAGGGGACAAGCACTGTGCCGCAGGCTTGCCTCCTAGCTCTACTACCATATGACGCGCCTCTACCTAAAGAGTCAAAACAGCTGTTGTTTATCGTTACCTTGCCTTTAGCTGGCTTATGCCCTCTCGCTTTACCGGCACGCGAGAAATGTTCCGTCACAGGTGATGCCTTTATCGTTTAGCTCGGTTAAGCCCTCGCGGCAAGCCGCAAAGGATGCTCCAAGCCTGTGCGCAATATCCCGGACTGTTGAAAGGACACTGTACCGGTATTCTTTGTCTGCATAAATGTATCCCCGTACCCTGCTTTTTCTATCACGATACACCTGGGAGAGCTTTGCCTCAAGATCTGGAAATGTTGAAAGCATTCGGGCTAGGTTATCTGGCTTAATCTTGTAGGTAGAAGAAACAACGTGCATAGCTCCAGCAGCTATGGCGGCTTCAAGCACTCCCGAAATAGAATCTTTCGAATCATTTAGGCCCGGGATGATGGGGTCATACCTCAGCACTACGGGTATCCCAGCATTGGCTAGCGCCTCAATTGCCCTGATCCGCTTAGAGGGGGAAGGCGCCCCTGGCTCTAATCTCTTTGCTAGCGTCTCATCCAGGGTAGTAATCGTTACGGAGACCACGCTTCTGGCTTTCAAAAGCAAGTCTAGATCGCGGACAACGAGATCTGACTTAGTAACTATCTCTACAACATAGTTGCTGGAAACAAGCTCCAGGAGCCGCCTCGTATAAAGATACCTAGCCTCCAAGGGCTGGTAGGGGTCACTACTACTGCTAATGTTGATTATAGCTCCCTGAGGTATCCTTGTAAGGTCTCTCCTTACCGTATCTAAGAAGTTGCTCTTTGGGCGTGGACTGAAGAAGCCCCTGATGTAGCTGGACGCATAGCAGTAGAGGCACCCATGCTGGCAACCTGTATAGGGGTTCACAGTGTACTTGAATGGACAGGTGCAGAGACTCCTCTCCCTCCAGGGGTCAAAGGGACTCAAATAGCCCATCCCTTCCTCATGAGCATAAGCGCGCCAATCTTTATAACTTAGCGCGCACTCGTCCAGGCATGGAGACTGTGCCGGGCGCCCTCAAAAGGGGGAGGTGAGGGCGTGACCAGGAAGTCCAGCCGTACCGGCATAGACCCAGGGGCTCGGGGTAAGGCTCTGAGGTTGAAGCTTCATAGCACTGCAAAGAGGACGAGAACGAGTAAGGCAAAGAGGGAGGGGATATCATCATCGAGCCCTTAACGCCTGGGCTCGGCTCCTCGTGGGCTTATATGATCCTCGCTGCTACGGTGGTGGAGCGCTAAATTTTTATCCGGATGTTTTGCCTTTAGTTAGTAATGGAGGGTAAGGACGAAGAGCTGCAGGAAAAAGCTTCACCTTTTGCGAAGCTTGAATACGAGGAGTGGGTAAGGCATCAGACCCCCCACATCGAAGTCAACAGGAAGGCTAGCCAGCGAACCCTCCTCCTCGCAGTACTCACGCTCGTACTAGTGCTTGTGGCAATCTACGTCCTACTGTTCCTATAGGCATGTTTACTTAAGCTTTTCTAGTAAACTTTTAATAAAGTTTTAGTTGCAGAAGGGGTCGATAAATATGTCTAAGGTAAAAGTAGGTGTGGCTGGTTTAGGGAGAATAGGCAAGGTTCACGCAGAAATAATTTTTTCCCGCCTGGAAAAAGCCGAGCTGGTAGCAGTCATGGACATAGTAGGGGAGCTAGCCAGAACAACTGCAGAGAAGTACAAGGTAAAGGCTTACACAGACTACGACGCCATGCTGAAAGACCCAGAAGTCGATGCGGTGTACGTAACCACTCCCACAAATCTTCACAAAGAAATGATAATTAAGGCGGCAGAGTCGGGGAAGCACATTTTCGTGGAGAAGCCGATTACTGTGACTGTCAGCGAGGCGGTAGAGGCTGTCAAAGCTGCTGAAAAAGCAGGAGTTAAGCTCATGGTTGGCTATATGCGGAGGTTTGACGACGCCTATAGGACAGCCAAGGAGAAGATTAGTGAAGGGGCGATCGGCAACCCCCTCGTCTTCATCAATGTTGCGCGTGACCCGGGACCTCCTCCAGGATGGGCGCAGGATCCCAGACTCAGCGGCGGCATATTCCTGGACATGCTTAGCCACGATTTCGACATGGCGAGATTCCTAGTGTCAAGGGAAGTAAAAGAAGTCTACGTGAGGGGGGAGGCAGCACTCTATGAAGAGATTAAGCAGAAGGGCGACTTAGACATTGTAACTATAAGCTTTGAATTTGAGGGTGAGGGGTATGGGCTAATACACGGGAGCAGGAAGAGTGTATTCGGGTACGACCTGCGCACAGAGGTCATGGGGACCGAGGGAACAATATACATCGGCTCACAGACGGATCCAAACCTCGCAGTGGGGACAAAGCAGGGATTAACGTACAGAGGTGTGCAGTGGTTCTGGTCACGGTTCTACGATGCATACGTGTCGGAGGGAGAAGCATTCATAAACTCAATACTAATGGACGAGAAGCCACCAATCACTGGGATAGATGGGCTGAGAGCAGTAGAGATAGCCGAAGCATGTTGGGAAAGCTTACGAGAGCATAAGCCTGTAACAGTCAAGAGGAGACTCTAGCATCCCCCCAGCCCGCATGCCCGTAGCAGTAGTTTCTCTGTTACTAATGCATAGTGCCTTACTCTTCCCAATACTTTCTAGTTCTTGTATAATTTGCTTCTGCCTGCAGCACGTTTCTTGCAAGAACCTCTATGTCAACACCTCTTGAAAGTATGTTTCTCGCGGTTGTTGGCCCCACGCCGTGGCCCGCAAGGACGAAAACTGCTGGGTAACCGTAGGAGAGAACTAGGGAAGCAGTTTGCCTAGCCTTCTCAACGAACTTCCTCTCCTCAGCTGTGAGTCTCTCTTTCCTCCTCCACTTCTCAAGGATCTTTACTTTTTCTTCCTCATATGGTCTGAGAACTGCTAGGGCCCGAGAGCCGCAGCGTGGACACTTCGAGAATGCTTCATACTCTGAGACTTTAATTGTTTGCCACCACCGTCCACAGTTAATGCAGTAAAGCAGAACGTGGGAATTCTCAACTCTCTTTATGATTGCCTGTATAATGCTAGAAGCCGGAATTTCTGAAGCCACTACGCCCGCTCTCACCGCTGGCTTTTCGAATATTAGCTGGGCCAGAGGGGATAGATCGCTCAGCTCCCTTACTATGAGAGGTCGCTCTCCGCTCTCTACCTGTCGGAGAAACTCCTCAACTGCTGGTAAGTCGAAGTGCTCGAATATTGCTGCGCGGATAGTTTCGCGGTCAACAGGTGTTCCGACAAGCCTCCTCCTTACATTTGACAGCACTCCAGGCTCTGGCTTAGACCTCTTTACATCTATTACCCCCATCTTAGAAGCCACATGCGTAAACTCAACCAAGTACGAGTTGCTTTCACGAATAGCTTCATCTAGGAACTGGAGCTTCCACTTTAATCCCTCCACAATGATTTCCCTCAACTTGCTGGCAGAAACATACTCTTCGCTCACAAGCAGAACTCTGTAGGGGTCTGAAAAGTACTTAGCAGAGCTACCAGTGTATCCTCGAAAAGCCTCTGCAAGTAGAAATGCGAGTAGGTTGTTCCCCTTAGTTCCCAGGTACGAGTGAACAACGACCAGAGTCTTACCGCGACTCCGCACAAGCTCCACCACAGCGTTCCTCTCGCTAGGAACAACCCCTAAAATCCCCACCTCCCTGCCGATCAGCTCCACCAACCTCTCGAACACTCCCCGAGGAAGGTTATAAAATGCCCGCAGCTTCTCCAGCCTGCCCGGGGAATCTAGATCCTCGCCTACACGCCTGTAGAGCGAGGCAACCTCGCGTGAAGCCTTCTTGTCAACAGGTAGAGACATCCCCGCCCATATCGGCGGCTCGCCGAACTCTTGAACATTCTCAGTCACGTACACCTTGTTCGCATCGACATCTACGTCCTCGACGTTCCAAGCCTTCCCCCCAAGAATGATCACTTTCCCCTTGCCAATGACTGAAGCAAAGGAGTAGTCTAGCGCGCCGATAACCCTCCTGGAAGCCATCTCCACTACGTCGAAGGAGAAAGTCTCCGGGATCATGGAGGCAGACGAATAGTAGTAGGAGATCGTTCTCCTTCCCATGAGAACCCTACCATCCAGGAATTTAGCAGTGCCTATCGAGTGCATGAACGCCAGTAACTCTACAAGCTCCCTGAACTCGAGATTCTCGTAGGGAAAGGCCCTCGTAACAACATCGTACAGCTTTTCAACGCTTAACTCCCGGTACTCGAGCAGGAGCCCGGCTATCTGATGCGATAAGACGTCCAATGGCTTCCCATGCGGCTGCTGCTCTTCGAGGTTTCCGCTTAGACCTCTCCTAGCCAGCACGGCGGACTCAACAGCATCCTCCAGGAACAGGGGGACAATGACCCCCCTCGAAGTTTCACGCAGGGTGTGCCCAGCCCTGCCAACTCGCTGCACAAGTTTGATTGCCTGCCTAGGAGACCCGAACTGCACTACAAGCCTTGCGTAGCCGATATCAATGCCAAGCTCAAGGCTGGAAGTAGCGATCACCGCGTGGATCTTCCCCTCCTTGAACAGTTTCTCAGCCTCTTCGCGCTCGCTCCTCGAGAGACTTCCGTGATGCACCCTAACATTTAGCCCATAATTGTGGGAGAGGACTCTCCCTATCAGCTCCGCAGTATCCCTGGTATTAGTGAACACGATCACTCCCCCACCCCGGCACAGCTCAGCAACCCTCCTGAGCCCCTCCTCGAGGTCCCCCTCCTCCCTTAGATCCTCGACGAGCACCTCGTACGGCTTCTTCTCCTGCCACTCGATGACTGTTCCAGGTCTCCTCCCAGACAGCAGTCTAAGAGCTGTAGAGGGATTGCTAAGCGTAGCCGATAGACCTATCACCCTGACATTCGGGGCTAGCAACCTAAGCCTTTCAAGCGCAAGCGAAAGCTGAGCACCCCTCTTATCGTCGAGGAGCTCATGCACCTCATCAACTACGACCCACCTAAGATTCCTCAGTTTCTCACGGTACCTACCGTCGACCAGGATGAACTGAGTCGTCTCAGGAGTCGTGATGAGTAAATGCGGGGGGTTCTCCGCAATCCTCCTGCGGGCACTCTGAGGGGTATCCCCGTGCCTGATTTCAGCCTCAAATCCAAGCAACCGGAATAAGCTAATCATCCTCCCATAGATGTCTCTGTTGAGAGCACGGAGTGGAGAAATGTAGAGTGCGGAAATAGGCTCTCCCCCCTCCCCTATAAGGTCCCTCAGAATCGGCAGAATAGCAGCCTCAGTCTTGCCGGAGCCTGTGGGGGCAACAATGAGGATGTTCTGCGAAAACTGAGAAGCCTCCAGCGACTTAACCTGTACGTAGTTAAGCGACCTATAACCTAGACTGCCTAAGCCGGCTATGAGCTTTCCCGGTAACACGCCCACGAGCTCGCCCAGCCCAACGCTCTGCACACCGCATCCTGGGGGATACATGCCCACAACTAAAATCATGAGAATCCCCCTTAAAAAAGAAACCTTTTCCTCGGTGCACCTCTGCAGAGCACGCGTGATCCTCGACGAAACCTCATGTCATAGCGTACATAAAAGGGTGCAGAAACGCGGATTGCTATGTAAACGCGCCAAATCTTAATAAAGATGCACAGCAGATAGTTAAAAGTGGGAAATGGACGAGGTAGCTGAACTAACGAGAAAACTTTCAGACTACATAAAACAAAGGGGAGCTGTATACGCTGAAGAGTTGGCAGAATGGGGCAGAAAGGAGGGATTGACCTCGGTTGTTCTCTACATACTCCTTCAAGAGATCCTCAAAACCGGAAGTTACAGGGCAAGTGCAGACAAAAAAATTATTGACCCAATCTTCCGCATCGAAATCCCAGGACAGGTAGAGTACGTAGAGAACGTGCAGGAGAGCACCCCCCTAAAGCCTGCGCAAGTACGCGAGGAGAAGAGGAGACCGCGGAGACCCGCTACCCGGAAAACCACCAAGGGGCCATCCCTACTAGTATTTCTCGAGCGTGGTGAGGAAGCCCAGGAGGAGCCAGAGGCTTACGCAGCTGCAGAGAAAGCCGAAGGGGTCAGCAGCCAGAAAAGCGAGGCATCCCCCCAGGAACCCCTGCAGAAACCGCAGGAAGTGCAGCTGCCCCCACAGGAGGCTCAGCCCCAACAAATCGAAAAGATCCCCGAGCCGCTGGCAATAAAAGAAATGCAACTGACCCCTGAAGTCGAGGCTGCCGTAAGGTATCTTGGAAGATACTGGAGCGTTGGTCTCCTCAGGCTACTAGACGACCTGTCTAGAATGGGGGTGAGGGAGCCGAGGAAAGTTGTAGCCGAACTAGCTAGAAAGGGGCTAGTAGAAGTATCCGAGCTCGAGGTAGTCAACGCGAAAAAAGAACTAGTAGAGTTCGCCAAGAAACTCGTAAAGGACAAAAACATAGCAGATATCTTCTTATCCTAGCGAGCAGCCCCTCAGCCTCCATCCTATACCTGCGGTGCTCCCACTAGGCTATGAGCTTTCGGGAGGCTGCGGTGGGGCTACTTTCTCATGCGCAGCGCGTGCGCGTGCGGCTGGAACATAGATTGGAACTCTGCTATTCCTGTCATGGGCGACTACTATTCCTCTCTGCTCCAGCTCTCTCAGCGTCCTCTTAGCCCTGCTTAATTTGATCGAAAACCTCGAAGCCAAAACATACGGTGTGAGATACCTTAATCCCTTAATCTCCTTGACTACGTGCTCCAGTGAAACCTCCGTCAAGTTTCCGGTGGATGCCTCAAGCTTCATCTGCGGTTTCTTCGCCTCCTCCTTCTTCTTCGCCTCCTCCTTTGAAGCCCTCTTTTCAAGCGCCGATATCGTCGGCCTCTTCTTGCCTCCCATAGCGCGCACCCAGTACTGGCTAGGGGGTATTCGGCCTAAAAAGTTTTCCGCTCATATGTCAGTAACGCCGTCCTCCGTTATGGCGAATGCGACCTCCTTCTCTGCGTGCTTGGGGCTATCAATTATCCTGGCTATGCGCTTCCCCTCCTTCGCCTTCCTGAGCCAAATCCTGTAGGTGCATCCATGCGCCATGATATTCCCGCCAGCAGGCTTCATCGGGTTACCGAAGAAGATGTCCGGGGACGACATAACCTGGTTAGTGACGACGATCGCCAAGTTGTACAGGCTTGCAAGCCTATGCAGCTGGCTAATGTGCCTGTTAAGCTTCTGCTGCCTTGAGGCTAGGTTCTCCCGCCCAGGATACTCAGCTCTAAAGTGATTAATAAGACTATCAACAACGATCAGCCTTATGTTCTGGCTCTCAATGTACTTCTTCGCCTCATCAACCAGAAGCATCTGGTGATCGCTGTTGTAAGCCCTCGCGTATATTATGTTTTCCAGCGTCTTTTCTGGGTCTAGCTGCCTCGCCCTCGCTATCTGTACTACCCTCTCTGGCCTGAACGTGCCCTCTGTGTCCACGTACAGCGCCCTCGCCCCCAGCCCTCCCCTCTCCTTGGGCAGCTGGACCATCACTGCTAGCTGGTGGCAGATCTGAGTCTTACCTGCACCAAACTCACCAATCAGCTCAGTTATACTACCAACCTCAACACCACCCTCCAACAAGTCATCAAGGCTGCGGACACCAGTACTGATGTACTCGAGGTTCTTCCTCCTCTCAAAGAGAGCCCTAGCAGTGATAAACTCTTCTCCCCTGTTGACCAGCTTCTGTGCAGCCCTAATAATGGCTATTGCCCTCTCCTCAGACCCGAGGACAACCGCGAGCTCATGCGCTGACGCGAACGCGAGGTCACGCACAGTGTAGAAACCAGCCGCCCTGAGCTTCTGGGCAGTTATCCTGCCCACCCCATCAAGGTCCTCTAATCTGATTTCACCCTCCGGCGCAACTTCCTCAGAGGGCTCTATGTATTCCTCCTCTAGGATTTCCTCCGCTAGCTTCTCGGCATCCAGCTCTCCCTCAAATGTTTTCTCCTCCTCAACCTTTGCCTTCTCCTTCCTAGGCATTACCACACACTATAAGTGAAATCGCCAAGTGATTATAAAAACATTGTTGTCAATGTAAGTTGAAAGTAGCACGCGCGTATCGACATGCGCGCACCCTTCCTCACCATTACGTCCAATCCGCTGTTCACGTCGCTGTGCATATGTGTTTATGTGGGCACGTGACAAGTCCTGAGGCACCCTCGCAAACCCGCACCCATGGTAAGCGCATGTTCTCGTTGTGCCGTCCTCGCTTACTATAAACGCGGCTATGCCATTGATCTCATAGGTTGTCGCCAGCCGTTCCATCTGCCTGCGCTGGCTTCACACGTTCGTGTTACCCTTACCAGGTTTCTCTTATGTAATGAGTCATAGATGCTCAATGGAGACGACGCATGCATGATGCCAGAGTGCGCGGCGCCCATCGATCCCCAGTGACTGAGAATTCGTAACCATCCAGCAGGTGCACGTGATTCAGCGAAAAATTAAATTACGCTTAAGTTACCTCAACTACTGGATGAGGGTTTGCAAAGGCTGAGAGAGCTTGAATACAACGCATTAAAGTCTGCGGTCGTCGCGAGGAAATATATTGACATTGCTAGGAGTCTCAAATCCACATCGTCTTATGCATCAAAGCTGATCTCGAGGCTGGAAAAGAAGGGTTTCAAATTAAGGGGTAACTTCGACTACTCGGCTATCGGACTGAAAGAGTATTTAGCGATCACCCCCTTCTCCATGCAGGTATTTGAGAAACCCATACCATTCATTATTGAAAAAACTCTCTTCGCGGAGTCGAAGAGAAAGCTCCTAGCAATAAGGGCACTTATACCTGTAGGTTGCGAGAAAGACTTCGCAGACATACTGCAAATAGACACGCATGAGATGTGGAGCATCGCTTACTTCTCCTGGAATCCATACGCGTCGAGGCTATCTGTTCTTTCGAACGGGAAAATCATCTCTAAGACTAACGGCCTTACACAGCTACTCGAGTCCAAGACCAAGATACATGTGCCTATTGGGAAGCAGCTAAAACAAGTAGACAGCTTAGACTTGGAACTAATGGCGGAACTAACTAGGCAGCCTTTCCTCAAGCTATCAGAACTATCCCTGAGGAAAAACATAAAGAATCAAACACTAAACTACCACTACACGAATCACGTCAAGCCGGTAAGGCTGGAAAACCTAGTGATAATCACCCCGCCGCAGGGCTACATGGTAAAAATAGTGCAGCTAAAAACCCCTCCACACAGCGAAGCACAAGTAGCCTGGGCTCTCTCAAACCTCCACTACGTCCTAAGCGCATACGCTCTCCTCAACACCGGTATAGTCCTCTGCACCCTCCTCCCCGACCCCTATGAAGAAAAACAGCTCGCAGAGGCATTACACACAAGCAGCGCCATACTAGATTTCTCATACGTAGGCTACGTGATAGGCAGCAAGCGCTACACAATACCCTTCGGCGACATACTCCAAGAAAACACCTACAATATAGAGGCGGTCTACCAAGCCCTATACTCGCACCGAAGGAAAATAAAATACGAAGTATACGAGCTCTAGCTTTTAGCAGCGCACGCCAGGTGCTACTCCTCCTTAGGGCGGGGTTACAGCGCGCGCTATGGCGAAACGATCACGGTGATGCGCCTGCCAAGTAGCTGCTGTAGCCTGTTGATGGTCGCCCCTCCTCTACCGATGACGCAGCCCCTGAGCTGCCGGGGGGACGAAGAGCTGCACCTCATCGTCGAAGACCAGGATGTCGATGTACTTGCCGGGGATCTTCGAGCGCGCGCCTCAAATTTCTAAGCTCAATATACATTCCGGGGAAGATAAACGAGGGAGAATTGATCATCTGAGGATTTATCTCCAGCGCGCGCTTATATTTATACTTTCGAGGACGCACACAGCCCGCTTCAGCTCCAGAGCCTCTTGGGCTTGCAGCAGGCCGGGAAGCCCAGGAAACCTGGTGAGGGCGTCTCATTAACCCGGGGATTATAATCTCGCTTTTAGCTTCCTCGCCTGATCAATGGCGCGCTAGAGGGGGTAATGTCCATGGAAGCAAAAAAGATATTATCATATTACCGCAAGATTTATTAAAAACCAGTTAAATGCTACCTGTATGAGAGGGAAGGGGTTAAGCCTCTTACTGGCTGCTTTAGTACTGCTTTTAGCCGTGGTGGTGATGGTAGTTGACGCTCAACCTGAGAAACCCGTTGTAGTGGCTTCTACTACGGTTCTAGCCTCAATAGTTGAGGATTTGGCAGGCGACCAGGTTACAGTTGAGTACATAGCTTTACCATCGGTGTGCCCAGCACACTACGATGTTAAGCCGAGTGATGCCGAGAAGCTTACGAAAGCCGCACTAGTACTATCACATAGTATTGAGCCATGGATTGATAAGCTAGTAAGCGCCAGTGGATCTAAGGCGCGGGTCTTTAAAGGCCTCTGCAGATCTTGGAGTACCCCCACTGATTTGAAAAACTGCTACATTCAAGTTGCGGACGTCCTCAAGAGGGACTTAAATGTACCCGTCGATGAGCGGTTAAACAGATCGCTAGAAGCCATAGACCGGGTGGCCCAATACCTAAAGAATTACTCAAAGGAGAACGGGTTCGAGGGGACACCCGTAGTCGTCATGAGATGGCAAGGTTCTTACATCAGCTACCTGGGATTCAAAGTTGTCGCATCGTATGGTCCTCCCGAGACAGTATCTCTTAAGGAGTATAGCAGCGTTGTGAACAACGCTACACAGGCACGCGCCCTCCTGGTAATCGACAATTTACCTAGCGGCGTGGAGCTGGGCATGAAGATAGCAAGAGAAGTGGGAGCAGTTGAAGTAGCTCTTCACAACTTCCCAAAGGCTGCGCCTGAAATCTCCAACGTGACAAGCATGTGGGTATACAACGCTAAACTACTGGCAAATGCTTTAAAAAGTGTAAAGGTTGCTGTCGAGGCACGTAGCCAGGCTGCTAATGCCACCAGCACTATAGAGATGCTCACCAGCGCTGTGGAAGCGCTACGCGACCAGAACCTAAAGCTCAGGAAGGATGTTGACACGCTAGCAATGTACCTGTCCATCTCTGCGGTACTCAACACCATCCTAATCGTAGCCCTAGCAATAGCTCTCATAAAGCTAAAAGGTGTAAAGGGGTGAGCTATGGTTTAACAATCGATGAAGCATCAAGGTTTCACGGCCACCTAGGTCCATGGCTGGTGATAGGCTATAGGGCTGGGCAAATAGCTAGGGATAGGCTGAAACCCGGCGATTTCCACGACCTTCGATGCATCGTCAAAGTACCATGCAAAATACCTTTTTCATGCAGTATCGATGGCGTGCAGGCTTCAGCTTGCTGCACCTTAGGCAAGGGAAACATAACCGTCGAGGACAAAGAGGATTTCGAGTTCATATTCACCAATAGTGAGACGGGAGAGACGTTAAAGCTCAGGCTAAAGAGGGAGGTGCTCAGCAAGCTATCAAGTTTTAAATCAACAGATGAAGCTGTAAGCTACGTCAAGGCGCTGAGAGAATGGGAGCTATTCGAATTGGGCTGAGAGACGTCTACGTAACTTACCAGGATGCGGAGAGACCTGCCCTTAGGAAGGTAAATCTGCTAATAGGCGAGGGTAAGTTAGTGATCATCACAGGGCCCAATGGCTCCGGCAAAACTACACTACTCGAAACATGTTTAGGGCTCCTCAAACCCCTTAAAGGCACAGTCGAACTCCTAGGTATGCTTACGACTAGCAGGAAGATACACAGAGCTAGGAAGCTATGCAGCTATCTCCCCCAAAACTTCATGAGAAGCCCCTACGAGTCATACACCGTCAAACAAATCATTGGTATGGGTTTACTCTCGATTAAAGGCTTTCCAAGCACTTTAACGCATGAAGACTTGCACAGGATTAGGAGCGTGGCCGAGATACTTGGTATAGATAACCTGCTGGATGAACCTATTGGCAAGCTAAGTGGGGGTCAGCAGCAGAGAGCCTTTCTGGCACGAGCTCTCGTGAGGGAGCCGCTGGTGCTACTACTGGATGAACCTTTCTCAAGTATTGACCCCGCTGGGAGGGAACGCATTATATCACTGCTGGATAAATACGCTCGCGAGAGGGATGCAACGGTGCTCATTGTATCTCACGTGGTGGACCGGGAGCTGAGCAGGGTAGCTGATGCGGTGGTTACAATGTCCGATGGTGAGCTGGTGAGCATTGTAGGTAACCCTTACTAGGGTATGGCTATGCTCGAGCTAGTCTATCTCTCGTCCGCGATCGGCGGTCTTCTCTTGGCACTAGTGGGCTACTACATCTCGAGGCTCCACCTAAGCACGATAGCTTTCTCAGCGGCACACGCAGCACTTGCGGGTGCAGCAATCTCAGCGATCCTGGGCAGTGACCCGTACGTGATACCAGCGACGCTCACGCTATGCCTAGGGCTGGTATTGGGCATGGCTCTACCAAAGGCTAATGCTGAGGTCATGAACAACCTATCAATGATGATGTTTTCGATGTTTAACAGCGTCGCCCTCATCGGTATTTACCTTAGCAACACTGTTGTACTTTCCACTACTAGAGTCGGAGGCCTGCTCTGGGGAAGCCCCCTCGCAATTACCGCAGACAGATTCATCGGCATTACAGTGATTACTGGTGCTTTTCTAATCTACCTCATGCTTTTCAAGCCTAAGTTAGACGCGGTAGTATTTGATAAAAAGCTTGCTGAAAGCGAGGGAATAAATGTCCAGGCACACTCCATAGCTATTATAACTTTTACGTGCATAGCATTGGTGCTAATGCTAGAAATGGTCGGAGGATTCCTTGTCTTCTCTCTGATATACGTACCATGCATAGTATCAGTGGTCGCAACATCAAGAGCTGATCTCCAGCTGGTAATCTCCGGCTTATTCGGAGCCATCGTAACCCCCCTTGGAGCATACTTTAGCTTACTACTAGACACGCCGATAGGCTCTACAATAGCTTTAACGATATCACTCCTAGCTATAGCTATTTACCTGGCTAAAAGAATAGCAAAAACCATTACGCGCCCCCCTCTCCGCACATCCTCAGCATGTTCTGCCACTCTTTGAGCCACTCCCCCCTGTAATAAAGAAGGCCCTTGACCCTAGCACAGCCATCAACGAAGTCCCCTGAACAGCCGCCTAAGCCTCTCCATGTTCTCGCTGCTAACGCGGAGCTTGAACACCCTGAACCCACCCCTCCAACTACCACTCTTATTCTCCATGTCCATCCTCCTACCCTCCGACGCGCGCGCTAGGCAGGATAAGTTTTCCGTCATTCTTATCCTCCTCACAGGCCTCCTGAACAGCGAGGGAGAGATTTACAGTGACTTTCCAAAGCACCTATAGCTTTTTCCTCCCAATCATTCACGGGAATCATTTTCGAAGGAGCCTTTACAAACACCTCTGGCTTTACTCCAAAGTTTAGGGAAGCTAGTAGTCCGTATATACTCGCCTGCACAAACTCGGAAGCTCTAAGATCGTTGTAACTCTTCACCTCGACAACTCTGTATGGCTTCAAGGATCTGAAGCACACCAGGTCAGCTACGCCCAGAACCCATCCAAAGCGGAAAAGCCAAGCCAGGGGGAAGGGGATGCAAATATCCCTGTATTCCAGTACCCAATCAATGTCCCCGAAAATCCTGGAATGCACCCTTAATCCCTCACTGCATCCCCTGCCCTTACCCTTCCCCAACCTAGAAGAAACTCCTGAAACCGTAAATTTTTCCCCACTAGACACTCTTGCATACTCAAACCTATCCAGCACTGCTCTCAGCAACCTATACGAGTCTCTCAGCGCGCGCCACCTGTTACCCCGCTCTTTTTCGCGGGGGTTATAGGTTTTACTCTTGAGGGTGTGGCTAGGAAGCTGAGCGCCCTGATCCGCCTCGGCAGCTCTGCCTCCATGCCAAGTGCTTTCATTCCTCCCACTAAGATGTTAAGTGCCGCGTTTATACCGCCGTGCATTGTGGCGAGCAAACCATCAACCCCAGAGCCCCACTCCGGGTCCCGGGGGTCTTTGTTGGTATGGCTAGATTTCCTGACCACGCTCTCACGCATCCCAGACCCCGTCATCCTTGATGGCAAATTGGGCGGAGGCCCCCCTCGCGAGCCTTGGGGAATCCAGAACCTCGATCAGCCAGGAGTCTCCAGCCCTCCTCAAGAAGAACCTGTGGGTAGATGCATGGGCAATAATGTTTCCTCCAGCTGGAAGCTTCACTGAAACCCCCCAGCTGCTCGGCACAGAGACGACCTGGTTCGTTATAACGACGAGCAAATCGTAGAGTCTACTCAGCCTCTTCAGCCAGTCCAAAACGTAGTTTATCCTCTGCTGGCGCATTGCCAGCCACTCCCTTCCACGAAACTGCGCTCGATAGAGTGCAATCACGGAGTCGATGACTACCAGCCTCGTGCCCTGCCTGAGGAACGGCTTTAGGCCACGCACTACGAGCTCCTCTAGCTCATCAACATTTATTGGCCGAGCCACGAAAACATTCTCCAATGGGTTCCCAACACTGAAACGCTCAGCAATCTTCACTATCCTCTCAGGGCTAAAAGTCCCCTCCGTGTCGATGTAGATGGTCTTACCGCCCAGCCCACCCTTTCCAGGAGGGAGCTGCGCAGTAACAGCTAGCTGATGGCACAGCTGGGTCTTGCCAGAACCATACTCGCCAGCAAACTCGTATATCTCCTGGACCACTAGGCCTCCACCGAGCAGCTCATCAATGGCGCTCACACCACTCGTAAGCGTGTCCCTGCTCGAGAGCTGAGAAGCATACTCATCACCCTTCTGCACCTTTACCTCCCACCCGGCAAGCCTTCTAGCGATTCTAACGAGGCGTAAAGCCCGTTCAAAGTCTATTCCAGCGATCTCTTCAAGCTCCTCAGGATTAAAAAGCAATAATTCTTCAACTGTATCTATTCCAGCATTCTTCAGCCTTGAAATCGTGACTTTACCTACACCCTCCTCCTTACCCAGCTCATCAATCGGGAGAGGCACCCCCACCACCACAGGGCTTCCCATCAACGAAGCATACCTCTCTACCCTCTACTTTTTCACAGGAAAAAGTCCTAGCGAAGCTCCATCTCTTCTCCGACTCCGAGTCTCCGTAAACAATTACGGGAACCCTGTAAACCCTCGCTATCCTTGACAGGACGTCAAAGGAGTATACTAAGCCCTCCTGCACCCACCTTGTAAACCTCCTGTGGCAATCCTCAACAACCACTGGGTTCCTCCTCTCGTCAAGCTCCCTCGGCAAGTCAAAGAGAAGATACTCGAGGTACTCCTCATCCAGGTACCCGGGCAGATACAGTGCGCCCGGAATCTCCAGCTGCACCCCCCTAACATGTGTTAAGCCCGCAGGGATGACATGCCTCCCTCCACAGAAGGTTATCTCCAACCGGACAGGCTTAAAAACGATGATTGCGTTGCTAGCCAGCGAGATTAATTCGCCAGCCACATCCCCCATGAACTTCTCAACCTCTTCCCTACGGAAGACCTTCAAGTGGGCTAGGGAGAAAGCCTCCCTACCGACTACAATTTGGCGGCTCACCCAAACACCCGGGAGCGGCTCCTACTGGCCAAAACCTCCAGCCAGGGGTTATCACGCAGAAAACTTGGAAGCTCACTACTAGTATCGGCTACAGACGCTGCCCCTCCAGCCGCCTCCTCCAACCTTTGAACAAACTCCCTACGTGCAAGCGGCTCACCGTAGATGATTCTTCTAGCGGAGAGTATGTGCCTGTAGACCTCTAAACCCCTTGGACTCAGCGATACTAATTGAAGCCTACCCCTCCTCCGGCAACTTATCAGCTCGTACTTTCCTAGAAGCTCAACAACCTCCCTAGCCTTCCTGCCGTTCTTAGAAATCTCACTAACCAGGACTTCAGACTCCCCAATCTTCGTCAGCCACTTAACGATCCGCGTGAACTCGTCCACAATAACCTTGTTACTTCCAAATATAAATTTGTTATCATCAAGCATAACAATGTTATACATGAAGAAGGTACATAATTGTTAGCGCGCGCATCCAACAGCGCGCATCCTGCCAACACTCTCAAAAACGATACCCATAAAACCCTATATCCCTGCGAAAAGGCGGGGGTAACGGATGGCACGCGCTGCTCCGAGGCAGAAAGATCTATGGTACCAGCTGACCTAACCATAGAATATCACTGCACTAAACATGGGATAATAAGATCAGAGAAAGGAAAAGACTGCGGAGAAAACCTAGCCAGAATACCCGGAGGACTATACATTGCTCTCGAAGGAATAGACGGCTGTGGAAAAACCACTCAGGCATCTTTGCTCCATGGATACCTCTCAAACAAGGGTTACAGCGTCATAGTTGTCCGGGAACCATGGGTCCCCGCCATAAAGGAAATTCTATACAAATACAACTTGGACGTTGAGGCAGAAGTCTACCTCTTCGCTGCCGACAGAATAATACTACAAAAAGAAGTAGTCATACCTGCGTTAAGCGAAGGAAAAATAGTTGTCTCAGATAGAACATTCTATGCTAGTATAGCCTACCAGTCATCCAGGGGGGCGGACCAGGGCTTCATCCGAAAGATAAACAAATCCGTAAAACCCCCAGATGTAGTCTTCCTTTTAGACATACCCGTAGAGCAAGCAATAGAAAGGCTCAAGAACAGATCTTTGCTCACAAGGTTCGAGGATCCAGTATTCATGAGCAAGGTCCGAGAAAAATACCTAAAACTAGCAGATGAAGAAAAAGACAAATTCATAATAATCGATGCCTCTGGCACAGTTGAAGATGTACATAGGCAACTTGTAAGTAAAGTGGAAGACATTCTTAAAAATTTAAAGGCAAAGAGCACGAATTACAGATTATGAGTCGTAGGAGCTCTACAGGTATAATACTTGCAGTGATAATTATTGCAAGCCTAGCCTTCTACGCTGGATTCCGGCTAGGACAAACCCAAGTACAACAAGTTCCCCCCGCTACACAGCAAGCAAAATGCATAAAGCTCGAAGTAATCAACGACGGAGACTATTACCCTAAACTTCTAGACCTAATCTCGAAGGCTAACAAGTCCATCTATGTTTCAATGTACGAGTTCAAGAGCGACACAAGCGAGGTATCAAGGGTTCTCGAACTGCTAATCTCAAAAGCAAAGAAAGGGGTAGACGTGAAGGTTGTGCTGGAAAACACCATAGATGTAAACGAGTTGACCTATCGCCGTCTCCTAGACGGCGGGGTACCTGTAAGATTCGACACCAGGTCTAGGACTACACATACAAAACTCATCATAATTGACGGCTACATTGTCATCGTTGGGTCTCACAACTGGAGCTACTCAGCATTTACGAGGAACCACGAGGCGAGCATCCTAGTATACGATGAGGACGTGGCAAGACAAGAAACAGAGTACTTCATGCAGATATACAGCGGCAACTGAATCCACTAAAACATTAATGAAAAAGTCATATATTAGAAACAAAAACAATAACAAAAACTCCTAAATCTCTAATTTTATTTAATTTTTTCCAAAAGTTTTTCACCTCATTTATACCATGTAAGATTTAAATATCGGTTGTTACGTGAATATTTGTGAGAAAATGAACCCAGGTAGAATAGTTGGTTTGTTTCTTTGGAGTATTGATTTTAATTGCCTCGTTCGTATTGCCATTCTCTTTTGATCGCACCTTCTACGATTTGTCACTATGGACCTACAACAATATCCACGAAATCCAAAAATCTGATGAGCCTGGCCTCATTGCTCTAGCGTATCTTACTATGGTTTCCTTTCTGCTTCTAGTCATAGCAGGAATCGTGGGAATTTTCCCCTGGGCTGTGGAGTTATAGGGATTGTTGCGCTAGCCATGCTAACAGCTGGTTATACCCTAATTTTCCACGCCTATGGCGAGACATTTGACCTTTCACAAGTAGGAATAGGCTACTATGTTGCATGGATTGCATCCATAGGTGCATTACTTGCAAGCTTCTGGAGAAAAGGACAAAAAGCACAGCAAGCAGGAGTAAACGTTACAATAGTTAACCAGCCTCAAGCACCGCCTCCGCCTCCATAGCAAAGGAAAGCGTTACCCAATCATTTTCTTTTCGACAATTAGAAAGTAAGCTTGAGCTCCAAAAATGGGTCCTAGAAACCAGCAATTTACGGCTCGGGCTTTTCAGTACTAGAAGACAATTTTTCAAGGCATTCCAGCATACGGCTAAGGGTAATCGAAATTTTCTCCACCTCAGAGGCTATGTGAATAAGGAGCAAGAGAGAAAAAACCATCCATAGAAACCAAGCAAGCTCTAGAAACCCATCCATACCTTCACCCCATAAACTAAAAAGTCAAGGGAATAAATTAATTTAATTACGCTTTATAGTGCTGAGAGGAACAAAGGCTAGAAATTTATAGCCCTGCAACTGGGAAACGCACATGAAAAAATCGCCTGACAAAGACAGGATAGCAGGCCTCATAATCCTTTTGTTCGCCCTGCTCCTAGGCTCTGCGTACGCCTACCTGCTTTTCTTTGCAAGCATAGAAACTCAGCTATTCGTAATGAAACTCACATCCCTAGTAGTAGTGGAAACGTTTTTCCTCGTTGTCGCCTGGATAGGCATAACACTGCTGCTGTCACCCCCGGAAGCAAAGATAAGGGAAATCGAGAAACGCCTAGAAGAAGAATACAACAAACTCCGCAAGCAGGGCTACCCGTTCCCATGGTGAAGCCGGCGCAGAGCGCGCCTCACCTCAACGAGAACGGCGGAGTGGTTGGTTGTGACAAGGCTTTTCACGTCTTGCGCAGAGCATGCGTGTTCCCATCAAAAAGTAAATAAGCAACATTATTACAAAGGCTGTTGTGGAGAATGTTCTTGGAAAGGTTTCGCATAGCGCGCGCGCACCCACATCCCGCCCGTCATTTTTGGTCGGGGTGCCCCTCACCGCCTGCTGGCTTGGGGTGTCATGGGGTCTACTCCTTGCGGAGCTTCACACCCTCCTCGGTCCCGCGCGCTGGAGCCCCGGCGGCTTGCGGGCCGTGATCACGGCTGCCGCTCCGCTGGGGAACGGGTTGAGGAACTTTGCGTGCCTCTTTAGGAAGCCGGTGTACTTGTGGAGTAGGAGTAGTGGTAGTGCTGAGTGGTCGTCGCACTCCTCCCTGTACGATTCGTGCAGTTTCAGGAAGTACACTACCGGTAGCCTCGCCACAGCGCCGCGGTCTCTGTTCCAGGTGATACCACAGCTGGGGCACCGGCATGTCCTCGGCGCAACTTCCACGCCCCAGCTGCCACAGATGGGGCACTGCTTCCCGCTTGAACGTAGTAGCCTGAACTCCGCGCCCTCGTAGCGGGCGAGGTTGCGTATGCGCCTACTCACCCTTAGCAGGGTTCTCTGTAGGGGTGTGCCTCTAAGCGTATCTGCATCAATGGGGTCAATGAGTACTGCTACATGCATTCCGCGTTCGCGTGCCTCCCTTAATATTTTCCTCAGGTCGCCCACGAGTTGCGCGATGAAGGCGTTGTTCGCCCTCCTTTCCTTGCGCCTTGTTTCCTCGGCTAGCTCTCTCGCCCTCTCGGGCGTCAGCGCTAAGTCGTGGCGCTGAGATAATGCATCATGCATCTCCCTAGTGGGCTTGTCAGCGTAGCTCTTGAGCAGGGAGATCACGCGCTCGCGGTACCCATGGTTCGGGGGACGACAGATCCTGAAGCAAGCCAGCCTCCACTTCCCATCGTAGTCGAAGACCGCGACCACGAAGCCGTATGAGCTGTTCTCATCGATGCAGATGAGCCTCAGCCCATCTCCCTCGCCGAGCGCTGAGTAAGTCTCTCTCTGAGCAATTATGCGCACGAAGCCCCTCCTAGTAACCTGCAGGACGAAATCCGGCCTAGGCTCCAGCTCGTTCTCCCCGACCAGCGCCTTTGCAAGGCTTCCACGCAGCGGCACGGAGACGCCGTAGCTCGGTACCCGCAGCTCACGCCTGCGCAGGTCGATGACGCACGGCGCGTTCTTGTCCCCCCTCGTGGTGCCGTCGGGCATGGTGAATCGCGCTGGCAATAACGCTGCTGGCGGATTGGGCATCGTCCTCTTCCCTGCTTCCTCGCGCATCCTTAATACGTTCCCCCACTCCTCTAGCCACTCATCCCTGTAGCACAGCGCGCCCTTGACCCTGGCACTGCCATCAACGAAGTCCCTGAATAGCTGCCTGAGCCTCTCCATGTTCCCGCCATCGACGTGCACCCTGAACACCCTAAACCCACCCCTCAAACCACCACCCTTGCCTCTGTCCATCTTCCCACCCTCGCGTTACCTCAAGCCCCGGAATCCCCCTGCTGGCTCAGCCCCTCAAGGTTTTCCTCCCCAGCCACTTCCCCGGGCATTGCTAGACACGCCGAGTAAGCTCCTCACAGTAGAAAAGCGTTGTCGTTGGAGTAGACCGAAAGTAAGCACAGATAAGCCGATAACTGCTCATGCAAGCACCCCCGCGCCAGCTCAGCGTGCGGAGGGAGTACCTGGGGCTCCTGAGGCTCATCCTCCAGGGTGGAAGTGGGCTTGTGGAGGGCATACAGGAATGTCACCGTGGCGGCGCAGGAGCTCATGCCGATGTTGCTTGTGCATGTAGGGGCACCGACCTTCTACTTCAGGTTCCTGGACAGGCTCAGCAATGCATTACTCGAATCCATGCACCTCGCCGCGACCTACGCGTGCAGAAGGGCTTGGGAGCTCCTCGGCGAGGAGGAGAGGGGCTGGGAGCGGCGATCTGCTTCACGGGCTCCATGCTCACGGTGGAGAAGATCGAACACGAGAGGGCCCGATACGCAGCATACCGCGGATGCGGGGGGAGCACAACAGGATGCTGGAGGAGGGGGCGAGCACGCTGGAGAGGCTCCTCATCGAGCGGGGAAAACTGTAACACGCCAAGCGAAACCGCTCCGCCCGGGAAGCCTAAGCTGGTTGGAAAAATGTGAAAAGATATGGGGAAATATATGAAGATTTTTAAGAAATATGCACGTAAATGGATAAAAATATCATTTAGCGTGCACTCTTCCCTCCCCCAACAACTGTCATAGGCGCTCTCGCGGAGTCTGCTGCAAGGAGGCTTGGGAGAGGCGAGATGGACGGGGTAAAGCTTATGAGCGCGCGCGCATAGCAGGATACTTGAGGCGATAGGTACGCGAAGGCTAGAGCTAGACTCGAACGAGCTTTTTGAAGACTACCATGCCACTGTGAATCCTGCCATCGGCGTGCCAGACGAGGTTTTAGGATTCTTCGCCTATCACTATGCAGCTACAAACATGGCTGTAAGCTTCGCCAAGCCAGAATACGCTCTATTAAACCTGAACTTCCCTGAGGGCTACAGTGACGACGTAATAAAGCGGGTTCTGAAAGACTTTGCAGAGGAATGTGAGAAATACGGGACAAAACTCGTGGGAGGACACACTGCTCGATACAGGGGCTTAGAGTGGCCCCTCGCCTCAACAACTATTATCGGTAAGAGGATTCGTAGAAAAGAGCCGCCCGAGAATGGAGACGCCATACTGCTGGTTGGAGAGGTAGGGGCTGAAACAGCCTGGCTAATGGGAAAACCCATAGACCCCAAAACACTTACCCCACTCCCAGCCGCGCTGAGGCTCATCAACGCCCCGGAAGTAAAACTCATGCACGATGTATCTGAGGGGGGAGTTTATGGGGCGCTGGAAGACGTTGCACAAGCATACTCAGCCACTATTAATGTTAGGAGCCCGGAGGTACCTATCTGCATAGATTTCCCAAGGGAGCTAGACCCATTGACATCTCCAAGCTACGGAGCAATAATCGTTGTAACAAGCAGACCTACGCAGTTAATCAACTACTGTAAGGCAAATGGCCTTAAGTGTAAGGAAATCGGCAAGGTAACCTCTCTGGACAAGCCCCACGTCCTAGTGGATGGAAAAGTGTACCGACCTCAACCAATACTCAGGGTAGAAACCCTCTACTCTCCACAAACACGTGAAGCTGAGGAAGCCAAGCTAAGGCTGGCAGCCGAGTCTTTGGCAAAGATACTATACGAGGAGAACCTGGTACCGGAAGTGGGAACAAACATCGCCTACATGCCACGAGTCACAGACAACCCTGAAGAAGTCCTAGCCCTAGACGGCAGAATCATCAAGACAAAAAGCGGGCCAAGGATATGCGGCAAGCCGAGCTACGGCGGATCCACTTACCTCGCAAACCTCCTCATCACAGCTAGAAAAGCTGGCATGCCCTACAAAGCCGTGATTAACATACGCTACAGTGATGAATTCGTCCAAAAGCTTACAAAAGCCGGGGTACGGGTCTACGACGCCTCAAGCTTCCAGGGTCCATGCCCAGCAACGGAGGCAATAAAAGCCGGGTACAAGGCACAAGCATACTTTTACAGGAGCAAGCCAAACCTAGAGCCGTCCCTAGTCATCTTCGGAAACGACCCCCTCGAGCTGGTAGCCCTGCTCAAAAAGATCACTGAACAAAACTAAACTGCCTTATAGCTTTAAAAAATAAATACCTGCATCCAAAAATAAGAGTGATGATGACGCGATTGCCCCCGGTGAAGCGGTGAGCCGGATTACCGCGAGCTGACCATGTGTTTCGACTTCCACTTCATTCCTCGTTGTTAAGAGGAGTGCTCTCGCGTTGTTTCCTGAGTCGTTCTCTAGACTTCAGCTATTACGCTTGCTAAGCATTTAAGGTCGGCGAAGATGGGACCTAGCAGCGTTCGTTAGCGAAGCAATAAAGCTGCACTAAGTTATTCTCTCCTCTATCCGTTGCTGTGAATAATTGGACCGTTCGAGGATGAAAGATGCAAAGGCAGGAGTTTATTCTCCTATCCGTTATTCCAATGTGTTAAGAGTAAGAGGAGCTACGCCAAATCAATAATCAGGGCAAGTAAATTAAGTGCGCTAACACCGTCATCATTCCCAAGTAAGTGAGATGAGAGGTAAAAAGTGACACTGCTAAGACACGTTCACGTACAACAAGGAGAGAGGTTGCACTTACTCGCTTGGGCAGTATATTAAATGTCTTTTCCAAAAAGTTTATATATAATCATTGTGTACAAGTGATGTGCAACTAGAAGAACTTGACAGAAGGATAAGTATTCTCGTGGAGCGCTTTAAGGATCCTGAAGTTGTCAAATCACTCAAAGGCTTCACAAAGACTATTCTGTTCGAGTTTCCAGACGTAGGTGCAGTCTACACGTTTTACGTGGAAGACGGCTCACTGAAGAGCTTTGAGAAGAAAGCTGCAGAGCGAGCCGATATAAGGATATCTACGAGCTCTACGGTTTTTATCGACATCATTGACAGGAAGACGAATCCGATAAAAGAGTATCAACTCGGTAAGATAAATGTGAAAGGCTCTATGAGTGACCTTCTTAAGATGAGGAAGCTTCTCTTCTAGCTATGCCAAGGCTGAGAGCTCTCATAACTGCTAATTTTTCAAAAAGTGCACTTGAGAAGCTGAGCGCTAATCTAGACGTTATCTATAGACCTTGGGGTGAGACGAAGAGAGTATTAAGCGAAGTAGAGCTAGCAGAAGCATTGCGCTCACTTGGGGCAGAGATCCTTGTCGTCGAGCTTGAGCATGTAAGCCGGGAAGTCCTAGAAGGAGCGAATCTCAAGTTAGTTGGTATTTGCAGGAACGATCCCAGGAGGAGCATCGACTTGGAAGCAGCAAGAGCGAGGAGTGTTCCAGTAATTTATACTCCCGGAAGGAACTATAACGCGGTAGCAGAGCTAACAATAGCAGTAATACTTGCGCTTCTGAGGAAGGTTGTTTTCGCAGATAGGCTGCTTAGGAGCGGGAGGGTCTTTATAAGCAGTACCGAGGACTTTACAGAGTACTACAATACGTATAGAGGCTGGGAGCTTCAGGGAAAGACTGTGGGGATAATAGGGTTGGGGAAGATAGGGTTCAGGGTGGCGCAACTCCTCAGAGCCTTCGATGTGAAGATACTTGTGTACGACCCATACGTGAGCGAGGAACGCGTGAGTAGTGTTGGAGGAGAGAGAGTAGAACTCGAGACGCTGCTGAGGAACTCAGACATAGTCACCGTGCATGCACCCCCATCTCCTGAGACAGCCGGCATGATTGGCAAGAGGGAAATAGAGCTTATGAAGCCAACAGCTTTTCTTCTCAACCTCGCGAACCCTGTAGTTGTTGACGAGGACGCTCTTTACGAAGCACTTAAAAATAAGAGGATAGCCGGCGCGGCATTAGATGTTTTCACTGAGGAGCCTGTAGACTCGACGAACCGCTTCCTCGAGTTCGACAACGTCGTCGTGACGCCGCACATAGGCGGTGATACCTTTGAGACCATTGAGAGGCAGTCCTTGGCGATCACAGAGGACATACTTCGCTTCCTCAGAGGAGAGAGACCCAGATTCCTCCTCAACCCAGAGGTGTGGAGAAATGGCTCGTGAAGCTTTTCTGATCATCGACTTTGGAAGCAGCGCGGTCAAGGTAGATGCGATCTCCTTAAATGGAGAGCTCGTAGCAGCAGAGAGGTGGAGACCAAGGCTGCTAACTGATGAAGCATTACCCATCATCGCCGAGTACTCTCCGAATGAAGTCGAGGAGAAACTCTTGAACAGCTTGAGAGCAGTCACCGAGAAAGCCAGCGGCTTAGGGTACAGGATTGTCGGGCTGGGTTGTACAGCTCAGAGGTACAACATGGTTCTCCTCAGCAGAGAGCATTGTGCAATCCGGGTAAGCCCTAACCTGGATTCTCGTGGATTTATGGTTTCTAGAACACTCGAAGAGGCAGAAGTAGAGGAGCTATACCAGTGCACGGGATTATACCCGCCTCAGCTTTTCACGCCTATGCGTCTAGAGTGGTTCAGGGAGAACGACCCCGAGAACTTCTCAAAAATCTTTAAGATCCTGGCTATTCATGACTGGCTAGTGCACATGCTCACAGGAGAAGTCGTGACGGATCCTACAATTGCTGCAAGCACGATGCTCTTCGACTTGGATAAGGGCGCGTGGAGCGGGAAAGCGCTTGAAATCTTCCAGCTGGAGCAGGATGCTCTGCCAGGCATCATTCCCACGGGAAGCATCGTAGGTACAATTGATAAAAACATAGCGTATGCCCTGAGCTTGTCTGAAGATATCCCCATTATCGCGTGCGGAGGCGACTCCCAAGCATCCTTAGTCACCACCGGAAGGTTTGAGCTCGGAGACACAGGCATAGTCGCTGGCTACACGGTACCCATTTTTATGGGCGCTGAGAGAGGCGCTAGGGATCAGGCGAGGAGAGTCTGGTTCACATCTCACGCGGTACCTGGGATTAAGCTCGTCGAGTGTAACTCTGGACCTTTAGGTAAGCTTGTCGAATGGTTCCTCAAAGCGTTTAGAGTAACCAGCTACGAGGAATTTGAAAGTCTCGCAAGATGCTCCCCGATTGGCTCACGTGGGGTGAAAATGAGGCTTTACCCCTCGGTGATGGATGCCAGCAAACTGAGCGAGCGAGATGTTCGCGGCATTATTGAGCTTCCTCCAGTTGTTCTTCCGGGGTCGGAAGGCGCAGAGCTACAGGATATGGCTAGAGGGCTTTACGAGTTCATAGCGATGAGCATAAGAGCAAACATAGAGGTAGCTTCTAAAATCTGCGGAAGGGGTCCTAGATCAGTTAGGTTAGTAGGCGGGCTTACACGGTTAAAGCTCCTCAAGGATATGCTACCGCAAATGCTACGCAGCCCAATAATGGTTGCTACAAGGTACTACTCTGGCAGTCTCGGATGTGCAATAATGTGCGCCACTGCACTCGGTTACTACCACGACTGGCGCGAAGCTGCAACTGTCATGTCACCACTTGAACTTATGCAACCAAACGAGGCCTCGGCGGCAGATTACCAAGCCGTCTACACAGGCTGGGAAGACTTTTATAGGCGTTTTGAGGAGGGATAGGTGTGAAGTATCCAGAGCTTAGGAAAGCAGTTGTAGAAGCGTTTCGCTTCATGGAGGAGAGAGGGCTAAACTGGGGGTACAGTGGGAACATTAGCCTGCGCCTGCCTGAGGAAGGGCTCTACCTGATTTCACCTAGCGGTTTAAGGAAGTCAACCACAACTCCTGAAGACCTCGTGATACTCGACGAGAGCGGCAGGGTTGTAGAGGGCTCTAGAGCACCCTCTATAGAGTACAGGATGCACCTAGCCGTGTACAAGGCTAGGAGGGATGTCAACGCTGTGGTTCATGCACACCCACTCTACACTTCGGTTTTCGCCGCGCTCCGCCGCCCCATCGAGCCAGTAATCGAGGAGCTGGCTATGTATCTAGGGGGCCGGATCGAGGTGGCAGAGTACGCCCCTCCAGGCTCTGAGGAGCTAGCAGAGAACGTTGTAAAAGCCTTAAGCGATAGGAGTGCGGTCATACTGGCAAATCACGGGGCTCTAACCTGCGGTAGCAACTTGGAGGAGGCTCTTGATGCACTTATGTACCTCGAAAGAGCAGCGCTTATTAGCATTTTCTCGAACTTACTCGGCGGAGCTCACTCACTCCCAAGCGAAGTACTGGAACTTGAAAGAGAGATCTACCTAGCGAAAAGGGGTGTTTCCTGATGCCTACTCCTTACCGTGGGGTCTTCGCACTAGTAAACCTCAAGAAGCGCGAAGTGAAAAAACTAGAGATCCCTGCAAGCCTCTACCAGCAGTTTATCGGTGGCTCCTCCATCGCAGCTGTACTCTTTTCTGAATACGTACATGGTAAACCAGACCCGCTTTCTCCTGAAAATGCCTTGATATTCGCTACGGGTCCTCTTACTGGGACTCGTGCACCGACCTCAGGGCGGTACGCGGTAGCAGCCCGCTCCCCCCTAACGGGCATATGGGGAGAAGCAACTTCCGGAGGCCGCTTTGGTCCTCAGCTGAAGTTCGCGGGTTACGATGGGCTGGTTCTTACTGGTGCAGCTGAGAAACCAGTCTACCTCTGGGTGAGCGATGGGAAGGTAGAGCTCCGAGAAGCCGCAGAGCTTTGGGGCTTGGGCACTTACGAGACCATGAAGCTTGTAAAGGCTGAGACGGATAAGCATGCCAGTATTGCATGTATAGGGCCTGCCGGGGAGAATCTGGTCCGGTTCGCCGCTATAATCAACGACAGCGGTAGAGCAGCAGCGCGAACAGGTTTAGGAGCCGTTATGGGCTCAAAAAAAGTGAAGGCTATTGCAGCTGCTGGTGGGCAAGAGGTACCCGTGGCGAAGGAGGAGTTCGAGACCTTTGCACGCGAGCTATGGAAGAAGATAGCCAATGCCGCGTCTTCTCAGGCACTTAGAGAGCTAGGCACCATGTCATACTTTGATATGGGGCCTGAGTTTGGAGACATACCTGCGAAGTATTTCACCAGCCTGGACTTTGACTATTTAACTCTATCAGGTCTGAAGCTAAAGGAAGAGTTCCGAGTAGAAGCAACAGCCTGCTACATGTGCCCGATAGGCTGTGGTCGAAGAGTCTTCCTCGAGAATTACGCGGTTGATGGTCCTGAGTACGAGACTGCCGCTAGCTTAGGCTCCTTGAACATGGTCAGCAACTTAAGGGAAGTTGTACTGGCGAACCATATGTGTAATGACTTGGGCCTAGACACCATCTCAACTGGAGTGATAATAGCCTTTCTAAACTACGCCGCCGAGAATGGCTTTGTAAACTTGTCACCGGCTTGGGGAGATAGCGGGCAACTAAAGAACCTAATTATGTCGATAGCCTACAGGCAGGGCATAGGAGCTGTTCTTGCGGATGGCGTGAGGGAGGCTTCGAGGAAGCTTGGAGTTCCTGAGGATCTAGCTGCCCACGTTAAGGGATTAGAGATCCCTATGCATGACCCGAGAGCATTCTTCAGCGTCGGGCTTTCGTATATCACGGGCCCTCGAGGGGCTTGCCACCTTCGGGCAGATACATACCTTGCCGACATGGGCGCGTTCATTGATGAGGATTTAGGGCTAGGTCCTAGCGACTTCCACACCCTAACGGGGAAAGCAGTGTCCGTGGCTAGGATGCAAGATCTACGTGAGGTGTACAACGCGGCGATAGTCTGCGTATTCTCCAACATGACATCTAGAGAGCTCTCAAAGTTAATCTCGCTAGCTACTGGTTGGGAGTTCGCACCCAGCACTCTCGTAGAGGTAGGGGGCAGGTCCTTCACACTTAAAAGGCTCATAAGCAATGCCCTCGGCGCTAGGAAGGAGGACGACAAGCTCCCTGAAATCATGCTAAAGCCTTATACTTCTGGTCCCATAAGGGGTATTTCCCCGAGAGAAGAGCTGGAGTCTGCGGTCAAGGAGTATTACGAGCTCCGCGGGTGGGATAAAGAGACAGGCACCCCCTATGAGGACGCCGTGAGAAACCTTGGTCTTTCCGAGTACGCGACTAAGCTCGGTGTGCACTTACCCCGCAGAAATCGTCAACACTTAAACATGGCTTTTACGTAGCTCTAGGAGGCTTGTGCTCAAAGCAACCCATCTAATCTCCACCTCGAACCCCATCGTAGGCTCGCCATCAACAGCTGTAATTTTCATGGATAAACGGGCTGGAGAGTCATAACATACCGTTCCAGCGAGCCAGGTTAAAAGTTAACCCTTTTTCCACTATGCAGTAAAAAGTCACCAGCAGTGCGAGAAATGCTCGCTGCGTTTCATTCTTTGCCTCAACTGTTTCAAGAATCCTCTCCCCAGAAAATGGCATACGAGCCATTACACTTGCATAAGGGTTCTGCCTCTTTAAACAAGCTTGGCTTTTCAGCTTTCTTCAACTCCTCGACAAGAAACATTGCATATCTCCTTGTCAACCAAGCTTTATGCATCAACATGCAGCCTCACTACTCAGGAATCGCTTTGCCCAATAGCGTCCTCACTAAGCACCGTAGCCAACAGGATAGCACTTCAAAGAATGCTAAAAGGCTAAAGATCATTAGGTGAAGGATCATGGTTACCAAAGAACACTCAAGAACGATATATGCGTTGCCTATCGGAACATTAAAATACTTGTCTCAAAAACTAGCCAGTATGGCTAGGCTTATATTCCAGGAGGACAGCTACTTGAAGGAGGCAGAGACTACAGTTACTAGGGTTGACGGAAACAAGGTCTTCCTTGAGGCAACAATTTTCCATCCAGGACCCTCAGGGGGACTTGACACTGATAAGGGCTGGCTCGTCCTGCCGAGCGGTGTGAAAATAGAGGTCGTACAGGCAGTTGAAGAGTCCGGTGACGTTGCACATATACTGTCTAGACCAGTGGAGCTGAGGGCAGGCGACAAAGTGAAATGCATCTTGGACTGGGACAGGAGGTACAAAATAATGAGGCTCCACACAGCATCCCACGTACTGGCATCCATCCTATACAGCAAGTACGGAGCACTGGTTACCGGCGGGCACATCCAGCCCGAAGAGGCTAAGGACGACTTCGACCTCTCAAGCGTAGAGGACTGGAAAACAGCCTTCCAGCAGGCAATAGAGGAAACAAACAACGTGCTGAAGAAGTGCATAGAGGTAAAGGTATACTGGCTCAGCAGGGAAGAAGCACTGAAAATCCCAGGCATAGTCAAGCTTGCAGGAAGGCTCCCGCCGAGCATAGGGAAGCTACGAATAGTAGAAATCCCAGGAATAGACATTCAGGCGGACGGTGGACCCCACGTAAAAAACACCTGCGAAGTTGGAGAAATAGTCCTAAAGAAGCTGGAAAGCAAGGGGGCAAGGCGCAAGAGAATATACTACTCCCTCAAAGGGTAATAGCGCGCGCTCCTCCTCCCGTATGCTCACATAACTTTCATTCAACCAGTTCTACCGCGAGGCATTTTAAAGACTACCGTTTGAGAGAATCCTGTGTAGCCGCGCACTCGTTGATGCGGCTCATCTCATGCTGAGGTACTAAGCACAGCACGCGCTAAGCTCATCCGCGGCGAAAACCCTGCGGAAGCCCTCAGAGTTACACGGGTCTATTCAGGAGAGCTGGATTAATTGGAAATGAACGAAAGAATACTTCCATAACAATAGGCTCAGCACATGAGTCCATGGCAACCTCGAGCTCGCATAGCTCCCTAAGCGCTCTCACAAAATCAGCGCGCTAATAAAAATAACCAGGCGTTGATTTTTTCTCCTTGAACAGGGATGCATGCTCTAAAAGAAATCGTAAAGCTCTTCGACACTGTAGTTGAGAAATACGATTCTTGGTACGATAGCGAGGCTGGCAAGATCGTCCTAAAGACTGAGGCGGAGATGCTCAGAAGAGCTCTCCCCGAGGGTTTAGGCGTGGAGATCGGGGCTGGAACATGCAGATTCAGCAGCCTCCTCTCAGATGGAAGAAGTATAATTTGCCTGGAACCGTCCACAAGCATGCTGATGTATGGCTACATGCGTGGCAGGTGCCCAGAAGCGCTAGCGGCTGTTGCCGAGTATTCTCCTTTGAGGTCAGGGTGCGTCTCCTTTGCCTACATGGTCACGGTCCTGGAGTTTCTTGAAGAACCCGTAAAGGTGATTGCCGAGGTAAGGAGAATACTAAGAGAGGGGGGAACAATTGCCGTACTTTTTATTGAGAGGGAGAGCTCTTGGGGCAAGCTCTATAGGGACGCAGCTAGCAAGGGGCTTGACCCCGTATTTGCGAGGGCTAGGTTCTACTCTGCAGAGGAAGTGGACGAGCTACTAAGGGAGGCAGGGTTTAAAGTTAAAAGGCACCTCAGAGCACTGGACTATCCTCCCTTAACTGTGCCTGAGAGACCTCCGAGAATATTCGAGGAGAAGTGTGAGGACTGCGGCGTAACACTCGTCATGGGGGCCAAATGATTTTTTAAATGGTCAGGCGCATGTAGCTTGTGAGCGAATATTCAAGAGCGATTGTAGCGGTCTCTACGCGTGACGGCAGGCAGGTCTACCTGTCCGGGGAAGCGAGGCCCTCCCAGCCGGGGCTCGAGGAAGCAATCTCGAGTATTCTCAAGTCTCTGGCTTATCACTCCTACAGCGAGCTTCACGGAGACAGGGTAGTGCTTGAAGCTAAAAGGATGCTTGAGTCTCAGGGCTTCAAAGTAGAGAGCCTGGAGATCTATGTTTCTTACCGTTGCCCAATGTGCGGTGCATCCATAAATCTCTCTCCAGAGACTGTCGTTTACGTCTGCCCCTACTGTGGGTGGAGCGGAGACGTGTACGGGCGAAATATTGCCCTAAGAGTTTGGCCCGCGCCCCCACGAGAGGCAGTCGAGCAGGCTGCCAGGAAGCTTGGAGGGGTTCTGGACAACGCCTCTCTATTGTACATTCCCTTCTGGGTTTTCAGGGTGAAGGTCACCGGGGAGTACTCGGGGACAGCCGTCTACACGGTTAAGCGCTACGAGAGGGTTCCAGTGAGGCGAAACAGGGAGATAGAGTGGGTTACTGTGGCGAGAACCGAGACGAGGACGAAGAAGGTTTCTGGGAGAATCCGCTTCGAGTCCTTAAAGAGTTCAGCGGCTCGGCTGTACTCGGAGATCTTCGGCGGCAGTGAAATGAAGAGCTGGGTTGAGCATTCCTGGCAAAGCGACCCTCCACGCGAAGTAGAGGCTTCAGAGCTGAAAAAGTATGCGGAGAGCTTCCTAGCGGCGGAGGTGAGTGGGGACGAGGCGCTCGGCATGTTAAGGGGGGAAATCGATTCCGAGATTTACCGTGAAATAAACACCTCTGCAGCCAGGCAAGTTGAAGGCTCCCTCAAGGAGGTCAAGATAGAGTACTTATCCGCACAGCTCAATGTTGCTGAGAAGCACTTGGCATACGTCCCCTACTGGTTCTACACCTACAGGGTTAGGGGAAACCTGTACGCAGGCTCCCTCGTAGGACCAAATGCCACCCTCCTCAAGGCTGAAAGATACGTCTCCAACGTGGAGCGCGTAGCCAAGATTGTAGGTGCATGGGTAGCCGTAATAGTCACGGGGGCATTTGCCGAAATCGCACCCAGTTGGGGGATAATGTCCATCCCGCTAGGGCTCATAGGCGCCTACAAACTCGCCACTTCAGCCTTCAAGGCGGCGGAGGTGGTATAATGACTGTTTGCCCATACTGCGGTGCAAACGTTGAAAGACAGGCAGGAGAGGTTGTTCTCACGTGCCCGTACTGCGGGACGGCATTCACGATTCAAGGGGTAGAAGTGGGAGAACACTTAATGGGCAGGGTCAACTATGGCGTTCAGCAGCTCTTCCATACCTTTAAGGCTTGGGCTTTAAGGATGCCTGAGACGCCCAACGACTTCGTGGAGAAGGCCTCATTTGAGAACTACAGCCTGGTGTTTCACCCGTTCTGGCTCTACGTGGTAAAGGTAAGGGTAGCATACCCAGGGGGCTCGGAGGAAATAGTCCTCAACATTGCTCTACCAGCGTCTACTTCCATGATCGGCACGCCGATCGAGAAGCCAAAGCTGTCGCTGGCCGGAAAAGTCTACTACAGCCACAAGTACGTACTCAGCAACGGTGGAAAAATCGTTAACCCGGACGTTGACCCCTCCTCCGCCGATCAGAAGGCTCTGACACTTGCAGAAGAATTAGCCCAGCAATCGGTAGCTTTCAGGTTTCGTGAGAAAGCGCGCTTGAGGGTTGAAGGCAAGGAAATTGTAGAAAGAAAACTAGTTCACCAGCCAATATACCAGGTGACTTATACCTATAACGGTAAAAATTACAAGTTTATAGCTGATGCCTCAGACTCGAGAGTGCTTTACGCAGAAGTACCGGTAGAGCTAAAGTTCCGCGTAGCAGCATTGATCTGTGGCATCTCTTCACTCGTACTGGGCTCAGTTACACTCCTCTTTGCAGGAGACCACCCGGCATTCGCACTCACTTCTCTCCTGGGCTTCCTTGTAGTTGGAGCGGTATCGCTCAGTAAGGCGCTAGCATCCACTGTAGTTACGAAGAAATTCTTCGCCGAGTAAATTTCCAGCACCTCCACTGGAATTTACAAAAATTTTTAAGTGTGAAAAGCGAATCATAATTCATGTCGGATAGGAAGCCATCGGGCAGGCTTCGTCTCCTCGAGAAGCTTGAACTAGTCATACCAGGCTACAGGGGCTATAAGGAGAAGGAGCTTAGGAGGGAGACAGACCGCCTAATAAGAAGCTACCTGCTTTCAAAGCTACAGCCAAGTTACAGGGACTTTAAAAACTCCATGAAAACAGCAGCCCTAACCAGCGACCCAACCTTTACAGCGCTGTACAACGAGGTACAAGCAGTATTCGACCGGGTAATCTCAAAGCTGAGGACGATGAGCTACGGGTATGCAGGCTTCTTCGACATCGTTAAAGTGGAGGAACCAGAACTCGACAAAATGCTCGAGTTTGACTGGAACCTAGTTTCCTCCGTGGAAAAAGTCTCGGAGAAAGCCAGGAAAGTTTCAACGTGCGAAGCTAGCAAGCTTCAGGAGGCCTTAGCTGACCTGAAAAACGAGCTATTGTCGCTGGAGGACACGTTAATCATTAGGGAAAACATGATAAAGGGGGTGACGGGTGAGAAGTAATGCCGCAGGTAATAGAGTGGGTTAACCCTGGACCAGAAGACATCGTGTGGCGCTACCCAGATGAAAACATAACTTGGGGCGCGCAGCTAATCGTACACGAATACGAGGTAGCAGTGTTCTTCAGGGATGGAAAAGCATATGACGTGCTAGGACCGGGAAGGCACACACTCACAACCCAGAACCTGCCACTACTCACAAGAGTTTTAACGGCACTAGCAGGATACCCTACATCACCATTCAAGGCAACAGTAATCTTCGTATCGACGAAGCAGTTCAAAGGACTCTTTGGCGGAAGAACACAGACCTCTGAGCTGGCACCACTAATGTTCAGAGGAGGCTACTGGTTCAAGGTCAGCGACCCCAAGGTCTTCGTTGCAGAGGTCGTGGGCGGACAAGGCAAATACACCTCTGGCGAGGTAAACGAATTTATCAGGGGCTTCATAAACGAGAAAATAATCAAACACCTCTCAACATACTCCCTCGCGGACGCATTCACGAACATAGAGCAAGTATCCTTCAAGACGAAGGCCTTCCTACTAGAAGAGCTCCGACGCATAGGCCTCGAACTGGTAGACCTAAGGTTTGAGGCAATTGACACAACCCCAGAATACCGGGACAGGATCTTCTGGATAAAGCAAACAGGAGCAGCAGGCTACGTACTACAGATGGACACAACAAAGGAAGTAGCACGAGAACTAGGAAAATCCCCCGGAGCTGCAGTAGGCGCAGGAGTAGCAATAATCCCCCCACTCATGTACCCTCCACCCGCCCAGCCACCACCCGCGCCGCAGCTTCAAACAAAAACATGCCCAAACTGCAAACGCCAAGTACCCATCGATGCACTCTTCTGCCCATACTGCGGCTACCGCTTCCAGCCACCCACAAAGAAGTGCCCAAGCTGTGGAAGAGAAGTACCAGCAGACGCCCTGTTCTGCCCCTACTGCGGGACAAAGCTAGCCTAAAACCTCGAGAAGACTGAGCACGACAAGCACACACTGCAACGTTGCCCTTCACCTATAGCGCGCTTAGTGCTAGCGCGCAGCACGGCACCTCCCTCACCACCAGAGGGCGAGCATGAGCGAGGAGAATAACGGTTGGGTGAGGACCGTAATTCATGCTAAGAATTTTTTAAAGAACCCCGGCCACCTTGCAATGAAGCTGGCAACCTCAAGCTTTGTCAGATTCGCGGCAGTCACTCTCTTTAATACCTCTGCTGGAGCAGACCGGTATAGTTTCCTCCTATCTTCCGGCGAGGCTCTCTCCAAGTACCTCAGTATCCTCAACTGAAGGTTAATATTGAATGTCAAGCCGTAATCATCCAGCAGTCTCCTGAAGGATCTTCCCCCCGAGAGCGACTCACTCAGGGCTTTTGCGGACAGGAAGCCCGGTCTTATCCCTTCACCCGTGAGAGGCATCACTGCCCCCATGGCTTCTCCGACAGCCAGCTCGCTTCCCCTCGGAGACGCTATGCCGCCTGCTGCTATGGGTGAGCCGGCCAAGGAAACTAGCTCTGCTCCGACAGATCTCGCAAGCGAGAACAGCCTTCCCCTCAGAAACGCGGCATCCATGAAGCCCCCCACACCCAAGCGAACAAGCCCATTATTTGCTGGGAAAATCCAGCCGTACCCCACCATGTCCGAGAAAAAGTACACCTTAATTCTGTCCCGCTCAACTTCAGCCCTAGCCTCGGCTTGCAGGGCTAAAGCCTTCCTACCCTTATACGCAGCATGACCTCTAGCATCAACAACTAGCCAGCACCCAGAGAGCCTCCTGGGATCCACACCGCGGTGAATAACCTCTATACCTTCAAGAAGATACCTGAGGAGCAACTCCTTGTCCACAATGTAGCCTAAAACCTCGCCACAGTATTCATGTATAGGTTGCCCATCCAAGAAGATCTCATATCCCCTAATCTTCTCAACTATAACTTCCCCGGGTAACCTCATGAAGTCGTCAATTGAGTACGGAATACCCCAGCCGCAAGGCTTCAATGCCAGCCTGCTGTTGACCTCGTACACTGCGGTTCTGAAGCCTCTATCAGTTAGAAGCCTAGCTAGGTACGCGCCAGAGGGACCAGCCCCGACAATGCATATCCTCCCAGGCATAAACCATCCATGGAGCAGCCTAGAGACTATTCAAAATTTTTTCAAAATCCTCCGCTGTCAGCTTGCTAAACTGGAGGATTAACTGGATCTTGTCAGGCTTTAGAAGGGTTACGATGGCATCCTGGTACAATCCCTTAACCAGGGGACCATAGCGCGCAGTAATCCTCCCGTTTTTCCCCAGCCACTCCTCGATCTTCCCCATACACTCCTCGCTCACCGTGAAAAGGTAAGTTTTGCTTGAAGCACAGACGAGGCTACTGGATCTCACACACGTCATCCTCAATCCCAATGCTTTTTCTGACCTTAAGATATTAAGCATTTCCAGTTTAGCGATTCACGAGAGGTAAGGTGGCAAGAGAGTAGCCTTTTTAGCGCGCTAGGGCACTGCACACCGGGCAGAAGGAATAGAGGCATACCTCACCATCGCCCACCTGCGGGTTCATCGATCACTGCGCCACATGCGCCGCAACGGTAGCGCGCTAGCTCTATTTCGGAGGTCGTGCTTACGCGCGCTACACAATGATTAACTGCCACGAGGCAGAGAGAAACCATGACGCCCCAAGCTTTATAGCCTAGGATACCCTAATATAAGGAGGGGCTCGCGGAGGTGGAAATGTGCCTAAGAAGGCTGCATACATTGTTGTGTGTTTCGTGGTCCTAGCCTTATCCCTAATCTTCCTGGTCTGCATGAGGACGCAAGCAGACCCAGAGAAGGTGCTTGTAGAGGCTCGTGGGAAAACATTCTCTTCGAAGGGCTGGAGCTTCGAGGAAAAAGTAAACTTCTCATCAGCACGCCTGTTGATTAGCGGGAATGTAGACCTCGAAAATAACGCGTTAAATACCACAATAATAAAGCTCCAGGACAGTTTCCCATCTCTAACCATAACCTTCTCAAACAAATCCTCGACCTACGTTAACATCGAAGGAGGATGGATAAGGGTAGGAAGTGGCTGGACACCGGAGCAAACGGTTCTCTACAGGGCTCTCGAGCTAGCAATAAGTTCTCAGGACAAGTCAGCCAAAGCGATGGACCGCTTTCTAGACGTATTCTTCGAAGGCAGGTGCTCTCTTAATTGCAAAGAACTATACGAAACGCTTCAAAGCCTAGCTGCTCTGGCGCAAGAGCAACCCGTCAACTACAGAGGAGTAGTGAGAATCGAGGATGGATTTGTCAAGGTTCTATACATCGAGTTTCTCAGTAGGAACCAAACCATCTGCACACTCCTCTACGTCCTGACGGAGATAAGAAAATAGCTAAAACCTTTTTACCTCCTGAAAATTTACATCAAGTTTAAATGCCACTTATTGAAGCCTTGCGAGGAGTTAGCTATGAGTGAGCTCCGCGATTACATAGAGGTTTTCAAGTACAAGCAAACATTAATGGCGCTGGCAGTTGGAGTCCTTTCTTACTTAGGAGCACTAAAAATCTATAACTTACCACTTAGTGTTACCACATTTCTCGAGGCTCTAGCGGCGATATTACTGATGACAAGTGGGGCTACAGGCGTAAACATGGTTTTAGATGCGGATATTGATGCACTAATGCCTAGGACTGCAAGCAGGCCCATACCTGCTGGTAGGCTGAGCAAGAGCGAAGTGCTTAGAGTGAGCCTAGTACTGCTGATGGTCGGTGTGCTGATTAGTTTTCTAATCAATATTTACGTTGTGATTGCAGGGCTTCTAGGAGTCTTCATCTTTGACGTTGCCTACACTTTTCTCCTCAAGAGGAGAACTCCATGGAGCGTTGTTCTCTGCAGCTTTGGAGGTGGCATGCCCGCCCTGGGAGGGTGGTCTGCTGCCACAGGTAGCTATGACTCATACAGCATAATGCTAATGCTATTGGTCTCTGTGTGGAGTCTGCTCCACATATGGACGGCTGCCACATATTACTTGGATGATTACCGAGCAGCAAACGTCCCAATGCTGCCAGCAGTCTATGGAGAGAAGAGGGGTGTTCAGGCATCACTTACTGCGTCCTTCGTAGTTCTCGTAACCGCTTATGCTACCTATGCGCTGGGAATGATTTCGCTCTGGACCTTCCTCACATCGCTTTTACCACTACTCATTGTACAAACGCTTCTAGCATCCTCACTAGTGAGGGGAGACTATAGGGAAAAATCCTTCAAGGCTTGGAAAGTAGCCAGCATGTTTCCAGCTTTATACTTCCTACTCCTAGTGCTATCATAGCATACCCTTGACTTCGTATCTGCTTATTGGCGTGCGTCTCCAAGGAGGAGAAAGGAGGCTTATGCAAAGTCTATGCGAAACTCCAAGCCGTGGCGACGGAAGCCCAGCTTCTCGTACCACTCGTGAAGCGCTTCTCGGCCGAACCTGCTAGTTGCTATCATCTTGTAGCAGTTTTGCCTCTTCGCGAGCTCGATCGCCTCCAAGACCAGCCTTCTGCCTATCCCCTTGCCTCGATGAGCTTCCTCCACGTAAACATCCTCCAGTAAAGCATAAGGCTTGTCATGCAAATCATTCTTTACCAAGTAAATATAGCAGTGAGCAACCTCCTCGCCGTCAACCTTTAGTGACAGCCTGAAGCCGCGAGTACTAACAATCGTAGTCTCCAGCTCCACAGGTCTCTCCCTCAACATGCACTTGCCTATTTCTTCGCCCTAATATAGCTACCGCCCGCGCGCTAATACTAAGCTTATCCTCTATATGCATGAGAGCTCATCTTGGCGGATCTGGAGGAGTGGTTGAACGGAGAGGTGAAAAGGTTTAAAGAAGATTTTTCATCACACGACAGATTGGGAAGAGGAGAGAAAATATCTTTACTGGATTTTGCGCCAGAGTACGAGGAGATCCTGAGGGAAAGGAAGTATGGCCTATGGCTACCTTCAGGCGCGCGCTACATATATATATAGATAAAAAAATTATCATTTTCTAAATTTTTTGAAGATTTTAGCAAGTGCCAAAAGTTGGAAGCGCGCGCTTAGGGCAGAAACCAGATAAGTACATGTTGCTTGATACAATGCTAAAACGGGATAAGCTGGAGAAGTAGGCGCAGGAAGGTTCTTCATAGTATAAAGAGCGCTACTAGATGCCATTGGGCGGCTCCTGTCAATGCTGCGCGCGCGTGCGCGAAAGAGCCAGGTTATGAGGCGCGCTGCTATGCTCGCTCTGAAGATCTATCGTTGTCTCCAGTATATCGGTTCCGTACTCTAAGATTCTCCTGTAGCTTCCAATAATTGTTCTTACAGTTGAAACCTCCTCTGGGACCTCGAGCGAAAGTTTCCTGAAGACGTCATTCTCGAAGTTCTTTAACTCCACCGCGTCAACGTCTAGCAGCCTGTTGGCGCTGTCCTTGTCTCGGGTCATGAAAGCGTTCAAGGCAGACTTTATGAACTGGGAGGTCCGATCAGTGAGGGCAATGAGCTCTTTACCCACCCTCCCTCTATCCCTCAACTCCCCGAGAGTCAAAGCTATGGCAGTAGTGTGGTCCCCAATTCTCTCCAAGCTCTTCAGCACCATGGCGTAGTGCAGGACTTCGTCAACTTTCTGCAATCCAATCTCTTCAAGGCTAATCACCCCTCTAAGCCCTGTATGTAGCTGTCGAAGACCGTAGAGGTAAAGTTTATCGATTATGTCGTCACGCGAAGAGACGTCACTCAGCAAAATCTTTCCATCACTTTCAAGAGCAGCCTTGATGTCGGCTAGCATGCTGAGGGAAACATCCAGCATCTTCGTCAATATCGAAGACACAGGCAAGTCCTCCACGTTTACAAGTATCTGCAAAACCATCTCCCTCGAATCCTCGTGCAGAATCTCCACACCTATCAACTTACGCGTAATAACATCCTTTAATGCCTTCCTAAACTCTAAGTCCTCAGAAGAAAACACCACCCTGATAGTCTTGTAGCCCGTAAGGTACATCGACATGATCTCCCTAAGAACTGAGCCGTGGCTCATGCCCTTCCTTACCCGAATCTCGGCTGCTGCCAAGGGCTCAGGTCTCCTAGAACTCGGCACTAACCTTATAGAGCCGTCGCTCTCCAAGGAGAGAACAACTAAGCTCCCCTTATCGATATTCATCTTCTCCGCCCACTCCTTCGGTATAGAGACTATGAAGGTCGACCCACCCGTCAGCTGAACCCTCCTAATGATTTTATTTGCATCCATCTTTCTCAATAGATTCTTTATAAAATCGTATTTATATTTTTCCTAAATATTTAGGAGTAATTTCCCCCTCAAGTACGCTTACCAATGTAAAATTCTTCCTATGATGAACTTAATATTTTCACGTAATTTAATTAGCAGAATTTTTAAAGTTTTCAATTACGTTGAAAAATGCTTGTTAAAGATCTACTTTACAAACAGTTAAGCATTTAAATTAATGCATACAGCATCCTCAACCATTAAGGTCGGTTCCTTCGCCCTCCCGGCATTTTGCCTCTTAGCTAAGTGACTTGGAGAAATGTCTACATTTAAATTGAATCTAAGTCAAATCATATTTTTACTATGTTATGTAATTTTATATGCAGCATGTCACACAAAAATTTTTAAATATCTATCAGGTAGTATTTAAAAGAGCATTATGCTCTCAGACTCTGAGACGATAGCCTTAACTCTTGTAATTGGTGTATTAGCTGGCGCACTAGTAATGATGCTGGCTTACCTGCTTGCAAAGGGACCAGAAGGAAGATTCAAAAAGAAAAGATACGAAGCTGGGAACCCTCCAAAAGGAGAGGCGAAGACGCAACTCCCCTTCCAGTATTATGGCTTCCTCCTCCTGTACCTTTCCTTTGAGCCAATTGTAGCTCTTCTGTTCCTCTACACACTTGTACCACGGGAAGTTACCGCAAAGGCCTTTTCACTCCTATTAGTTATTCTCGCGATGTTTCTCCCCATAATTAGCTGGGGGGTAAAGTCGGCTGAGGAAATCAGCAGGTGGGAGATTTGATGTGCCCCCTAGGTTTGGTTTTGGTCGGGAGGCTGGAGGAATCCGCTAGGAAGGCCACGCAGTGGCTCGTTGAGAGGAAGCCAATCAGGACTCTGAGAGACTGGGCAATATCCTTCAGCTTGTGGCCCGTACACTTTACAACTTCATGCTGCGGCGCAGAGTTCGCGGCAACCTCAGCCCCACGCTTTGATGCAGAGCGCTTCGGCTTCCTGCCCTTTAACTCGCCTAGGCAGACTAACCTAATGGTCGTGGAGGGTACTCTGACCAGGAAGATGGGGGAAGCCGCGAAGATCGTGTACGACCAGATGCCCTGGCCGAAGTTCGTGATAGCTATGGGAGCCTGCGCAATCGATGGCGGACTCTTCTACAACAGCTATAACATCGTTAGACCTAGGGATATTCTACCCATAGAATACTATGTACCCGGCTGCCCGCCCAGGCCGGAAGCTGTGGCCCAAGCCATAATCATGCTACAGGAGAAGGTGAGGAGGGGTGTGTGGGGAAAGACCTGAGTGGCTAGGTGAGCTTGTGGGTAAGCTGTCCTCTCTCGGTGCGAAGGTTGAAGAGTCAAGGATCGTCTTGAAAGTAGAGGTGGGACCAGAATCCCTGAGGAAAGCTGCGGAACTGCTGCTGCAATACGGGTACGACCACCTTGCATCAGTCGAGGGCATAGACTGGCCCTCTAGGGGGGTGGTAGAGGTCGTCTATTTTGCGGAGAGCTACGAACCGGAGAAAAGAAGCATGCTTGTCGAGTTAAAAACTGCAGTACCGCGAGACAACCCTAAGCTCCAGTCACTCATCGAAGTGTGGCCAAATGCTCTCTTCATGGAGAGGGAAACCTGGGAAATGCTCGGCGTGACTTTTGAGGGGAACCCGGATCTACGCAGGCTGCTTCTACCGCCGGACTGGTCCGGCCCCCCTCCCCTGAGGAAAGACTACAAGGTTGCAGAGGAGGGTGTGTATGTTGAGTATGAGTAGCGACATTGTCTCATCGAAGCTGCTCTTCAGGGAGGGTGATGAGAGCGCTTACGAGCTGTTCATAGGACCCCAGCACCCATCCTCCGGCCACATGAGGTTCATCGTAAGGCTGAGGGGTGACATAATAGTCTCCGTTGACCCCGACATAGGCTACGTCCACAGGACGATGGAGAAGCTTGCTGAGGGGCGAGAAGCCATCAAAGCGATACCCCTACTGGAAAGACTAACCATTATAGACTCCCACAATGCAACAGTCGCATTAGTAACTGCCCTCGAGAGACTGCTCGACGCCGAGCCGCCTCCCAGAGCACTCTACCTGAGGACTCTTCTCTCAGAGATAAATCGGATCGCAAGCCACCTCTATGGAATGGGAATTGCCGGCATCATGCTCAACCACTCCACGATGTTCATGTGGGCGTTCGGAGACCGCGAAGTGTGGCTGCAGCTAGCAGAGGAGCTGACAGGTGCCAGGCTTACACACACCTACAGCATCCCGGGCGGGGTCAGGAGGGATCTACCCCAAGGATTCAAGGAGAGGTTTGAGAAGGCCGCACGATACATGGAGAAGAGGCTAGAGGACTACATGAAGATCTTCTTCCGAAATCCACAGGTCGCCTCAAGGTACGAGGGCGTAGGTGTGCTGAGGAAGAGTGAAGCCCAAAAACTGGGAATCGTGGGCCCGAACTTGAGAGCGAGCGGTGTGAAGTACGATGCAAGGCTTGCAGACGACTACTGCGCATACAGCGAACTAGAGTTTGAAGTGCCCGTTAGAGAAGAGGGCGACTGCATGGCCAGGATGCTTGTGAGAGTAGAGGAGATAAGGCAAAGCTTATCGATAATCAGGCAGGTGCTGGACAAGATGCCGTCCGGACCCATACTCGCTGAAAAATACTTGAAGCTGCTTCCGCCCAAAATCAGGGAACAAGCCACCCGGAGCGGTCATGTAAAGTTCCCAGGCGTATTTGCCACCCTAAAGCTGCCTGCCGGCGAAGCCGTCGCAAGGGCTGAAATGGGTCACGGGGAAATATTCTACCACGTGGTTAGTGACGGGTCGGCAAAGCCGTATCGATTAAGAGTCGTCACCCCCTCCTTTAGAAACGTGGTGCTTTTCCGGTACCTTCCGCCGGGGCACAGGTTTATGGACTTCCCGGCTATATACGGTAGCCTGGATTATTTCCCGCCGGAGTCGGACAGGTGAGTACTATGGGCATAGACCTGGTTAACCTGCTGATTAGGCTGCTGCTGTCCCCTAGGGTATTCGCCCCAGTAGTTTTTCCCGGCTTACTCACCGCGCTGATAGTTCTCCTAATTATAATATGGGCTGAGAGGAAGATAGCTGCCAGAATCCAGATGCGGGTTGGACCACTGTACGTCACACGCCACTTTGGCGGAGTCTTACAGATGCTTGCAGACGGGACGCGCTACATGTTTCAGGAGTTCATCATCCCCGAAACAGCAGACAGGATACCATTCGTTTTGGCGCCTGTACTCGCACTCGTGCTGGCTATCCTCCCATTCGCATTTATACCATCAGCCCCGAAATTCGCACCTGTCACTTCCCCCCTATCCTTGCCCGCCGTCCTCGCTGTTCTCTCAGCCATACCCATTTCAGTCCTCCTCATGGGCTGGTCCTCAAACAACAAGTTCTCTATTCAGGGGGCTGTGAGGGAAGCTTTCATGTCCCTCGCCTACGAGATCCCGCTATTCATTTCTGCCCTCTCAATGGCCATACTCTACGGAACAATGAGCCTGGAGGAGATGGTGGACAAGCAGCCTATACCAGGCTTCCTCCTTAACCCGATAGCGGCTTTCACATTTCTAGTAAGCATGGTCATGAGCGCTGGCAAGCTGCCCTTCGACATAGTTGAAGGGGAGCAGGAGATAGTTGCAGGACCGTACGTTGAATACACCGGGATAATATTCGGGATTGGGATGGGACTCGCATACCTAAAGCTTTACGCCCTATCACTGGTCTACACAATTATCTTCCTCTCCGGCTGGGAACCCCTACCAGAAGTCCTGTACCGATTCTACCCAGGGGTTGCCGGCATCTTCCTCTTCGCTAAGGCGTTCCTCCTAATGCTGTTCGTAGTATTCCTGAGATCAGTGTATGGGAGGTACAGGCTTGATCAGGCAATCAGGATAGGGTGGCGCATTTACTTCGTCTTATCTGTAATTTCTCTTGTTTTCTCGGTTGGAGTAAAGGTGATTACGTGTGTCTAAGTCAATAAAGAACTTTCCAAGGCATGTAGAAGCAATATGGGCAGGGCTCAAGTACCTAGCCAAGCCTAACCGGATAACAGTTTACTACCCCGAGTACTGCATCGAGTTGCCTGAGGGGTATAGAGGGCTCATAAGGTACCATCCTGAGAGGTGTGTGCAGTGCGGCTTGTGCGCGTTGATATGCCCCGCCGGGGCAATGAAAATGTATGTGAAGAGGGGGGAGAAGAAGGGGAGGCCCGGCGTTAACTATCAGAGATGTATTTTCTGCGGGTTCTGCGTGGACATCTGCCCGCAGGACGCATTGGAGATGACCAAGGTGCACGACGTAGCATTTGAGAAGTTTGAAGACATGCTCCTTAGGCCGGATCAGATGGCAGTTGAACCTTCCTCCCCTGCAGTTGTAAGGGGGGCTGTGAAAGTTAGACCTATTTTCGATGAGGAGAGGGGGTTAAGGCATGAGCCTGCCTGAGTTGAGCACAATTTATATACTTAGCGCGGGGGTTATAGCAGTGGCAGCTTCAGCTCTAGCGGTAAGAGTTCGGGAAGACTTCTACTCGGCTATACTACTCGGCATAGTAGGCCTGTCTATAGCCTCGCTCATTACACTATTAGGCTTCACGTACATCGGAATTTTCCACGCCCTAGTATATGTTGGGGCAACTGTGATGTTCGTAATTATGGGCATCGTCTTCATAGGGAGGGGGTTTGCCTCAGAGAGGAGGATGGTTCCTCCAGCAATTTTAGCTGCTATACTTGCATTCTTCTCCATCCTCCTGCTCCTCTCCTCGATAGTCTCCAGCCGAAGCGCTGAGGCGAGCCTTGAGCTTAATGTAGCAGAGCTGGCGAAGGCTTTCGCAGAAAATCCGCTTGCTTTCTTCTACTTATCCTTATCCCTAATTGCTCTAGTTTTAGCCGGTATATCGATAGCCAAGGGTGAGGTGCATGAATGAGATGGTTATCCTGGTAGTTTCCTCAATGCTCTTCTGCATTGGCATGGTGGGCGCAGTAATCCACAAGAGCGCTGTAAGAGTGATGATCTCACTAGAGATAATGTTCAACGGAACCCTACTAGCTCTGCTAGCCCTCTCAAAATACTTCAACCCGCTAGGAGGAGGCATACTTGCGCTCTACGCCATTGCACTGAGCTCCGTTGAAGTGGGTTTACTAGTTTCCGTTTTCATCCTCCTCTACAGGAGGAGCAGGAATTTAGATGTTTATGAAATACCCGGTTTAGGTGAGTAGTTGTGGTGCGCACACCTACATCCCCACCCCACGCGCTACGTGGGTGGGCGTCCTCCGCCTTCCCCGGGGTCGGGGTCTCTCCCCCGGGGAGACGGGCGGAGATGTTTATACGTGTTAGTAAGCTTAGGGGTTTGATTGGGGTGAAAATGGTATGAGTGAAATACCATTTTTGTGGATAGCCTTATTAGTGCCACTAGCCTCGTCCATAACATCCCTACTAGTGAAGGGGAAAAGGACCTTAGCCTTACTCAACTCCACCTCCCTGGCAGTCCCAGCCGTAATACTCCTGTACCTCCACCTGAGCAAAGCACCGAGACTCTGGATGGATCCTCTAACCTTTAGCCTGGGAGGTCTAGGAACATTTGCGCTCATAGTTGACCCAGCGGCTTTCCTCGTAGCATTCAGCATAGCAGTTACCACCTCTATCATAGCACTCTACAGCCTACCCTACATGGAGCACAGGTTTGAGGAACTCATGCATGAAGGAGTCTCGCCGCCAGGGTGGAGCTCATACTACCTTCTCTACACACTGTTCGCACTAGCAATGATCGGCACAGTTCTCTCAACAAACATTATCGAATTCTACATCTTCCTCGAACTCACACTTATTCCGAGCTTCTTGCTGATAGCCTTCTACGGCTACGGGGAGAGGTTGAAAATCGCAATAATGTATCTGCTGTGGACCCATGTAGGGGCTTTGCTCTTCTTGATAGGAGCCCTAGCCGTTGGACAAAGGGTAGGATTTGACTTCATTACCCAGAGCGGCTTCAGAGTCGGGGCAGCAGACAACCTGGCAGGCTTAGAATACGCGTTTTGGCTGATGATCCTCGGCCTATCCATCAAGCTGGCTGCCGCAGGCGTACACATGTGGCTACCCTACGCCCACGCCGAGGCGCCCACACCCATATCTGCACTCTTAAGCCCCAACCTCATCGGCATCGGGGGAGCGATGATGTTCCGGATAGTCTACGTGCTCTTCCCGAAGATGTTTGCCTCCGCCTCGCCCACAATGACTGCATGGGCGCTCGTAACGATGATATATGGTGGCTTGATGGCTCTCAGCCAGACAGACTTCAAGAGACTACTGGCATACAGCAGCATTTCGCAGATGGGCTACCTCCTCCTGGGGCTAGCCTCCGTAAACGTCTACGGAGTAGCTGGGACATTCCTCCACTACATGGTACACGCGTATGGAAAGGCTGTGCTCTTCGCAGTAGCGGGAATAATCATCGCTACATATCATGGCCTAAGAGACATCACTAAAATGGGAGGCTTCGCAGCAAAGATGCCCTACACAGCATCCCTTGCACTAATAGGCTTCATGCACATAACGGGAATCCCGCCGACGCTCGGCATCTGGAGCGAGTACCTGATCATCAGGGGAGCAGTTGGCCAGGCGCTACAGAACGGGTCAACCTGGTACATCCTGCTGGCGATAAGCCTGCTGGTAGCTATCGGGCTGTCGACAGCCTATTCTTTCATCACAATGAGGAGAATCTTCTACGGGCCGCTAAGAGTGGAAGAAGCCAGGGAGGCGAGCAGCTCACTATGGGGGCCGCTCCTCGCTTTTGCAGTCCTGGGCATAGCCTTCTTCCTGCTTGCCTCAATACTTATTGATCCCCTCATAGCATTCCTGTCAAGATTCGCGCTGGGTGCATGAGGGTGGAAAGCCTGCTACTGCTCACCTGGCTCTCACCGTTCGCGGGCACAGCGCTCCTCCTACTCCTCAGAAAAGCAACCTGGAAGACTAAATCACTTGTGGGGATACTGTCTATCCTTGCCTCAGCTCTTGCATCCAGCTACGCAGCCTACATCACCTCATCATCGGGGGAGCCGGTGCGTGTAAGCTACACTTGGGTCAGCTCCCTAAACGTGACGATCGGCGTCTTCTTTGACGGTCTATCAACGATAATGGCTCTGGTGGTCTCGTGGCTAAGCTTCCTCATAGCAGTCTACAGCTACGAGTACATGAAGGGCGAAGTAGGGGAGACGAGGTACTGGCTCTTCTTCACCTTCTTTGTTGGAAGCATGATGCTACTAGTTCTCTCGGACAACATGATCAGCATGTTCATCGGCTGGGAGGGTACTGGGCTTGCAAGCTACTCCCTAATAGGCCACTGGTTCACAGACGAGGAGGAGAGGTTCGTCGGCGAGCACGGCAGGAGGGCACTAGGAGTACCCATGTGGTCAGAGCCGAGCCACTCAGGTCTGAGGGCAATCGTGTTTACAAGGCTTGGAGACGTCGGAATGATTGTTGGAATAGCCACCCTTCACGCACTCGCCGGAACCACGCTTCTGCCGAAACTCCTCGGGGCATCGTGGGCAGCGGAGCTTCTAGGCAAGGGCATCCTCGCAACCTTTCTCTGGCTGCTATTTCTGGGAGCACTCGCCAAGAGCGCACAGTTCCCGTTCCACGAGTGGCTCGTAACAGCGATGACTGGACCCACGTCCGTAAGCGCGTTAATCCACGCTGCAACAATGGTAAAGGCCGGTGTATACTTTGCTTTGAGGTTTTCACCATTCCTCGTAGCCGCATACATTGCACTACAAGGGGGGATTGGGTCCCAAATTATCCAGGAGTTTTTAGCTAGCCTAGCATTCATAGGGGCATTCACAGCATTCATGATGGCGAGCATGGCAATCGTCAGCAGGGAACTTAAACTCATACTGGCCTTCTCCACAGCAAGCCAGCTCGGGTACATGTTCCTCGGAGTAGCCGTCGGAACCCTCGCAAGCGGAGCTTTAGGAGGCCTCTACGCGGGTCTCTCCCACCTGATGAGCCACGCCGTGTTTAAAGCATCGCTTTTCCTAGCAGCAGGAGCAGTGATACACGCGGTTCACTCAAGGTTCATAGACGACATGGGGGGACTAGCGAAGGGGATGCCGCTCACGGCAACAGCCTTCACGCTCGCCTCGCTGAGCCTCGCTGGAATACCCCCCTTCCTCGGCTTCTGGACGAAAGACGAAATAATACACATCGCCTCGGAAACGGGGCTCATCATCCCAACTCTGCTCGCAGTAATCACAGCTGGGCTAACAGCCGCCTACACTTCGAGAACTATTGCCCGCGTATTTCTCGGAGAGCTGCACCACAAAGCTCACGAGGCCAGCGCTGTGATGCTCTCCCCCTACCTCATCCTGGGGCTCACAAGCATAATTCTGGGAGTACTCTGGCCATGGGCCTCAAGCAGCTTTGAATCACTGCTCGAGCGCAGCCTGGGTGGAGAGCTATCCGTGCACATGCTGGAGGGGCACATAAGCGGGACGTTTGAAGCAACAATCCTACTTGTCCTGCTCACGTTTGTAGCCGTGTTCTACACGTATGTGGTGGCGAGAATCCATCCATACGCCTACGTTGCGAAGAACCCGCTCCTCACGAGAATCCACAACTTCCTATTTGACAGGTGGTACATCAATGCGGCATACTATAGGGCAATAGTTGGCGGCTTTAAGGCCGCTTCAAAATCACTATACAAGTACTTCGATACACTTATTGTAGATAATCTCTACCACAGAGCGCTGCCTAAGCTCTTCCAGCAATTAGTGGCCGCCAGCAGGCTCTTCGACGTGCTCGTCGTGGACAACTTCTACCACAGCGCTCTGCCAGCGCTCTTCCGGGAACTGGTAACAATAAGCTCCAGGTACATCGAATACTCATGGGACTTATTACTCCACAACTACCTCGTTGAGGGATTCAAAGGCTTGTGGGCAGAGTTTAGAAGGCTACAGACGGGAAAAGCTTCCAGCTACCTGCTGTACCTTTGGCTGGGCTTATCCCTCATCCTAGTCTCGTGCTACATCTTGGGGTGGCTTCCTTGATGCTTGAGACTGTGCATGTGAGTATCGGCTTGCTAGCTCTATGCGCGATCACTGCGCCCCTCCTACAGAGGAGGCTGAAAATCCTCCTATCAACCGCCATAGGCGTTCTTGCATTAAGCATAACACTCAGCATGCGGGAAGCCCTGGCCATTAAAATAGCAGCGGGCGAGGTTTCAACAGACTGGTTTACATCCCTCATAGTTACAATCGCCCTGGCAGACACCCTGATAATCCTGGCTTTCTCATACAACACACTGAAGCAGAGCCCAGAAGGAGGAGCATTCATCGCCACGCTCCTCCTGAGCATCGCAGGCTTAATGGGGCTTTCCCACTCGGGAACACTACTAATGCTCCTCACGTCCTGGACGCTAGTCTCGGCTACGAGCTATGCTCTAATAGCTCTCCTCAAGGACAAGTTCTCGGCGTCTGGAGCCACAAAGTATGGCTTAATGAGTCTAGCATCCTCGATGCTGCTACTACTCTCACTAGCCTTCATATCCACGCAGGACAAAAATCTGGCAATCACCCAACTAGCGGATGGGAAGCTGGAAGCATTCCTCGCCGCGCTGGTGTTTTCCTCCGCCGCGCTCGGCTTCAAGGCAGGAATTTTCCCATTCCACGCATGGCTACCAGACACCTATGGAGTATCAGACCCATACCCAATCTCAATAGTCGCAGCGATTTCAAAAAGCGCAGTAATATTAGCATTCTATAAGCTCTCCATAATCATTGGTCCAAGCATAGCCTCCCAATGGCTAATACTCATCGGAGCGCTCTCAGTCCTAACAATGACCTACGCCAACATAACTGCACTCCTACAAAAGGGCTTCCAAGGTCTACTCGCATACAGCAGCATAGCACATGCAGGCTACATCCTGGTAGGAATAGCCGCACTCACAACGCCAACAGCAAAAGCTCCGGCGATGTACGGGCTACTCATGCAGCTGACCACCTACACCTTTGCAAAGACTGGGCTATTCCTCCTCGCAAAGCTAGTGAGGCAAACGGGAACCCCACCCATAAGGCTTGAGCAACTTAACGGTCTCTCAAAGGCGGACAGCACGCTTGCAGCATCAGCGCTCATCCTCGTCCTGAGCTTAATGGGCATACCACCGCTAGTCGGCTTCTGGGGCAAATTCTTCCTATTCCTCTCAGTGGTGGGGCCAGCCACGTGGCTCACCGCAACCGCGCTGATAAACACAGGCATAGCAGCCGCATACTATGCTAGAGTCATAAAGGCAATGTACTTCGAGCCAGGCACACCGAAGATCTCCGGAGACAGAGGTCTGAGAGCAGCGATAATTTCATCGTCAGTGATCACGCTGGTCGCAGGGCTCGTACCACTATTCTTCCCACCACCCTAGAAATCCTTACATAAGCTTTCGAGAAACACCAGAAAAAAAATCCTTTTTCTGGTAAGCAAGGTTAATTATTACGGCGCGTGCACACAATACATGCATGGCGCGGAGCAGTCCGAGGAGTTCTCCAGGAAATTCAGCGAACTGAGAACACTCGGCGTAAAATTCTTCGAAGTAGTCTTCCAGGATCTATGGGGAACGATACGCGGGAGGATACTCAAGCCCGAGAAGGCGGAAGACGTCCTGAGGGGTTTCCGCGTCGATGCCTACAGCCTAGGCTTCTCCAGGATAGAGGAGTCAGACGCACTACTCGTACCGGACACATCAACGCTCAGAATTTACAGGACAAGCCTCGGCCCCACGGGGTTCCTAGTGGGAGACCTCTACTTCGAAGGCAAACCACTACCAAACTACCCCAGAGCAGTCCTGAAGGATGCATCAAGCACCCTCGGGTTCGACGTGCTCATAGGTGCGGAGATAGAGTTCTACCTAGCAAGGGACTACAAGCCACTGGACACCGGGGCGTACATGCACCTCTCGCCCTACACCAGCAACAGCAGCTTCCTTGCTGAGGTAATGGGCAGGGCTGAGGGAGCAGGCGTAGCAATAACCGCGGCGCACCACGAGGTAGGCCCTGGACAGTACGAAGTCTTACCTAGAGCAATGCCGCCAGTAGAGCTGGGCGACACCGTGGTGTTCCTCAAGAAGCTAGTATGGGAGGCGGCGAGCGAAAGGAACATGCAGGCAACATTCATGCCCAAGCCATTCAAAAACCTCCCAGGAAACGGGCTACACCTGCACATTTCGCTCTACAAAAATGGCGGGAACATACTCGTAGAAGACGGGGAAATAACAGAGGCAGGCCTAAGCGTCGTGGGAGGCCTCCTCTACCACGCAGTCCCACTAATACTCCTCACAAACCCAACGGTAAACTCCTACAAGAGGCTCACACCAGGATTCGAGGCACCAATATACGTATCGTGGGGCAGAGGAAACAGGTCAACGATGGTCCGCCTACCAATGGGGCTAAAAGGCATGGCAGGCCCAGTCGAGTACCGCCTACCGGACGCCTCGGGAAACATCTACCTGAAGATACTCTCAGCGATTTACTCGGCGAGGAAAGGCCTAGAACTAGGCCTAGAGCCGCCCCCCGAGTGCAGAGACAACGCGTACAAGAGAAGCGACCTGAAAAGCATCCCACAAACCCTGGGAGAAGCGATAGAAGCGGCAGCCAGGAACATCGAGTCCGCCCCAGACCTCAAAACCCTTCTTGTGAAGCTCATCGAGCTGAAAACGAGGGAGTGGAATAGCTATGTGAGCTCCGCCGGAAACCCCGATCCACGAGAAATAACAGATTGGGAGATCAGAGAGTACTTCTACAGCTAGCAGCGTTAGCGCGCGTGCGCGCTGCGTGGTTCAATCTTCAAGAATCTTCAAGCATTCTCGGCTAATACTACATGCAAAACATAAGTGCCTCCAAGTCTTCTAACGTCAGGCCCCTCTTCTCTCCCTCTTACCGAGCTCATCTCTAAAACACCAAACACCTTCAAAAGGATCGATAATTACAACACGCAATATGCTGAGTAGAGCGTCATTTAACAGTATAAACCTTCCTTTAGTGATGTAGGCATAGCTTTTCACAGGACCCTCAACCTTATCCTCGGTCAACACGTACGTGTTGAGGGGGCTTGCGAGCCTTGGCAAGAGGACCCTACTCCCATCAGCCAGCACCCTCTCAACCAGGATCACGCTGGGCGCTCCTCCCACCAACTCTCTTACAAGTTCTTGTGGAAGCGCTATCTCCGGCTCCCTCCCGGCAAAACCACTATTAGCTATCCCTAAACCCTCGATGCATTTCTCACCATAGCACACTCTAATCCTCAGCCTCAGAACCATGCTCCAACCCCTCTTGAGGGGGCAGGATAGCGGGCATGAGCTCCTCCACATCTTCAATAAGCTCTGGAAGCAGAATAGACAATATCCCCTCACTACTCATATACCCTACCAAGACTATGTAGAGAATGGGAAATTTAAAAAGCTTTTTAAAGTTGGCGTAGAGGCGCGATGTTTTGCGCGCGGAAGGAAAAATTCAAAGCCACTGGGGTGGCCTATCAAGCATTATCAAAAGCTCTGAGGAAGAAATTCCCGCCAGAATGCATACATCTCTAGATCCTGGTGAGATATCAGCTGCCACAAATATAGCTAAGGAGTTCAACGTAGATGTAACCGTGGATCATGGCTTCGGATCGCAAATGGTAGACGAAAAGCTTGCTGAAGCAAACATCCCGGTCATAGCAGGACCTCTTATGATAGCTAAGCTCTCTCCAATGTATAAATATATTTCAGATGACATCTCTGCCATTTTATCATCCAAAGGTGTTAAACTTCTGTAATGACAGATCATTTAGCAATTGCTGAGAAACTTAAGAACATCGGCCATCGTGGCCGTTACGAATAGAATGAACCCTGAAGAAGCGCTAAAAGCTATAGCAATAAACCCAGCGGAAGTAGATCCCGTATTTCTTCATGGTGTTTAATCCAACTATGGCATCAAACCACAAATCTTTAATTACACCAACGCACGCTAGCAGCGTTACAGGAACTTAATTCTACTGAAATACTTCTCCAAGTACTGCTTGTTCGCCTCATCGCCCCCGGGAACGTTAGCGCTCATCCACACCTCTGGCTTAACACCCATCGACAGCAGCTTCTGAACAGTTCTAGCAATGAGTACCTGAAGTATGAACGAATTGATTATCGTGGAAACCGGGGCAACCTTCTGCTCAAAGCCCTCGAGCTTTAGAAATGCATCCCCCTCTGGAACCTTGTTGTCAATAACCACGTCTGCAAGCTCGAAAAGCCTCTTCCCCAACGGGTTGCTCGGAGGCACACTCCTACTATACTCCACAGACGTTACGGCAACGACCCTCAACCCCCTAGCCCTCGCCTCAGCAGCCATCTCCACCGGCACGGCATTCTTCCCCGAATTGCTGACAATTACGAGAACAGAGTTCGGGACCGGCTTGACGTATTCAAGCAGAACTCTTGCGTAGCCCGTAAGCCTCTCAAGCATCGTGCTCTTGAATGCTCCATTAAATCCAGAGATGCTCAAGTCGAAAATAGGGTAAACACGTACAAGGCCGCCCGCCCTGTAAAAAGTCTCAAGAGCCATCATCATAGAGTGACCAGTACCAAAAACATAGATGAAGCCATCACTCCTTAATGCCTGGGCAAAGATATCCGAAGCTCTCTCCATGTTGAGAATCTCTTCGCGAGTTATCCTCTCCAAAAGACTCGTAACCCCCTTCAAGAAACCTGAGTAGATGTCGTACACCATTTTCATCACTAACTAATTTTATTCCGCAACAGAAATATATTCTTAATGCAGTCTCTTTTTCCCTGTGAAAACACTGACGCTCAAGGTAAGAAACAGAAGCGGTCTACACGCTAGACCCGCAGCCATCTTTGTTCAAACAGCAAAGAAATTCTCCTCAAGAATAATTGTAAGAAAAGGCGGAAAAACTGCTGACTCAAAAAACATTCTACAGCTCTTATCCCTAGGCGTAGACATGGGGGATGAAATAGAACTCCAAGTGGAGGGACCCGACGAGGACCAGGCGATAAGCGAGTTAAGCAAGCTATTATTGGAATACTTACCAGCAGTCGATAGTGCGTCCTCTGTTCCCGAAACGAATAAAGCCACATTTACGAGCGAGCGCTAGGTCTTGAATATCTTAAAAAAGTTTTCGGTGCAGAAATAACGATATGGAGCGACTATCAAAGGACCTTGAAAAATGTGTAAATCAACACACTAGATAGACGAATCCCCGGAAAATAGCATACCAACTTTATCCTTCTTTTTGGTCACGCCCGCCGGGCCATGGCGTTAGTGTTGACGCATCCCTATATGCATCGGAATTACCATTCATTCTCCTCGGCTAGTTTCACTAGCTCGTGAGGTGCATATACCCTCAGTTTGAATGACATCACCATGAAGATTAGGTCTCTGCCCCTCCTATATAAGTCCATGTATTGGTAATCACTGCTCGTATGGATCGAACATGGATTTCTCTACGTAGACCAGCTCGTTGTCTACCTCGTTGAAATAGCTTATGCCAGTTCCAAGGAGTCCAGCTCATAGTGCGGTTGAATCAAAGCTTGCAGTGTTGAATATGAGCAGATATCGATCATCTAGCGCGCGCTACGAGTCCTCCTCAATATGTCTGCATCAACAGATCCACCGCCATAATACCCTATCATCGTAGTTCAGTACATTACGGTGGCATCAACCTCATGCATCCACCAAGCACCTCATCTATCCTCCTAGCATCACCAAGCGAACTAATTATCGGGTGAGCTTTCTCAACGTAAGATTTTTAACTTTATCGCTAGTTGAATAGCATATGATGTAAAAATGGAAAAGGAGGGTCTAATTGGAGAATCCCTTAGAATGATAGCCAGCGCCCGTGATGAGTTAAAAAAGTACTACGAGGATAAGGATCCAACGCATGTGAGGCAGGCTAGTGAGAAGGGGTGGAGTGCTGTGGCGCTGACCACTGACTACTTGTTTGCTAGATTAGGAGTGATTGAATACATCCAGTCAAGAATTCCCGAAAGGAGTAAAAGCTGGCACCTTTTCACTCATGAGAGGAGAGCTCTGCTCAGGGAATTGGGGAAACGTGTCGATGCTGTGAAGGAGCTTGAAACAAAGCTTGGATACTTCGCCTATAACTTGCATGGATGGGGGTTCTATGAGGGAGCAATTGAGGTGGATGAGCTTAAGGAAATGCTTTCAGAGGTTGAAGAATATGTGAATATGATCCGAAAAATTCTTCCCGAGCTAGAGAAAAGGAAGGAAGAATTATACCCAGTCCTTATAAAAAGGCTTGAAGCTCGATGGAAGGTCGATGAAGAGCTTGCTAAACAAAGGCAAAAGCTTATGGAAAAATATCTGAAGGGTAACTGAACGAATCATACTTGTCAGGGCATATATAAATTGTTAGTTATAACTACGGTTAGAGAAGCTGTTTGATAAACATAAATAGGCTGAGCGCGCGCTAGGTTAAAGAGGTTTTCATGCATGAAAATACGAACAAGGTAATTGTTCTTGAGGTTCACGGCCGCTAAAAATAACGCGCGCAGATTTCATTATTTTTATATGTTTCGCTCTAGTAATTTTGATGCGCGCGCTGCTTGTTGAGGGGGGTAAGACGAAGACACTAGCAGCTCTCATCGACGAAGAAGGCAACGTCTTAGGGTTCTCTATTGGAGGGTCTACAGGCTGGACTGCAGTCGGTTTCGAGAAGGCTCTTAATACCCTTACGGAAACTGTTGCAAATGTTTTGACAAAGAGTGGTCTAAAGAAAGAGGTGGACGTAGGAGTATTTGGTCTCCCGGATCTTGATACTGAAAAAGCCTCAAGGCTCATTGAGAACTCACTGAATCAAAGAATTTCCTGGATCAAGGAAAAAGTAATTGTTCCAGACTTTGTTGTTGCATACTACGCAGTGACGCTTGGAGCTCCGGGCGTTGCCGTAATAGCAGGTACAGGCTCTATTGCTTATGGTAAGAATTCAAGGGGTGAAGCAGCCCGCGCGGGAGGCTGGGGATGGTTTGGTGATGATGAAGGAAGTGCATTGTGGATAGCGATGAAAGCTGTGGCTGCAGCGGGAAAAGCGTGGGACGGTAGAGGTCCTGGTACCATTCTAACTGAAAAAATCTTGAAGCTTTTCGGTTTAACTAATCCTCTCGACCTCATCGATGTACTATATTCTTCTGCAATTAATGACCTCAGTGAGCTGGCACAGATAGCAAAACTGACGGATGAGGCCGCTAGAGAAGGGGACGAAGTTGCTACTAGCATACTGATTCAAGGAGGAAGAGAACTAGCTTTAATGGCTAAAGCTGTTTACGACAAAATACTGACTGAGGAAAACAAAGTTATAGTAGGGGGTGTAGGCAGTGTTTTTTCTTCCAAGGCTTTGAAAGAAAGCTTTCTTAAATGTATCAAAGAACAGCTTCCTGAAGCATTGGTTACTGAACCTCTTGTTCGGTACGCACCCATAAGAGGTTTAGCAGCTATTTTATCCGAAAGATGGAATATTCCAAGTTCATTTGTAGATAAAGTGACTAGTTATTTTTCTTCACTGAAAAATGATTAGATAACTTTTTGTTAACCAATCCTCCTATTTTTAGTTTTTCAACATAAAACATTATTGCCTTTTTTAACTGTTGGGCTAAAAAAGTGTCAATATCCACTTGAAGAGTTTGGGAAATTTTACTAATAAGTCCTCGAAACTCAGGTCTTGACCAGATGTATCTAGATGCAAGCCCCAGCTTGTATTCCTCTATTTTACCTTTACCGGTATATTTTGAGAGCCTATCCGCGGAGGTTATGAGGCTATTTAGATGCTCAATGTATTTGATAGCCTCATTGCTATCCATTTTCTCGGTTAGAATCTTTACGATTGAAGAGTACATTACATGTGCAAACATTGGACCAATATTTACCCCTCCCACTCCAGCCTCGAGAAGTACTTCTGGATTTTCAAGATAATCGCCTGAATGAATCTTTAGCTTAAAACCATACGTCTTTACCAAGGAAACAAAAATGCTTAGAGTACCTAGATCAGCTTTATTCCCAGGCTTCACCTCTGTACCAACGTGAGCAACTGAGAAGACGATCTTTGAAAGATCAAGTTTTCGTGACTTAGCAGAATCTACAAAGCTAGAGAGGAAGTAGTTGTAGATATGAGGAGGCTTATACCCCCATCTGTCACTACCAACTTCATAGAAAACTCTGTCAATACCTAACTGGGCAGCTAAATCTTCAGAATATGCCAAGAGTTCAACCGTCCTAGACGCTGCCTTACCAGGATCTGCCGACATATCTGGTTTTTCAATATCAACTGTAGCGTCGAGGTGAATTAAGCAGAACCCTGCTTTTAGAAACTCCTCAAGCGACTTGAGAAAATCACTTAAAGCTTCCTCGTAGGTGTAGTTTCTCTCGATGTGCTTGTCCTTAAGCCACGGACCCCCGTGATCCAGCTGAAGAATTACTGGATACTCCCAGCCAGCTACTTCTACTACTCGCTTATTTACAAACTCTGCAAATGCGCGAGGAGTCCATCCCGTATAACCACCGTCTAAATCTACTTGGTTTAACGAAGCAATAAAGGCAAGAGGAGCCCCGCTAGATACAGCTACATCAATAAAAGAATTGACAATGTGCATTGAAATAGGTGATAAAAACAGCAATGCATATCCTTCACCAGCATTCAGCAGAAAATCATAACACTGATTTCTCATCCATATCTCACCCCCATTATACTCATGGCTTATAAGAATTTTCATGTAAATGGTCAACAAAACAAATATATCAGGATTCCCATAGTAGAAGAAAGTCCTATATGTTTTCGGGAGAAGCAAGCAGGGGACAGGGCATCATTGAGGAAGTTAAAGAAACAATCTCAGTTATTGAAGCTCTCAGGAGCTCATTGCTAACTACTATGGAGAGAATTGAAGAATTTCTAACACGCACAAACGCTGAAAGCATTCTGCACATAGGATGTGGTAGCAGCTACTACGCAAGCCTTTATGGAGCCTATCCACTCATTTTGCAGAAAACGACTGGGTTTGCTCTTCCAGCCTCTGAGTTTATTTATCTACTAGATCGAATGAAGCCCTCACCCTCACTTCTTAGCATCTTTTATTCACGATCAGGAGAAACCACGGAGATTACTCTGGCATTGGAAAAAGCACGAAGTAAAAACATCAAAACAATCGGGCTAACATGTACCCCGGGAAGCACTCTTCACCGAAAGGCGGATATTTCCATTGTTGTTCCTGAATGCCTCGAGAAGAGCCATTACATGACAAAATCCTTTATAGGTCTCTCACTACTAGGCACAATAACTTCTCACGTAGCCTTGCAGAGCTTTTCCCACAGTAACATTAAAACCCTCGACTCTGAACTTCAGACCTTTGTAGAGGGGTTCAAAGGAATCTACAACAAGTACCACGAAATAAAAGAACTTGTGAATAAAACTCTTGATAAAAAGACCTTTATAGTTCTTGGCGCTGAGAGCATATACGCAATCGCCCAGGAAGCAGGCCTCAAGCTCAACGAAGTAGCTTATACTTTTTCTCATGCCATGCATGCATTAGAATTTCGGCACGGTCCCATCGCTTTACGCGAAAAAGCCAAAGAACTACAAGTAATTGTTCTCTCAGCCTCAGGGACGCACTCAAACATGTATGTTGAAAGACTTGTTAACGATCTCAGAGCAAGAGACTTCGACACCATCTTAATATCAGACCTGAAAATGGCAGATTTCACAGTTCCCATCAAAATGAGCACCCAGATCACATATCTTCTTCTAATTCTACCCATGTACTTATTTGCCATTGAAAGATCTCTGCAGCTAGGATACAACCCTGACGTCCCTCGACACATAGAAAGGGTCATAAAACATATTTAGCGCGCGCTATAGACAAATAAGATTGTGCAGCGGAAAAGGAGCGTTTGCCGCGTCTCTTACCCCATAGTTTCCTTTAGCATCTAAAGGAATTACAAAATATAGCTCCGATGGGAAAGGTTATGCGCGCAATAGGATCAGCGCGCGCTCACTAGCCTGGCTGTCCATTTCTAGCGCAACCAGCTTTTGATATCTAGGTGAGAGAAGGTGAGCAGCAAAGGATAAGCAACACTACTCGAAAACTTTGACTCCTCTACTTTTCAAATAGCTTTGGAGCAACTTCCTCACCTCACGCGCAGTAGTTGCCCTCTCAACTATTCCTCTTGTCACCTCAGCCAGCTCCCCGTAATCCAGCCTCCTAACCACGTACTTAACTTTTCCAACAAAGCCTGGAGCCACACTGAGGCCTCTCACCCCCAGACCCAAGAGTACAGGGGCAGCCAGGCCTCTACTAGCCATTTCACCACAGACCTCTACCTCGGCTCTCCCACGAATCCTGTCAATGGCGTAGGACATGAGCCTTAAAACCGAGGGATTAAGCTCGTCGTAAATATCGCTGACGTAGGCGCTCGTCCTGTCCGCGGCCAAAACATACTGCGTCAAATCATTCGTCCCAAAGCTCACAAAGCTCAAGCCCCCTCTATCGATAAGCTCGCCTACAAGCAAAGCGGCAGAGGGAACCTCCACCATGACGCCGAGCATAGGCATCCTCACGCTACACCCCTCGCCCCTCATCCTCTCCTCCTCCCCCCTAACGATTTCAACCAGCTCCTCAACCTCCTCGACAACCGACACCATGGGAAACATCAGCCTTAAATCGCCGAAAACCGCCGCTCTCAAAGCAGCCCTAACAAGAGGTCTAAGCAGCAAGTCCCTGTACCTCAGCAGGAGACGAGTACCCCTAAAACCAAGCTGGGGGTTAGCCTCGCGCGGCAGCTCCAGAAACCTTACAGGCTTATCACCACCAATATCCGGAGCCCGCACAGTCAACGGCCCGCCACCCAGAAACTCGAGGCTCCTCTTAAACAAGTTAAACAACTCGTCCTCCGCTGGAGCAGCATCCCTAGCCATGTATGCGAACTCGATCCTAAAAAGCCCGACACCACCACAGCCGTAGCTGGGAGCTACGCGGACCTCCTCCAAGTTCCCAGTATTACACATCACTGCAATCCTCACGCCATCACGGGTGACAGGCTCCAGCTTCTCTTCCTGCGCATACAGGGCTACAGTCTCCCTATACTCAGAAACAAGAGAATAGTACTTCCCCACCTCACCGGGGCTCAGCTCAACATTGAAGTAGCCATTCACACAGTCAAGAACAGCACTAGCATTATTCCTCAGAGCCCCCAAGTCCAGGTCCCTGGAGATCAAGTACGGGACACCCCTCAGCCTCGCCAGTATAGACACGTGGGCAGTCAAGCCGCCCCTCCGAGTAACCAGCCCAACAAGCCCACCATCAACAGCCTCCAAAAACCTTATCGGGTCAATCTCCTCAGCCACCAAGATCTTCCCACTCCACTCCACGCCAGCCGCATATCCCCCAACAATGCAGGATACCAGCCTAACAGCTATGTCGTGTAGGTCCTGGGTCCTGAGGGCAAAAAGCTCGCCACCACTCCTGAGCGTCTCGGAGTACTTCTCGTAAACCCTCTTAACCGCCGAGGCAGCACTCAGAGAAGAGCCTCTGACAAGCTCCTCAGCCTCCGAAACCAGCGAATCAACAATCAGCAACTGCGCATCGATAATCTCCTGCTCAGCCCTAGGAAGAACAAGCTTCAAACTCTCAAGCTTCCTCTTCACACTTAAACATGCCTCATGAAGAAGCCTCACCTCCCCCTCAATATCCAGCGACTTCTCTTCACCGACGCGCTCCAGGACATCGACCTCCCGGAGAACGAGAACGCTACCAATAGCTATGCCAGGAGACACCACCACCCCTCTAAACCTTAAACCCCGACTAGCTGAGGCATCAACCACCTCCAACACACCCGTCTAAGCATGCAACGAAAAAGACAGAGAAATGCTCTTAAAGTTTACGGAAAACTCAATGTTTTTATTACCCTGCAGAGTATAGCTTGGGGTGCTACTTGAGAGTCCTAGTCAAGAATGCACACGTCCTAACCCCACTCGAGGACCTAGGAGTAGTCAACATAGTGGTCAAGGATGGGGTCATCCAGGGGTTCAACCTCGAAGAAACCCCGGACAAAGTAATAGACGCCGAGCAGTACTGCGCTGCCCCAGGCTACATAGACACGCATATACACGGCTATGGAGGCGTAGACGTAACTGAGGCGACACCTGAAGAACTGATGGACATGGCTAGTAAGCTTGCGACACACGGAGTTACAGCCTTCCTAGCCTCTACGGTAGCTGCACCCCATGAAGCACTAATCCAAGTGTGCAGAAATGTTTCTCAAGCAGCCTCCGCTTGGACCCCAGCAAGGGGTGCCAGGTTGATTGGAGTGCACCTGGAAGGTCCCTACTTAAACCCGAAAATGAAGGGGGCGATGAACGAGGCGTACCTGAGGAAGCCCAGCCTTAAGGAGTTTGAGGAATATTACTCTGCCTCGAAAGGCTTGCTGAGGAAGGTAACAGTTGCCCCAGAGTTGGAGGGCGCGCTGGACTTCATCAGGCAGGTTAGGGGTAAAGGAGTGCTTGTGAGTTTGGGGCACTCCGAGGCAACATACGAAGAAGCGGTGGAGGGGATAAAGGCGGGGGCAACAATAGCAAACCACATCTTCAATGGCATGAGAGTTTTCCATCACAGAGAGCCGGGCTTAGCTCTAGCACTTCTACTTGATCCTAGAGTGCACGTAGAGGCGATCGCGGACTACGTTCACCTACACGCGGCAACTCTTAGGCTCATATACAAGATAGCTGGTCCCCTACGGGTAGTTTTGATTACAGACGCCATCAGCGCCGCAGGACTGCCCGACGGCGAGTACCTTTTGGGAGGCCTCAGGATAAGGGTGCAGAAGGGCGTCTCCCGCCTAGTAGACACGGGAAGCCTCGCCGGGAGCACTCTAACCATGGACAATGCCGTGAGAAACATGGTTAAAGCCGACGCGGGTATTCTTGAAGCACTTACAATGGCTAGCTACACGCCCTCTAAAAGCATCGATGCCTTATCCAGGGAAAAAATAGGGTACCTGAGACCCGGGTTCCGGGCAGACATCGTGATCCTGGACGAAAAGCTAAACTTAAAGAAGACAATCGTCGATGGAGAACTGGTGTACGAGGGGTAGCGCGCGTATGGGAGGGATCTTTGGCGCAGTATCGAAGAATGGAGGAAACGTTGTTCCTGCAGTGATTGAGGGACTTAAACGCCTAAAGTACAGGGGCACAGACAACTCTGGAGTAGCCATACTGGCCGACAAGAGCCTCGAGGTGTTCAAGGAGCTAGGCCCCATTGAGAAAGTTGCATCCAAGCTACGCTTGCAGGAAATCTCCTCCAGCATCGCCCTCGGGCACACACGCTTCGCAACGCATGGGAGACCAACAGTGGAAAACGCCCATCCACACGTAGACTGCGAGAAAACCCTGGCAGTCGTGGGCGACGGCGCAGTCTCAAACTACGAGGAGTTGAAAGACAAGCTGCTAATGGAGGGGCACAAGATAACGTCCAGGTGCGACTTCGAGGTCGTTGCCCACGTTATGGAGCCGCTGCTCAGAGGAGAGTTAAAGCCCAGAGAAATAATCCAGGAAGCATTTTCCAAGCTGAGCGGCTACTTCTCCCTCGCCCTGCTACACGCCGAGAAAGAAGCCATCCTGGCACTAACAAACGGACCCAAGCTCTTCTACGGAACCTCAAACAACTACTTTCTGCTCTCGACAAGCAAGTACGCCCTCCACGGCTACGCGAACCACTTCGGCGAACTACGCCCCGGAGAACTACTGATACTCACTAAGGAGGGGGAAGCAATCTACACGGCTGAGGGAGCGAGGAAGCGACCGGAGCTTACAACACTCGAAGCAGACCCATCACTTATAGACAAGGGAGGATTCAAACACCACATGCTCAGGGAAATACACGAAGTCCCAGAAGCCCTCCTAAGAACGCTCAGCTCGGTACAGCAGAAGTACCTGAACCTAGCCGGGAAACTTCTGACCGGAGCCGAAGACGTCTACGTAACTGCAAATGGCACAAGCCTGCACGCCGGCATGGTCGCCTCCTACTACTTCTCCGAGCTCGCCGGCATAAGCCCTATAGTCACGAGTGCAGCCGAGTTCCCCCTATACTACCTCGAAAATGTGGGTCCAGGAACCCTGGTTATCGCAATCTCGCAGTCAGGCGAGACAGGGGACGTTTTAGCCTCACTCTACGAGGCAAAACTTAGAGGAGCAACAATCCTTGGAATCACGAACTACATAGGCTCAAGGCTCGCTAGACTCTCAAACCTCTACCTGCCAATAGCCGCCGGCCCAGAACTAGCAGTGCCAGCCACAAAGACATTCACCTCAACACTCCTCCTACTCTACCTAGTCGCTTTAAGAGCCTCAAGCCAACTAGGCAAAGTAAGCGAATCCGAGCAAAAGACAAAGCTAGAAATAGTGAAAACCCTTGCAAACCAGCTCAGCGAACAAGTCAGGCAGATAGACGAGGAAGCAGCAAAGGCAGCAGAACAACTTGCCTCCTGCAAAGCAGGCTACGTAGTCTCCAGAGGACTAACCTACCCACTAGCCCTCGAAGGAGCCTTGAAGCTCAAGGAAGCCTCATACTTCCACGCCGAAGGCGTAGAGGCGGGAGAATTCAAGCACGGACCCTTCGTACTTGTAGAGCAAGGTTTCGCCACAACATTCATTATACCTGTTGAGAAGGTTTCTGCAGAGGCCACTTATCCGTTGATCGAGATGGCTAGACAAACCGGGGCAACCGTAGTAGTAATTGGCTCTGAGAGCAACCAGAAGTTGCATGAACTTTCACAAGACGGTGTGACTGTTATACGAGCTGTAGATGCTGATAGGCACCTAGCACCAATATCTCTGGCTGTGCCACTCCAGCTCCTCGCCTATAGACTAGGCGAAAAACTAAACAGGCCCATAGATACTCCCAGACATCTTGTAAAAGCTGTTACACAGCAGGGGTGACATGTGTTTGAGCAGGCCTTTGCAAAGACAACTATAACCCCCCAACCACCTCGAGGACCCGAGCTATCTGGCTACCTAACCCGAGGGGAAAATCGCAAGGAGTCCACGACGACATTGAACTCCGAGCCCTACTTGTAGAAAATCAGCCAGCCGTCCTGCTTATCAACCTCGATCTTTTAGGGGTAGACTCACAGATCAAGGAAACAATTCAAAGGATTACAGAAAAGACAATTGTAAGCGTCCCCGTCATAGTTTCTGCTACTCACACCCACTCAGCTCCAGCAACACTATTTACAAACTTCTTGCTTACTTTTGGAGACGTAGTTTTCCGCAGCGTGCGTTATCACTAGAAGAGCAAGGAGCAGACGCCGACACTATCCGAGGCGTAAAGACTACATTAATGGGACCATTCGCTGGACTAAGAGATTCACTAGTATGGTTCACAATCCTCCCAATAGCATTCCTCATAGGCGCCTCTCTAGGAACGCAAGGAAACATCTTAAGTCCAGTAGCTGCATTCCTCATATAGATACCCGTCTCATGGGCAATCAAGTACTATTCCCTAATCTATTGATACATGTATGGTCTATCATTGGCTGAAGTACTAAAGGGAGAAATCCTCAAGATATTCAGGGAAGGAATCGTAGCATTCGCAATGGCAATGGTTGAAGGCGTAGCGGCTACATACGTTAGAGCAACGACACCAATAGTCTTTAGCCTAGTATGATTGACAAGCAACTGAGTTGTAGCCGGTTCCAGACCAACTCATGCCTTCGCTACTTTCATTGCTATTTACACTGCATACCTATTGGCTCATCAAAACAAAAGGCTACAGCAAGGCAGTCATCATTCTCACGGCAATCCGAAACATGGGTATATCAGATGCACTATCTCCTATAGTGACCATATTTTTGGCATCCCGGCCAGTTACCTGTAAAAGCCTAGACAACTCAACATTTTATACACAAGGGATATCTTATCAGTATTAGATAATTTAAATTATTAAAAAATGTATATTTTTCTTATGTGCTTATTGCGTACTAGTTTACGAAGCAAATGGTAAATATTTAAGACTTAGACTTTTGAAGAGCATCGATGACTTGCCTCATGAAATTATCTACACCAACCATAGTCATCAAGGGTAAACCTATCAAAATAGGTATGTCCTGAGGTACTCCAGCCTTTGTGAATGAACCAGCCGTCACAATTATTAAATCAGGTCTTCTGAGCTTAGTAGCATTAGCAAGCTCTGCAACTCGGTATATTTGCATTTCAGCATCTACGTTGTATTTTTTAAGCAGTTCTCTTAATCTTTCTTTGACAAGGTTTGCTGATGCAGCGGCCGAACCGCATGCAACGTATATAAGATATTTCTTTTTCTGGGACAACTTTGTTCACCACAGTTGGTTGTTTTATAGGGGCTTATATACTTTATCATTTCATCTTCTTCATGCGGAGTACTCCATCTTTAGCCAGATTACTTAACTCCTTAGAGACTGGTCTATACAGATAACCAATATTAGTTAACCACGAAAACTCGTACTCAAAACGATATAAATAATACTTCTCTTTCTTATCACTTAATGATATTTTCAGTCTCCTATGCACATAATTCCAGTTCGTAAAACCTATATATGTTAAGACTCTACTCCCCTTTTCCAAAATAGCTAAACTTTTAGCTATCTCTATTAGTGTATAACCATATCCTTTAATTAACAACTCAATTAAGTTATTGAAACCTAACGTAGATTCGACTTCAACATATACCTTCCTAGGCAATATTACTCCCCACATAATTTCGCAGCTATCTTAGATATATGTTTTCCTACGTCTAAGGTATTTTGTTCCAAGGATTTCTATTTTAACACCACTGAAAAACCTAACAAAGGCTATGCAGAAAAACTTATATAGCCCAATTCTAATTATAATTATGACCAAAAATGCCCCCGATAGACATAGTAGGAGCTGTACAGTACTTCTTGTCTCTAGGCCCAGCCTTAATGATGCCAGTGATACTATTCGTACTGGCACTAATCTTCAGGCAGCCCGTCGGTAAGAGCGCTAGGGCGGCAGTGCTTGTTGGTATCGCATTCGTAGGTATATTTGCTGTTCTAGGAGCGGTACTTGACATAGTTAGCAAGATCATTGATGCTATGGTTAAAGCATATGGAATAACGCTTGTAGGTCTAGATATTGGTTGGCCGCTAACATCCGCTATAACTTGGGCTGTTCCTCTATCAGCACTAATAATACCGATAGGATTTATTGTGAATATTCTGTTGTTGTTGCTTGGATGGACGTCTACATTCGATGCAGATATTTGGAACTATTGGCACTGGGCTTTCACAGCCGTAATGGTTTACATGTGGACAAACAACCTGGTACTCGCCTATATTATAGCAATAATTTCAGAAATACTTATACTGAAACTAGCTGACTGGACAGCTCCCTTAGCACAAAAATTCTTTGGCATTCCTGGATGCTCCTTACCACATACGGAAACTACGAATTGGGCTCCTATCAGTTTAGCACTGGAAAAAGCAATATTCTCAAGGATTAAAAAACTGGAGGAAATTAAAGCCGATCCAGAGTCTCTTAGAGAAAGATTTGGTCCATTCGGCGAGCCAATGATGATTGGTTTTATCATAGGCGTATTGCTTGCAGCAATTGCCCGAATGTCTTGGGACTGGTGGCTTAGGGCCGGCATTTATGTAGCTGCATTAATGCTACTTATGGGCAGGCTCATAGGAATACTTATGGAGGGACTAGTGCCTATTGCCGATGGCATTAGGGAGTATTTTGAGAGGTCCAAGAGATTTAAGGGGCGCACTATCTGGATCGGTATAGATGCTGGACCGATTGGAAACGCCAACCCACCATCTATCGCCGTGGGGTACATATCTATACCATTATTATACCTAATAGCTGTGGCTCTAAATAGAGCAGGTCTCAATCAGATTCTGCCGCTGGCCGATGTAGCGATCATTCCAATATTTTTCATGTGGGCAGCGGCCGCGTCCCGTGGTAATTTAGTTAAAACATTCCTGAATGGATTAATAACATTGACACTTGTAGTATATATTACGCATGCGTTTGCAGCACCTCTAACCACTGCGGCTAAAGCGATCAACTATGCTTTGCCAGTAGCTCTAGCGTCGAGTCTTGATGCAGGGTCACATATATTGCCCTTTGTAATTATGTATCCAATTATCTCATACACGTCAGGAGATATGGGAGGCTTCATATTTAGCACGACATTGCTAGTAATATACTTCCTTGCCTGGTATTATGCACGAGATATGCCTAAGAAAATTGCTGAGAAGCTATAAATAAAATATTTTTTATATTCTTAATAAAATTATATGTGAAAGCCTATGTTAGTTTCCGTAGATCTGGGAACAAGTAGCGTTAAAATAGCTATTTTTGACTTTGACGGTAACCTGAAGGCGCTAAATAAATATCCTATTGAAAGACAGGATCCAAATGAGTGGCTCTATGCAATTGAAAAAGCAATGCCGCCTATTCTCCATCAGTCCCATGGGAACGAGAAACATGAAACATATGTTACGGTTGATAGCACTTCGGGGTCTTTCTTATTAATCGATGAGTATGGTAATGCACTAATCAAACCTAGTATGTATTACGAGAAGGATGTTGAAGCTTATAATAAAATTAAAGAGAAAGAAAGTGTAAAGGAGTTAACTCAAAAAGGAGTAATCGTTGATGCATCTTCACCTCTAACAAGATTATATGGAATAAAAGAACGCTTTCACAGCCTCTATGCCAAAGCTAGATGGATTGTTCCGCCAGCCACTTGGGTTCTCTATAAATTATGCTTCAAGGAAGTAGAGAAGTGGTCCGACATAAAAACAGATTACACAAACGCTTTAAAATTCGGCTTAGACATATCGCAAGAAAAACCTCAATACTTTACCAGAATATACTTTGAACTGGGTCTAGACTTAGATAAGATGCCGGGATTGGCTCAGAGCGGTGAATTCATATGTGAAGCTGAAAGCAATTGGTCCAATAAGTTGGGTTTACTTAAAGCTCGTGTCCATCAAGGAATGACAGATGGAGTAGCTTCAGCCCTTGCCTCTGGTGCATTAGAAACGGGGAATGTAAGTGTTTATAGTGGGTCTACGACTGTCATTAAAATGGTCACCAGGAAACTGGTAAGTCATCCTTCTGTATATTATCATTTGCATCCTTTTGGTGGTTATCTGGCCAGCACAACAACAGGTTTTACGGGTGCGTTCCTTTCTTGGATATGTGAAAAAGTTCTGGGGATAGATATTAATCTTGTTGATGATTTAGCAGGAAAGGTTAGGCCTGGTGACGAGTTTTTATTTATTCCTCCTGGCGACAGGGCTCCATTTTATGACCCTTCTCTAAATGCCTCCTTATTAGGATTGAAAGTGTCAGAGAATGAGCCTAGGGAGTACACTATCGGCAGATTTCTTAGGGGTATCTTAATTGGTTTATCGTTGTCTGAGGACTACTTAATCCACCTTTTAGAAGATGTATTTAATGAAAAAGCAACAGAAATAGGAATAAGTGGTGGAGGAACTAAGTCGATTGTTCATAACAAATTAAGAGCAACTATTTATGGTAGGAGAATAAAAGTCTATTCTGATGTAATAAATGCTGGATCATTAATTCCTCTTCTCATCAATGCAAATTTATATAAAGATGTCTCTGAGGTGAAGGAGAAATTTATAAAACCATTAGAAGTGGTAGAGCCTAATCCCTCTCTTACGGAAACATACACTAAGTTAAAAGAGAAATATGGCTTCATTTGGACTTCAATGAAAGGGATCTATAATGAAATTTATAAGATTATCTGAAAAGCAAAAGATTTTGCTCTAAGAATTTTTTTCAGTTCATCTAAATTACTATGCTTAGCAAGCTTTACGAACTCTTCGTTGCTAAATAGCGCGCGCTAGATTCTGGCAACCCTAGATAGATCATCCTCACAACGATAAGCGTCTTCTATATGAAATGTTAAAATATCCATGTAATTATTCTATAATCCTGGTTTTTAACTTTTTCTTGATTTTACTCCTTAGAACAAAAAGAGTTTGTCGTATGGGAACAATCTGTTTCCGGGGTTATTTCATAAACAAAAAGTTTATCTTGAAGATATAGTAATGCAGAGAGTGGTGATTGTTTTTGAGTGATTTTGAAGTAATTACAGAGGATCAATTAAGGAATGATATATGCAAAGTTATGAAAAATCTATATAGCAGAGGACTAGTGTCGGCTCTGGGAGGTAACGTCAGTTCTAGAGTTCCTGGTTCCTCAGAATTTTGGATTACTCCAAGTGGAATTTTTAAGGGTGAATTGAACCCTGATGATCTTGTTAAACTGGATCTCGATGGTAATGTCTTGGAGGGTTTTCTAAGACCTTCTATAGAATGGCCAATGCATGCCGCTATATATAAAGTCAGACCAGATGTGAATGCTGTAGTGCATGCTCATAATCCTGTTACGCTGGGTCTAGCATTGGCAGGGAGTTCTTTAAAGCCAATTACGGTGGAGGCGGTAATGGTTCTTAGGAAAGTGGAGAGCGTGCCTTTTGCTTTCCCAGGGACCGATCAACTGGCCAGGTTAGTTGAAGAAAAGGCTTCAAAAGGCTCTAGAGCGATAATTTTGCAAAATCATGGTATTGTGGCTTTAGGGTCTAATTTATACGATGCTGAAGCTGTGGCCGAGACTCTGGAGGAAGTGGCTACCGCCCAGTTTGTAGCTATGGCTTTAGGAAAAGAACCTCCCATAATTCCTGAGAAAGACGTAGAATTATACTATAAATTATACGGGATAAGATAAAGGTGAATTAATGTGGAGCTAGGGGGTTATGCAGGTAAGTTATTATATGTAGATCTTTCAAAGGAAAAAATAGAAGAGAAAGATATTAGTCTAGAAGATATTACTACATTTATCGGAGGTATAGGTCTCGCAACGAAAATCTTCATGGATGAATTAAATAATCCAAGGGTAGAACCATTTCATCCTGAAAATGTTCTTATTTTTATGACAGGAGCACTTACTGGAACGCCTATTTATTCAAGTAGCAGGTTTGTCGTGGTTGCAAAATCTCCCCTTACCAACGCTTGGGGCGAAGCGCACGTAGGCGGCTACTGGGGACCTGAACTAAAGAGAGCTGGATATGATGGTATTGTTGTGAAAGGAAGAGCATCTAGTCCTGTGTACTTATATATAAGGGATAGCAAAGTAGAGATCAGAGATGCTAGCAAGTACTGGGGATTAACAACCTATGAAGCTGGTTCAATGATACTTAGGGAAATACCCGATAATGAAGCTAAAGTGGGGTTAATAGGTCCTGCTGGCGAGAATCTCGTAAGATTTTCTACAATAGCATTTGAGCCTGTACCCTATGGGCCAAGGATAGCTGGAAGAACAGGCATGGGTGCCGTGATGGGGTCTAAGAATCTAAAAGCAATAGCTGTGAGAGGTACTGGAAAAATAAAAGTAAAAGATCCTGCGAGGATAACCAGCATTCTTCAGAGACTCTTGCCACTGATAATGTCTTCTCCAGTCACACAGATACTTTCTTCATATGGCACCTCTGGCGAGGTTGAAGTATTTTATGAATATGGCGATATGCCGATAAAAAATTTCTCGCAAGGAGAATTTAATGGATATAAGAGATTATCTGGAGAATATTTTAAGGAAAAGGGTTTTATGATTGGTACACATGGTTGCTGGGCTTGTCCTGTAAAATGTTGGAAGATAACGGACTCTGGAAAAAGAAAAATGAGGTTCCCTGAATATGAGGCTATAGCTTCTCTTGGATCAATGCTACTTGTCGATGACCCTGAATACATAGTTAAATTTTACGAAGCATGTAACGAATTTGGCCTTGACGTTATTTCAACAGGCAATGTTATTGCATGGTTAATGGAATGTTACGAAAAGGGAATTGTTAGAAAGGAAGATTTAGATGGGTTAGAGCCTAAATGGGGGGATAAGGAGAGTGTTCTTAAATTGTTGCATATGATTGCTCAGAAAGAGGGATTTGGAAAAGTCCTTGCTGAGGGGTGCAGAAAAGCTTCAGAAATTATAGGACGTGGTTCTCATGAGTATTGCATGCATGTAAAAGGCGTCGAGATGCCTATGCATGATCCAAGGGCCTTTAAGGGGCTGGGTCTCCAGTATGCAACCTCAAATAGAGGAGCTGATCACCTTTATGGTCTATTTATGAGAGTAGAACAGGGACAAAGGGTCACAGACCTGAAGATATATGAAAGGGTGGATCGATTTGCCTATAAAGGTAAGGCGTGGATGGTAGCTACGATGGAGTTTTGGAGCGAAGTGCAAGAGTCGATGGGATTATGCAAATTTGTCGATATACCCCCTGCTTATGTGGCCGGCTTGTATACATATGTTACTGGCATTAAGAAAACACTGCCAGATCTTGTTCAAACAGGAAAAAGAATATTTTTCTTGAAAAGGATTTTTAATTTTGCTAATGGGCTAGATAAAAACAGCGACAGGTTGCCTACGAGGTTTTTAGAACAGCCCCCTCAAAATGGGGGTGCCAAAGGACAGACTGTAGAACTAGAGGATATGCTGAGAGAGTTTTACGCATATGTAGGCATTGATGAAAATGGAGCACCTAGACTAGAAACCATAAAAGAACTGGGCCTTACTAAGTACTATGAAAAATATTTTCATTGATTAATATTTCACATGGTTATCAAATCATTTTTACCAAGTACTATGCAATATGAGTATTCTCGTGTCTCCTGCTACTATACTTCTCCAAGCATCGCCGCAGGAGACTATTACGCGCGCTACTTCTTAGGAGTTAAAATGCTGATTATTTTCTTCTCTAGGGCATCCTCACCTATACCTGTTAGAAATGGCATAGCATTCAAGACAGGAACTTTGCTATCTGAAAGAGGAACAAACGTTGTTGCGAGTATAAGATCTACTTTCCCCAGCATTTTTATAAAATAATTTACTTCTTGTGCTTTAGCTTGATATATTTCACCTTTAATTTTGTATTTCTCAAGCATTTTTTTCACTTTCTCGGCTACATAAGTGGCAGTTGCAATAGCTGTTCCACACGCTACTACTATACGAACAGGCTCTTGTTGGCTCATGGCTGCATCAGTCATAGTTTGCTTAAGAGGGTTAATTTATACTTTTCTTCCAAGGCTGTAAAGCTAATCTTGGCATTCCAACTCTCCTATGGGTTCTCCAACGTCTACTTCTCCTTCATGCACCGTTATCTTAACTACTACTCCATTGCAAGGAGATACATAGGTAAATGTTGTTTTCTCACCCATCATTTCAACAAGCTCTTCGTCTTTTTTTATGTACTCTCCTTCTTTCTTTTTCCACGCAATTATTACGACTTTTTCTGCTGAAGGATCAAATCTAGGTGCTTTTATAGTCATTTTACCCATTATGTTCACCACCAGTATAATTCCTACTCGGCAAGCTCTAATATCGCTTTCACTATTTTATCAGAAGTGACCATGTATGTCTTTTCGAGCATCGGGGAGAATGGTACATGTATATCTGGCGGGGTAAGTACTTTAATAGGTTTTTCAAGCTCTCCAAAGCAATACTCGTATATTAATGATGCAACATAGCTAGCAACACTTGAATGGGGATGTTCCTCTGACACCACGAGAACTCTTCCTGTTTTCTTTGCTGCTCTTACTATCGCCTCAATATCGAGCGGTTTGAGTGACTGAAGATCAACTAAGTGGACAGAGACCTCTTTTGGTAATTGCTTTAATGCCTGTATAGACTCATACACTGTCCTGCCGAAGGTTATTAGTGTCACGTCCTCCCCTTCGTTAATAAGATTTGCTTTACCGAACTTAACTTCATAATCTCTCTCTGGAACCTCATCGACGAACCTATAATATATCCAAGCAGGGTCGATGATTATAGTGGGTTTGTTCTGCCTAAGAGCATGCTTGTACAATCCTCTACAATTATATGGTGTGGAAGTCACTACGACGTTTAATCCTGGCACATTAGTGAAAAGACTTGGGAAGAACTGAGAGTGTTGTGGACCGTGTTGCCTCCCGAGACTGTATTGTGTTCTAATTACTAATGGGAGGTCTTTCTGCCCTGCAGTTAAGAACCTGGCTTGCGCCATGTGGTTTACAATTTGCTCCATTGCTATCGGCAGGAAATCCATGTACATTATTTCAACTATAGGCTTTAGTCCCTCAAGTGCCGCTCCTATTCCAAATCCTACAAGACCAATCTCGCTTATCGGGGAATCTATGACTCTTTCATGCCCGAACTTTTCATAAAGCCCCTTGCTAAAGCCATGAGGTCCTCCCTTGCGTACATCCTCGCCAATGTATACTATACTATTGTCTCGTTCCATTTCCTCCATTATCCCTTGCCTACATGCCTCTATATGGCTTATCTTCATGCATTACACCTCATACATAAAAGTATAGCTCCTCTATTGATAGTGGCGAACCTTTTTTAGCCTCCTCAAAAGCTTTCTCGATAGATTTTTTAGCCTCCTCGAAAATAGCATCGAGGGAGTCATGCGTTATTATTCCTTCATTTACCAGTCTATTGGCAAAGGTTAATATTGGATCTTTTAACCTGCTATACAGCTCTACTTCTCCCAGCGGCTTGTATGGTGCTTTATCGTACACTCCATGACCCTTTAAACGATATGTATTCGCAACTATAGCAACTGGTCCCTTACCGCTTCTAAGCTCATTCTCATATATTTTTAGCGCTTTATAAACAGATAATGGGTCATTACCATCAACTATTAACACAGGTATATTATAGCTCAGAAATCTCTGTATAACGACATCTTCATCTACGAATAAGTCAGCCGTTCTCGTAAACTCGGCATATTTATTATCCTCACATATCAATGCTAGCGGTACCCTTAGAAATGAAGCCATCACCATTCCCTCGGCGAAAGCCCCGGTATTCGTGGCTCCATCCCCAAGAAACACTATTGTAACATGACCTGTCTTGCGATATTTTTGAGAAAACGCTACGCCAACAGCTATGGGAATCTGGCTTCCGACTATTGCAGATGCATAGAGACCTCCCTTTGAAACATCAATAGGTAAATGCATTGATCCACCCAGACCCCTCAGATTTCCCTCCCGAAAACCCAACAATTCCGCAAATAATTTACTAGGTTCTATACCGAGCATTATTGCATGACCATGTCCTCTGTGATGACTTATGACCAGGTCCCCCCTCTGCAAGAAATTCTTTACACCTGCAGCAATAGCCTCTGAGCCGAAGTATAGGTGTGCAGGGCCAATCAATACTCCTTCCTTTAAATATAGCTCTTCAACCTTCTCTTCAAATGCTCTTATTAAGACCATTGTCTTAAGCATATCAATTAGCTTATTCTCATGGAGGTCAAGCTTGTCGAACTCGCTTTTAATAGGCGTGCTTACGTGGCTTACGTTTATCTTCAATATGATCACCCCTCGAAAAGTATACAGTTCTCAATAAAAGTTTTTATCTCGTTCTCAAGCTTAGCTAAGAAAGCTGCTGCATCTGCTCCATCTGCCACTCTATGATCGAACGTTAATGAAAAAGTCGCAACTTTAATAGTTTTTAAACCACTACTAGGTGTAAAGGTGAGTTCTTCTTTAATTTTCCCCACTCCAAGTATGGCTATTTGCGGAGGATTAATTATCTGCGTAAAGTAATCTGTGCCGTACATTCCGAGATTAGATAGTGTGAAAGTTCCGCCTACTAGGTCTTTTTGCTTGAGTTTAAGACTTCTTGCCCTTGATATTATATCAACGTATTCCTTATAGAGTGTTTTCAAACTTTTTTCACTAACTCTCCTAATAACAGGCGTCACGAGACCTTTTTTTGTTTGAACTGCGATTGCTATGTTTACGTCTTCGTACATTATGACCTCATCATCGCCGCGCAATTCTGAGTTAAATATACTGCCATCTAAAACCCTTGCAAGGGGTTTTAATAAGGTAAAAGTAAACGTAACTTTTCCACCAAGGATTGATTCAAGCTTTTCTTTAGCGCTCAATAATGGCTCTACATTGATTGTTTTAAACAAAGTAACGTGGACAGCCGAGTCATACGACGAAGCTAACCTCCTTGCAATCACCTTTCTTACAGGGTCAAGCTTTTTGAGAATCTTTACTCTTGGAAAATACATCTCTTTAATATAGTCTTCAACGTCCTTCCTTGTAATCTTTTCAGTACCAAATTTATTGATAAGCTCATTTACGTTTATCTCATATTGTTCTAGCATATACTTAAGCTCATCAGACAGTTCCATACCTAAATTCACTGCAGTGTATAATGAGAAAAGTTTATATATTTTTCTCTTCATTAGTAATACTTGACGGAACATGAACGGCATCATTGAAGCAATATATGGTGCCTTTCAAGCCTTTATGGGGCTAGGAGCCTCCGCTGCCATTCCCATAGTAATATTTATTATAGCAATAGCTCTAAAAGTGCCGCTGGGTAAGGCATTCAGATCGGCTTTGACTATAGGCATAGGTTTTGTTGGAATATTCCTCGTTATAGGTTACTTTATAAATACTATTGCTCCAGTAACAAAGGCTTTAGTCGAAATAAGCGGAATAAAGCTAGAGGCAGTGGATGTGGGGTGGCCCAGCGCAGCTGCTATAGCTTTCGGATCCGTTGTCGGAACAAGTATGATCCCCCTAGTGTTGGTTGTAAATTTGATTTTGCTAACTCTCAGGGTAACGCGCACGATTGACATAGATGTATGGAATTACTGGCATATGGCATTTGTCGCCAGCCTGGTATATATTTATACGAACGATTACCTATTAGGGGCGTTAGCAGGTATAACTATGACGGTTGCTTTGCTAGTTATAGCTGATGAAACAGGCCCAATGATACAAGAGATGCTTGGGAGCCCAGCGATATCGCTTCCACACGGCTTCTCAGCCCCCTACGCTGTATTAGCGGTTCCGTTTGCAAAGTTATTTGATAAAATACCCCTCTTGGCAAAGGTAAAGGCTGACCCTGAAACTATTAGAGCAAAACTCGGACTGCTTGGAGAAACGCCAGTATTAGGCGCTATACTAGGCTTTGTACTTTCCGTCGCTGCCAGACAGGATTATAAAGTTGTAGCATCTACAACGATAGGGTTAGCGGCCGTAATGCTCTTACTACCTAGAATGGTTAAACTTCTCATGGAGGGTCTTGTTCCTATTGCTGACTCTGTAAGAGACTACTTTGTTAAGAGGTATGCTGGCAAGAGAGAGATTTATATAGGATTAGACTCAGCTATAGCTACAGGTCACCCGGCTGTTATAGCTACAGCACTAATTCTGATTCCAATATATATAGTTGAAATGCTCATGCCCTGGAATAAGATACTCTTACTAGCTGATCTCCCAGTAATAGTATTCTTGGTATGCATGGCTGTACCTGTATTCAAGTATGACATCGTTAAAAGCGTTATTTTTGGCGCAATTATAAACCTCCTAGGCCTGTGGATGGGTACTAACATCATGGCTATATATACCGCTACGGCCAAATTCGTTGGATTCCCACTACCAGCGGGATACATCTATGTATCCAGTATTTGTGACGGTATGAATCCATTTACTTGGCTACTGGTAAGAATTTGTGATCTAGGGAAAATAGGAGCTATAATAGTTATGCTGGTAATAATAGTGGTATCTTGCATATACGGCTATATGAGGGAGAAAAAGCGCGGAGTAGCCGCTCCAGCTCCTACACCAACAGCTTAAACTTAAAACTTTTTTAATTTTTATTAATTCTTAGTTGCTCGTTCTTAAGTTCTGGTCTCTACGATGAGGAAAACTTCTATCCTAACTACCTGGCTGAATATTTACATTAAGTATCCCATTGAAACCCTGACGAATTAACTTGCACTATAGCTTCTAATGCGTGTGTAAACTATGTCTTTAGAATAATGAAAAGATTTATTAATTACTTCTTTTCTTCGCACATTGTCTCCTCATGAGGGGTATCGGGGAATATAAGGCCAGGAAAGGGCTTATAAGGGTATCCGTTACGCTAGATGAAAGAGGGACCACAATCCGGGAGGTGAGGATTACTGGAGACTTCCTTATGTATCCTGAGGAGGCTTTATGGAGTATCGAAGAGAAACTTTCTAACACAGAGATTAATGAGTTAGAAACGAAGGTAAGAAAAATATTTCATGAACTACATGTTACCCTGGTGGGCTCTACAGTCGAGGATTTCCTCGAGGCATTTAGGAATGCAATTGAAAACGCTGAGAAAGGTGATAGAGATTGAAGAGTTTAAGAGTTTTATTGTATGAAACCCCTGAGGATCCTTGCATGAATTTAGCTTTTGAAGAAGCGGTGTTTAGATGTGTTGGTGCAGGATTAGTGGACAACACACTGAGAATATGGAGGAATAAGAATGCCGTAGTCATTGGCTACTTTCAGGACGCAAGAGAAGAAGTGAACTTAGAAACAGCTATGAAACTGGGGGTGAGCGTCGTTAGAAGATTTACGGGGGGCGGAGCGGTGTATCACGACTTGGGGAACGTGAACTATGCACTCAGTGTGAAGATGAGTGAAAATATTGCAAAAGACTATCTGAACATTTATGGGAAGTATCTAAGGGGAGCCTTGCTAGCTCTAGAAAAATTGGGGGCTAAGCCCTACATTGAAAATATTAACGACATAATAGTCAGCAATAGAAAGGTTTCTGGGACAGCAGCAAGTATAGGAAAGGGGGCAGAGTTTATTCACGGCTCAATTCTTGTAAACACAGATTTGACTATTCTTTCACGCGTGATAAAAGTATCGCCCACTAAGCTGGCAGACAAAAAAGTTAGCGATGTAAAGTACAGGGTAGTTACTCTTGAATCGCTCTTGGCAAGAAAAATTAGCTACAGAGAAGTTTTAGATGCCCTAGTAGAGGGGTTTAGCGAGCTCCTATCGGCAGAACCTTACTTTGACTTGCCATCAGAGGAGGAGCTCGAGGTAGCCAAAATCTTGTGGGAGGATAGATACAAAACTATTGAGTGGAACTTTGAGAGAAAACCTCTTACAGCCTATAAAGAACTTGAAGAAAAAATAGCACAAATCACAAGTTTAAAATAGGATCATCAATTACTCAATAGATTTTTTCACGAGCTCTGTATAGTCTATGACAGGCAATCCTGCCCTGGAGTAGTCGGAGGCTGCGCTAAGCATGTAGAGGCATGCTGGACAGGCAGTAACCAACATTTGTACACCCAAACCCTTGATCTCTTTTATACGCTTGAGAGCTATCTGGAAAGCAGTCCTCTGGTCTACAAGCGCGAGGAAAGCAGCGCAGCAACGGGATTCCTCGTAGGAGTGCTCAGGCTCTATAAGCTTCAGGCCAGGAATGGAGTTCAGGATCTCTCTTGGAGCGACATAGATGCCTTCCCACCTCCCGAGATGGCAGGAGTCGTGGTAAGCAGCTGCGGCTGATAGCTCCTTCTCCGGCTTTATCTTGCCGCTCTTAATCAGCGAGCTGAGCAGCTCCACGAAGGGTGTAACTTCTACTTCCCACTTGAAGCCCAGCTTCTTTGCTTGCTGGGGATAGATTTTACTCAGCATCAGATAGCATCCGGGGCAGTGTGCTACTATTTGCTTCACCCCCCTCTTTCGGAAGACTTCCATATGGTAAGTTACTGCCTCCTCTAACGCCTTCTCATCACCGCTCATCCACGCGTAAATACCGCAGCATCTCTCATCCTCGCCGAGCACCTGGAAGTCAACCCCAGCTTTCTCGAGGATCGAGATCATGTTAAGAGGTATGCTCGTCATGTGGGTGGATTCCCAGCAGCCGACCCACAGGGCTACGTCGCCCCTCTTTTTCTCCTTGTACTTAGCCGGCAACCACTCCCATCTTTTGAGCGGCTCGACGCCAAGCGAGTTCCCAGTTTTAGCTACGATTTCTAGGCGCTTCTTGATGCTTGTAGGAACATAACCTTTAGATGTTAGGAGCTGCCTTGTCTTTAACCAAGTATCAAGTATGGGTAGAGCACCCTGACAATATATTTCGCACTCCTTACAGAGCGAGCACAGATAGAAGAGCGCGTAGTCCTCCTCTGAGAGGGTGTACCTCCCAAGCGAGACCTGCTTTATAATGTCGAACTTCCCTCTCGGAGAGCTCCAAGCCCACTTTACCTCGCTGAATACTGGGCATGCATACTCACAGTAGCCACATTGGGTGCACTCCAAAGCTATTCTCGTGACCTCTTCGGGTAGGGACGTTGAGACTAATTTGCTTCCTCCTATGATCAGCGTCCCCAGTTTAGCAAGAGAACCCACATTGAGTGCAAGCTTAATGAGGTCTGAGATCTCGTTTCCAGGGTTCCTCCCGACAAGCTTTTTCGGAAAAACTTTCCCAGGATTAAATATTCCGCTCGGATCTATTTCGCGCTTTGTTTCGAAGAGGCGCATTAGCCTCTCTTTGCCAAGTACTTCCTCGGCTAGCTCTGAGAAGAAAATACCTGTAGAGTAAGGTTTACCCCCGAACTCCTTTATAACCTTAAGCAACTGTATTGAGTCAATGTATCTAGCTAGGTAATCACGGCTTGTTTCGCTAACAGGTTGCATCGCTAATATAAGAGCGTTTCTCCCTCCATCGACTAATACTGTCTCAATTGCCCACCCACTTACTTTCTCCAAGACATTACCCAAGAACCGCGTGTCAACAATACCCTCAAAAACGGCAAGCCCAGGACCAAGCCTCCTTAATCGCATAGAATAGAACCTCTCCTCCCATAGATATTCAGCTACCCCTTCATCGAGCTCTTCACCTCCCTCGAATACGAGATTGCCGCTTTCCAAAGCAACTAGGACTATGAATCCCCTTTCCGGCAAGCTTGGTAGTTTCTCGTATAGCTTCCCGTGCCTCGTGTAAACCTCTGCGACAGGCATCTTCTCAATGGCCTCCCTTTTAAAATTCTCGAAGATGGAATTCGTTACGCTTAAGTGGAAAATGTCCCCTCCAAGTGATCTAAGGAAGCCTACAAGCTCACCAGCATCTTTAACGTGAAATGCTCGGAGCACAGGCTTCCTCTGCTCTCGAACCCTCACCTTTGCCTCAACTATCAATCCCGTAGTACCACATGCACCAACGACACTTTCAGGAGGAAGTTCTTTTACCTCTCCCCTCGCATCGACTATCTTCACGCTCTCCACATTGCGCTCAATGCTTCCGTACTTGAAGCTCCCTATACCGTACCCTCCCTGAGCAACGAAGCCCGCCACCGTAGCTGCGTATGCACTGGAAGGGTACATCCGAAGGCTCTTACCTTGCTTATTGAGTTCCCTCTCGAGAACATACCACTTGACGCCTGGCTGAACCCTTGCAAAATCGTTACCTATCTCCAGTATCTTGTCCATCCTGGTGAAGTCCACAACTATACCTCCCGAGACAGGCACAGGACCCCCATAACCGCTCGTAGCCGCCCCTCTCGGCACAACTGGAACCTTTTTCTCGGAGGCATACTTTACAATCTCTACTACGTCTTCTATAGTCTCAGGTTGAACAACAACATCAGGCACTGAGTTTATCCTTTTAGCAATAAAGCTCGGAAGGAAGGATACATCATGTGAGTGTAGAAGTCTATCTCTTTCTCGTTTACTTGCCTTACCCTCTCTAATCATTTTCTCAATAAGTGAAATTTCAGACATAACACTATTTTTAAAGGGAAAATCATATTTAAACATCATGTTCTTAATTAAAAATGTAAGGATTTATTCACGAATTATCGATCTAAAAGCTGAACTCTGATTTGTACCAAGTTCTTATTTCGTTAAAAGCATATAGCCTTGTCTTTCATATTCCTGACTTGGCTTTTGGAGACTTTGTATAGTTCTGTCCGTGTGTAGACCGTGCGGATGGTCTGGGCTGCGTGCTAGGAGTTTGACGAATTCTAAGTGTCACCCTTTATCTTGAGTTCCAGGATGCCGCCCGAATTTGCCTTCCATGATTATACCGGATAAATAGCGCTCGACATAAAAGATTATCTAAGAATTAAAAGATTTTGCTTGAGAAATTTTTCTAGCTCCACTAGGTTACCGTACTTGGCGAGTTTTATGAACTCTTCGGCGCTAAACAGCTCAGTTAGTTTTGCTAGAAACTTGATGTATCCAGCTGGATCCTTAATTACTAGGAGGAATGTTATGTCTACTGGTATCTCTTTGTCCGGCTCGTCCATTTTCCTGAAAAGCACCGGTTTATCAGTTTTAATTATAACTAATGCTTCCCTTAAGACGTACTTTACATCTGCATGAGGTATGGCAACGTTAAAATCTTCTCTAACTGCTAAGCCCGTGGGAAACTCCTGCTCTCTCTTTAATAAAGCAGATAAGTAATTCTCGTCAACATACTTCATTTCATAAAGCATTTTAGCCGCGTAAGCTAGTACCTCTTTGCAACTATAAACGTTCTCTACACGTAATGTCAGAATATCCATACAGATTACAAGAACACTTAATTTTTTAAAGTTTTCCTTATTTTCACGCGTTAGAGGTAAAGGCATGTTAAGTCTTTAAGGTACTAAGTGTATTGTTGAAAGCTTCGCAGTATATAAGTATTAAGCGCGCGCTATTCGCCATGGCAATGGTCGGTGGCGTAGCAGCTACGTACGTGAGGGCAACACACCAATAATCTTGGCCCAATACGCTGATCGTGCGCTAAACCCTTGGGGAGGAGAAAACCTTCCGCAGCAAGGAGGAATGCCACTCCCATCCCATCTAAGCTGGCTTCGGGAACCCATGCTCGCGCGCTGCGCGCCAACTACGTGCTTGCAGCGGTCCAGCAGGTCATCCGAGGAGGGTCGTGCTGAGAGCTAGGGCAGGCGCTTGAGCAGGGCTGAGGACGTGGCTGAGGTTGCGAGGGAGCTCCTCAGATGGGCGGAGATGAGGGTGCGTGCGCCATGTTGTATAGGATGAGTGCCCTTATGTCCTCGGTGATGACGCTTCTCCAAGCGTTAGTCAGGGAGATTACGGCGAACACTCCCACGGGGTGGGCATCAGCCTCGTAAGCTAGATTTAGGAGGGCCCTAAGAGTCCTACCAGTTCTCAGCAGGTCGTCGGCGATGAGCACCCTCGAACCCCTCGGTACCTGGCTCGCAGGGAGGTAAAGGTGGACCACGCTCGGGGGGTCAGGGTGAAAGATTTGGGCCGACAGGTACTTCATCGACTGGCTCTCCCTCTCCCTCCTGGCAACCGCCAGCCTAGCGTCAAGCACCCACGCCAGCAGCGACGCTACTGGGACGCCGTTGACTGCAGCCGTCAGCACGACGTCCACGCCCCTGAAGAACGAGAGGTAAGCCTCAGCCATGGCAATGCTTAAAACGTCCTCGTCATGCGCCAGCTCCACAATGTTTATCACGCCGTCCTCGTCTACCCGAACCTTACTCTTAACAACAAAGCTGAAAACATCCTCAGCCTTCAAGGCTTGAATCACGTGCACAGCCTTTAGCTGCGGTGGAAGAGTAGCGCCAGCAATGTAGCGCTTAAGCTCAGCCCGGGAGACGTGAACCCCGTTCCTCGCTAGGAGCCCGAGCAGCTCCTCAACCTCAAAATGCTTGCTAAGCGCCCTCAGAGCCCTCCACGCGAGGACCTGAGGAATCACAGCCTCGCTTCTAGGGATCATCAGTATCACTTTTTTAGCTTATCTATATAAGCTTTTCTTTTAAACAAATAGAAAGCTTTATAAATAAAAGGGGGATCGTAGAAATCGTGACGGAGAAGGTAAAAAGGAAAGTAACGTGGATGCACATCGTGACCTTCGTGTTTGCAACAGCTGTCGCCTACGTCCTGGCAGTCGTCTCCTCGCTAATCTTCCCAGTTCTAGGCGCCCCTGGGGTTTCGGCGCTCTACGTGGCGGCAGCTGTCTACGTCCCTCTGGGTGTCTGGATGGGGATGTGGGGGGCGCTTGCAGGCTATTTCAGCTGCCTGTTCCTCGGACTCTACCCCTCCGGCTACACCCTGGTGCAGTCGATTGTGTGGTCTTTCGCGGACTTCATTGAAGCCCTCATACCAGCCCTCCTCTTCAGAGCCTTAAGGATAGACCCCGACTTCACTGTCAAGAGGGGCTGGGCTGCCAAGATCTTTCCACTCCTCATCTCGCTGGGCACGATCATCCTCCTGCTCGGCGTAGTCGTCCAGGTTCTCTGGGGCAGGCTCGGAGAGCCCTTCACAAGCGTTTACGTCTACTCCGTTTATACGGGATTGGCCCTTGCAGTCCTAGGGCTGATCACGGGGCTATTCGTGGGGGACAAGAAGACGTGGGCAACGTACATCGTTAGCGTAGTGCTCACCTCTGTTGCCTCGGGTCTCTGGGGGGCGGGCACTCTAACGGTCTTCAACTTCCCTCCCCCACTGCCGAGTGAGGCTTTCTGGCCAGTACTTGTGGGCTGGGTTGCAGGAGACTTGATAGTCCTATCTGTCCTATCCACGGCACTCCTGGTTGCACTTACCCCTGTGTTCAAGCGCACAGGACTCTATGTTGAGGGGTGGTGGGCGTAGCTAATGCCAACCATACTTGGAGAGCTCACAGGCGAGGAGGCCAGGAACAGCACCTACATGGGTCTAAACCCCGTGGTAAAAATACTAATTCCTCTTTTTTTCTCCCTTGATGTCCTGCTCGTGAGGAACATTCTCTCCGCGGCTTCGCTCGTAGTGCTAGTCTTCGCAGTGCTGGTTATCGCCGGAGTACCCATGAGGGTGCTGAGGAACTACATCATCCTCATATCGAGCCTCAGCTCCTTCATCGTGCTCAGCTTCGTGCTCTTCACAAACGTACCTGGAAAAGTCCTCCTTGAGTGCAACCTCCTCACAGTTAAGGCTGAGAAGGGCTCCCTCGTATGGAAGGTGAGTATCACAGACGAAGCTCTCTACAGGGCGGCGGTCTTCATCCTCAGGATACTCGCAATGATCTTCACCGCAACACTCTTCGTCGCAACCGTGAGCGACAGGGATATCGTCCAGGGCCTCAGGGATCTACACTTCCCGCTTGGGGCTTCCGTCGCCGTCTCACTCTTCTTCAGGGGGATAAGCCTATTCCTCGAAGACTTCAGGATCATACGCGAGGCAATGATGGCCCGCGGCGTTGACTTCGAGAAAACCAGCCTCTCGAGGAGGTTCATGCTCTACGCGAACGCACTGATACCGCTAATATCCCTAATGGTCAGCAGGAGCTACGAGGTTTCCTTAGCCCTCGAATCCAAAGGGATCTCCCCCACAACGAGGACTAGGAGGAGAGGGGGAGCTCCACTTAGGAAGAGGGACCTCTCCGCCCTAGCGCTGGGAGTAGCCCAGTTCCTCGTTTTCCTGAGGCTGTGAAGCATGGCTGCAATAAACGTCGAGAACCTGCACTGGAAGTACTACGCCTCAAAAGACTACGCCTTGAAAGGCATCTCCCTAACAGTCAACAAGGGAGAATTCGTAGCGATCACTGGTCCAAGCGGTGCCGGCAAAACAACCCTAATCCTCTCGCTGACGGGCATCATCCCACAGAGGATCCCTGGGAAGATACGGGGAGAGGTCAAAGTGCTTGGAAGATCAACACTGACCACGGACGTAACCGAGGTGATGAGGAAGGTGGGGGTGGTGTTTGAAGACCCCGAAGTACAGTTCGTCATGGGGTCCGTCGAGGATGAGGTATCGCTGGCCCTCGAACCCCTAAACCTGCCCAGCGAGGAGCTGCGAAGACGCGTGAATCAAGCGTTGAGGATTGCCGGGCTTGACGAATCCTTCCTCTCGAGGAACCCCCTCCAGCTCTCAGGTGGGGAGAAGCAGCGTGTAGCAATCGCGTCTGCAGTAGCGAGGCAGCCGGAGATCCTCATCCTAGATGAGCCCACCTCGGACCTGGACCCCATGGGCAAGGAGGAGGTCATACAGGCAGTCGAGAATCTGAGACGAGAAACAGACTCGACAATAATACTCGTAGAGCAGGACCCGGAAATAATCCAGCGCTTCGCAGAGAGGGTGGTCGTGCTGAATAACGGGAGACTCGTCTTCGACGGAGAACCAGAAGAGCTCTACAGGAACATTAACCACATAGAAAGCTTCTCGATACGCCCACCAGAGCTCTACGAACTCTCGCTGAGGGCTGGGCTGGGCGAGCCCTCCCTCGATAGACTCGTGGAAATGGCTAGGAGCGGCATGCTAAACCACGAAATCTGCAAACTCCCTGGAAGCAGGGGGGCGCCCGGCGGCGCGAAGCTCCAAGCAATAAACGTCACACACACCTACTCGGGTGGAGTCAGAGCCCTCGAAGACGTGAATGCGGTGTTCCGGGCAGGGGAGCTCGTCGCGTTAATGGGTCCAAACGGGAGTGGAAAAACCACGCTGGCAAAGATCCTAGCAGGCCTGCTGGCACCGACATCCGGGAAGGTCCTTGTTGACGGCGTAGATGTGAGGGCTCTCGGCAGGCTAGAGCTAGCGTCAAAAGTAGGCTACGTCTACCAAAACCCGCAGCACCAGTTATTCTGCCAAACAGTCTTCGACGAAGTAGCCTTCGGGCTTAGGCTCAGGGGCGCGAAGACCGAGGAAATCCGGGAGGTAGTTGAAAGAACTCTCAGAACATTCAAACTCGAGGGCTTGGAGGACGAGCACCCATTCTTCCTGAGCAAGGGCGAGAAGAGGCGCCTCGCCCTCGCAAGCATATACGCCCTGAACCCGGACATCCTCATAGTAGACGAGCCGACAACAGGCCAGGACAGAGCTTTCTCAGAGCGACTCTTCCAGCTCCTACGAGAACTCTCCCTTCAGGGGAAGGGGATAGTAATAATAACGCACAGCGTAGAGTTAGCAGCAAAGTACGCAGACCGCGTAGTCGTCTTGAAGAAGGGCAGGATAATAGCCGACGGCCCACCAACAGAAGTGCTCACCAACGCTTCAGTCACAGAGGAGGCTAAGCTGAAGACACCCCTACTGAGCCAGCTCTGCAAAATCAGCAGGGAGCATCCCTAGCCCCAGGCTGGGCAATGTTGCTTGGGCATCGCACCCAGGAGCGCGCTCCTCCTCCTGGCATACACGCCCTCAAGCCACTCGGGGTACCACCCCAGCGTGGCAAGCTCGCTCCTCAAAGCCTCTAGCCTCGAAAGCGACTTCTCGAGGTGCTCGCGGATCCGCCCATACTCCATGCTCTCACCATTAAACAGTATGCACTGCCTCTCACTCCAGTCTCCGGGCTGATCAATCCCCGGGAAGTAAGCGTCGATCATCTTCTCCAGGATGCCCATGTCAGTTACTCCACCGAGAAGCCTCCTATCCGGGGACCCGATGTCCGGTCCGTAGAGAGGCATGTCGAAGTTGTTGGAAGCAAGGGCAGTCAAATTCTCAATGGCAACGAATACAGGCTGTAGACCCATGCCCTCGAGGAAGCCCCCAACCCTCCTCACGCCCCTCTCAGACAGGAACCCGTACGCGAAGACCCGCCTAAACTTCACCCCCTTCAACTCCCCCATCTTCAACAGGAATTTAAGGGCAGACTCCAATGTTTGACCAGTCGCAACTGTGTCAGCTACTACGACGTCCTTTATCTCCTCCGGGATCCTCCCCATCAAGGAGAAAGTAACATTACCACCGCCAGGAGACGAGTGGCTTGAAACCCTCACATAGACCTCCCTAACACTGGCACCACAGCTTTTCAAAGCCTCGTGAAGCATGTAGCCAGGCGAGCCCCTCAAAACATGGAGGAAGACTGCCTCCCTCCCCCCAAGAAGGCTCAGCAGGACCCTGGAAGCTTTCCTCGCCAGGGAAAGAGCCTTCGACGACAACTCAACGCCGACGATCTCAGGTTGAGAAGCTATCTCCACGCCCTCAAGGGAATCCAGAATGTAGACCTCCCCAGGAACGTCTAGATCCACCCTAAAAAGCCTAGCCTCTTTCCCCAGAGCCCTTACCTCAACCCGCCTAGTCAAATCCACTTTCACGCCGAACCTGTCAACCACTTCCTCAGCGGGAGCTAACCCGATCTTCGCCAATACCTCCACACCTCACGCACACGTTGTGCCGTGGTTGTGGTTAAATTCCCCGCAATCCAGGCACTCAAGCCTCTCAATGCTGCAGAAGCCGAACCTCCACTTTTCGGGACCTTGAACTCCCCTGCATACACGCAGTAGGGGCACTCAACCATTTCTACTCCAAATACACTTGGAGCAGCTTGAGATAAATACATGTTGCTTAGTAGCCTGGAAGTTAGCGCGCGCCGCGCCCCTCACTTCAATCATCTACGCGCAGAGGAAGCTGCAGCTTCGATTGTTTTTATTACCTGCTAGCCAAGGCATTTTTATTTTAGGCCTCGAGCATGAGAGATGATGGTGATCGGTGTTGGAGCACATCGAAGAGGGCAAGAGGTGGTTCGCGCAAGCGCGCCGAGACCTTAAAGCTGCCCACGACAGCGCCGAGGCTGGCAATTACGAGTGGTGCTGCTTCCAGGCACAACAGGTCGCTGAGAAGGCAGTAAAGGCATTGCTACACGTGCTTGGGAGGCACGGGTGGGGACACAGCGTTGTGGAGCTCCTGGGCGAGCTCAGGGGGGTCAATCGAGGTCCCCGAGGACATATTCGTCGCCGCCCGAGAGCTCGACAGGCACTACATACCGTCACGCTACCCCAATGCCTTCGAATCCGGCTATCCCAGCATGTACTACGACGAGGTGACGGCTAATAGGGCGCTTGAAGCCTCCAAGAGGATCACCGAGTGGGTCGGGTCATGGCTGAGGAGGTCTGGCGTGGAGTTATGAGAGAGGTCTTGGAGAGGATCAGCAAGAGGCTTAACGTGGAGAGCGCGATAATCTTCGGCTCATGGTCTAGGGGCGGAGGCGGGGAGTGGAGCGACGTAGACATATTGATAGTGACAGAGAGTGTCGAGAGGGTCAGCATCCTGGACAGGTTTTACATAGCGGCGGAGTGCAGAGTCCCCCGCGCAGACATCTTCCTCTACACGTATAGGGAGCTAGAGAGCATGGTCAGAAAGGGGAACCCGCTGGCTCTCTCCGCCCTTATAGACGGGGTGCCTGTCAAGCTCAGCGAGAGGGTGGGCGCACTCATCGATTACGCAAAGCGCAGATACGAGAGGAGAGGGCGCTTCTACGTTGAGAGGCCCAGCTAGAGGCAACGCGCTAAGGAGTGGAGTAGCGCGCATCCTCATTTGCGTCCGTCATTTTTTGGTCGGGGTGCCCCTCACCGCGCTCTCGGGTGCTGCTCTGGGGTGCTCGGGGTGTCATGGGGTCCGTCGCCTTTCGGCGGCTCACACCCTCCTCGGTCCCGCGCGCGGGAGCCCCCTGGGGCTTGAAGGCTCTCTCCTCGCCCGCAGGGGGGAGCGTCAAGGCGTTTTAGTGTTTTTCTAGCCATTTTCTCATGGCTTAGAGCTTGGAGCGATTGAGAACCACGAGGGGGTGTAGCTGGGCGACAGGGTGCTATATGAGGTGCTTCAGAGCTTAAGGAAACACTCAATCATAGACGATGAGAACAAGTTTACGGATCCCGTGGTTAAGAGAGCTCTGCTCAGCGTCTTTAACAGCTTTTGACGCTTCCAAGTGCCTGTCAACGGTTTTTGTGCATTCTCGCAAAACGGATCCTGTTAGCTAGATATTAGCGCTGCATTTGTCTTGTCTTGAGGTTTGTTTCGACTATTTTTATTGTTCTGGCTTTTGCATCGCTTATTCCTTGGACCGGAGGAATACATTGGGATAAGAGCTCGATGAATCTCCTGAAAATGTATTCCCAATAGCTCTTCTAGTATTTCTTTATGTTTATTTAAGATTTTGCTTATCCAAAACTTTAAAAAAGATGAGAAGCACTTCAAGTTCTTTTGGGTGAAATCAGGCTTCTGAAAGGCATTAAACAAGAAAGATAAAAAATCAATCCGGTAGAGAAGCGGCCACCAAACCAATGAGGAGTATTATCACTAAAACCGCAAGGATGTTTCCTGCAGCCTGCGCCTCTGCGAGCTCCTTGCTTAGAATATCATAGAGGATCTTTGCCTCATCTGGAGTTATTGTTCCGGCATCCAGTTTCTCTGTAAGCTGCCTTCTCAAGTTTATCTCGTCAGCAGTAAGCGGGTTAGCTTTTAATTTCTTTTCAAAGATTTCATATAGGATATCCGAGAGGACTTTAGCCGAGAGTTTACTGCCAGCAACAATAATTGGGTTTTTCTCCAGATTCTCGAGCCGATCTTCAACTCTCTGCATCCACCTGCCAATTTTATAGAAAAGTGTGAGAAGTGTGATGAGGGTGGCTATCGAGCCCAAGTTCGGGAGGACAATATCCCAAATCCCGGCCATCGGTGCATCCCTACCTAGGGAATGTAGCAGGTGTCTATTTATCTTTTTGCACATAAATTTGGTAAGAAAGCGTGAAGAGAAGAGATAATTAGCTCCGCACAGGACAACACCAAGCGCGCGCTAGGACTTGAGGAGTCTCACGTAGTTTCTCCCACCAACCTTTTCCACCCTTACGTACCCAAGCTCCTGCAGCCTCCTCACTCTACGCCAAAGAGTAGTTGTAGGCATATTCACGTAGAGGCCCATGTCGGACTGAAACATCCCGCCCCCCGCCCTCCTAAGCAAATCTACAATTTCTCTATCCTCCTCCGAGAGAGACCCCCTCCTCCTCTTAATGAGATACGAAGCGGCAACTAAGCCTAGCAGCCCCGCGATCAGGGCAGTGCTTATGGTCCCGATGTTAAGAGACGATGGAGTGCCTTGGCTCGTCGGACCCGATCTGGAAGCAGAAGTTTCATTCTGCTGGGTAGGCGTCTTGCTTGTGGGTGGGCTTGGCTGTGAGGGGGCTTGAGGTTTCTGCTGTGGAACACTTGGAGGTAAGTAGGCAAAAGACAACGCAACTCTTCCCCGGGGGAACTCTAAAACAAGCAGGGAATCAGAGGTGGAAATCAGTGCTGGGACAGTTGACATAGACATGATCGTTGAGCCCCTCGGCAATCTAACAATGCTTTTAGTAGGTGAGGAGTACTCGAGGCTCCAAACACCCCTACTAAACGTTATTATGCTCTGAGTATAGTAGCTAATCTTTATCTCCGAGCAATTTAAAGCAACAATACTCATAGTGTTGCTCGACTCATTGATATCATAAGCCAGTGGATTACCAGCCTCATCCACAACAATAACGCCCAGCTCGCTGATAGGCGCCCCAATAAGGGAAACATCAACAATACTCGTAGCATTAACACTCAGGAGATAATCAACCCTAACTAAGCCCCCCTCAAGTACAGTCAGCGAAGCATACTCCTCGGGCAGGCAAGCCGCAATGGGAACCGTCAGCAGGAGGAGGAAGACCAACACCACGGCAAATCGACACATAGATAAAAAAAGATAAATGGTGGATTTAAAAGTGACTTGAGCCGCGCGCTTCGTTGCACGCGCTTTGTTGAAATGCGCCTCGGCAGCCCTGCCTCCATGCCTACCGCTCTAACTTGAAACAATGGTCAGCATCATAGAAGAGGGTTTCACTGCAACTCGCAGTAGCTTTCGTTCGCAGAAAAAATACGCCGGGGAAATAAATCTCTTTAGAGAAGAGTTGGCAGGAAGAATCCAAGGATAGCATTTATCACATAGATTAGAGTAGCAAGTATTGCCGCTCCGAGCCAGCCGACCCCCTGTATCTTCCTGAGGGCGTAGAGCCAGACAAGAATAGCTATCACTGTCCCAAACGGTATCCTTATCACCCTGAAAACCCAGAAGATTAATGCCCCGAGGAGGGCAGTCAGAAAAGCCCCTGAAATCGACTCTGCCTTTTGCCTCCCTGGAAAGATCTTAAGAGCCAGCCAGACCGCGATGCCTGACACTATCCACCCTAGGATAAAGTTCAGGATTGTTCCTATACTCACATATATAAAGCATGGAATGCTCCTTTAAATTTTTTGCCCTCCCATAGAATGATAAAAAGCTCTTGGCAACGTCTTAGTTTTATACATTTTAGGAATGACATGTGTTCACGGCTTCGGCTCCTGGAAGAGTAGATTTCCTAAATACTCATCAAGACTACAAGGGTTTACCGGTTGTGCCGATGATGATAAACCTCAGGACATATGTTGCCGTCATAGGGGAGAGCGATTACTTCGAGGTTAAAAGCGAAGATGTCTGCAAGGAGGGTCAAAACTGTACGGACAAATTCTCCTCCACAGAGCCGCCGTTGCTTGAGGGAAAATGGTGGGGCAACCATCTCAGGGCAGTTGTAGGAGCAGTGGAGGAGTTCCTAGGCGAACCCTTAAGAAGGGGTTTTAAAGCAAATACCAGGAGCGAGGTTCCCGTTGGAAGTGGATCATCAAGCAGTGCTAGCGCGCGCTTTACGTAATGAGGAAAAGGCTTTAAATACAGTTTGCTTTACTTACTTTTTTGTGGGCAGCATAAAGACAAGCTTTGTTCTCCCCGAGGATCTCTACCTCGAGTTAAAGAGGAGAGCTGCGGAGGAGAGAAGAGCCGTGAGAGATCTCATTATAGAGGCAATACTTGAGTACATATCTAAACCCAGAGGAGGAAGTAGGGGGAAGCTAGTAGAGCTTATCACAACTCCCCATCAAGGCGCCTCTCCAGAGGATTACAAAGAATACGGCTATGAAGATGTATAGCAGGTGGATCTCTTGGAAAAAGCGCGCGCTAAAAGACTACGTGGACATGATTTTCTCATGTGACTTTCATTTTCAGAAGATAGGGGAGAAGTACAAAGTTAAGGCGGTAAACCCCCTTGATTTCTGGTTCTCATTATAGCTGTAAAATACTTAAAATATCTGCGTCCTCACCACTCCTTGCGGAAACCCCCTCTTGTCGAATTCGAGGCAGAGGGTGTATGGGTTAGGAATGCTGGTGGAAGCAAGTATTTAGACTTCGGCTCGGATATTGCTGTGAATGATGTCCCACGGATATCCCCGCGTTGTAAAAGCCATAAAGGAGCTACGATTATTACACAATACCAGGTTGAGCTTGCGGAGAAGCTGTTTGATATAACCTCCTGGCATATTTAAGGAAGGGTTTTCTACGCAAACAGCAGGACGGGGGCTGTTGAATGTGCCATAAAAGCGCAAGATCATAAAGCAGGAAGGGGGCTTCAGCCGCGCGCTGCTGGTGATTTAAATGCTAGTGCGTGCTTAGAACGCATGCTCAAAAAGAACTATTTCCCTACCCTCCCACCTGCACAGCTTAACTCTTCCTCCCCTAACCCTGACAAACGTTTTATTACTGACCTCACCGCGCGCGCCACCACGCTTGTGTCAACCACGTATTTCCTTGAGGATCGCACTTATCTTCCTCCTTTCAAGCTCATCCTCCTCTTTTAAGATCTGATCAGCAATTTTAGGATCTATTTCTACTTCTCTTAGCCTGAATGGCTTCAGAACTATTTCCCCCTCCCTAGCTTCGGCTATAATCTCCCCCTCATCTATCCCAGCAGCTTCCCGAACGGATTTCGGAAGTATCAAAACCCCCTTCTTCCTCACCCGAAGCACAACTCTCAATTAGTTCACCAACAACGATAAGTTAAACTTATATTAAAAGTCAGCCTTTTCAGTACTTATCAACCGGGTGAAAGTAAGCTGAGGATTGTATAGCGCGCGCTCTCCAATTGCCCTTATCCCTCTCCACGCTCATATTCCCACCCTCTGGTGGCGGGTGGGGCGCCCCCTCTCGCAGGCACGGAGCAAGGGTAGCGGTTAGAGGGGCGGGCTTGCAGTGGCAGCCTCCAAGGCTCCCACGCGCGGGGACCCGGTGCGCTAGCCTTCCGAGGATACATATTCTGGCTCAACTACCACGAAGGTAAGCACGTGCTGTGTGCGCAAGCACGATTCAAGCGCGCGCTCGACAAGTTCTTTGCGACACAAGTATAGTACGAGTCTCGAGATATCATAAGCCGTAATAATTACTACTAAATATTTGTTTTTCGCCTCATATCTCGCTTTCGAAGAGAACAACCTCCTTGTCATCCCACCTGCAAAGCCTAACTTTGCCCCCTCCAACCCTGGCGTATGTCTTATTCTCAACGCCATTATCAGAATCATAACTGTTTCTCACCCAGCTACCAGTGTTGATGAAAACCTTCCCATTGCTAACCAAATAGCCGGGAACATGCGTATGTCCAAAAATCACCAAGCCCACCCTGCCTATTTCTGGGTACGACTCCAAGAATGAAACAAGCTTTCTAAGAGGCTTGCTTACCGCCAGGGACTCGATTCTCTTTCCACGTAGCCTGCTCTTGAAAAGCTTCGGTCCGATTTTCTGCACAATGCCGTACCACACCTTGTCCTGGAGATCCCTCCAGAGAAGAATAATTAGGGGCGAAAACAGTATGATGCTTGCCAGGATTATCGTAGCTTCCATGAGTAGCGAGGTTGCCTGGAAAAGGAAAAGCAACAAAAGAACGGTAAGCGTCGCCAAGCCCGCAAAAAACCACTCAAGCGGCCCCGGCAATGCGAACAGCATCTCGGAGAACAAGTAAACGTAGGACTGGACCCTCCACAGCCCTTTAACAGCTATAAACAGGCTGTCAAGCTGGTGCCCATGGAAGAGCAGAACCTTTCTACCATCAATATCCAGCAAGAGAATGTCCGGCGTAGTGTGGAACTCTCCAGCCCACCTGCTACCGGGGAAGTGAATCCTGGAGGGGATCCTGTCATGGTTCCCCGAGACGAAAACCACTGATGAGTTGAGACGAGCAATGAGGCGTAGCGGATTAAAGGCATCGAGGAAAACATCCCTCAAACTGGCACTCCAAAACTCAAAAATGTCTCCAAGCAGCACGAGCAGCGAGGGTCCCCCATCACTACTCAACCACTCAAGGAAGTTGGAGAGTTCCTCGTGGAGTGAAAGCTCTTCTCCCCCGTAGTTCAAGCCAAAGTGAGTATCGGAGAACACGACAGCTTCCTCATGGCTCCCTAAATGGATCAGGGGAACTCTGCGACCCCAAATCTCCAGCTCCTCCAGCCTCATAAGTAAGCGTTAAAAACCCACAAGGGAAAAATAAATGTATTTTGCAGAAAATCCTAGCTGAGCTTAATACCTTGAATTGGATAGCGCGCGCGTCTTCAAACTTCTCCTCAAAATAGACTTCCTCTAACTCTCTTGGCTCAGGCTTTTCTGCCTCCAAGATTTTTAATCTCTCGGCATGCCTCTTAAAGGTACTCCTAGCTCCTCCTCAAAACTCTCCTTTTCTAGAGACCTCATAATAACACTGTCCTTTTCCCAATTAGTACCTCGTCTTCCTCATATACCTTTACTTACGCCTCAAGCAGTTTAGGCGAATTATGTCTCTCAACCTTTAGCCAGAGGACCAAGCCAATCTTTAATAACAGGTTAGTTCAGAACCTATGCGATACTTTTTTCCACTAGAGACAGGAGTATAGTATCACTAAGAGTGTAATAGGATGCCTTTACAAAACTCACCTTGCATAGGAGTGCCCGTTGAGTCTCATGGTTAGCATTTTATCTATACAGTGCTGTGATCGTGATATGCCGGATATTTTCCGCGTAATTAGAACTCATGGTGGATTCGAGGTTATACTCAGCAGGAGAACATGGATGCACATCATAACAAGGCACCCAGAGTTGAAGGGTAAGGCTGAATTAATTTCGGATGCAGTGTCTAATCCTGACGAAGTGTACCTGGATAAAACACAAGCCCAGCATGCTATAAAAAAGGTGGACCTAGTACCGGATTATCTGTGGTCATATACCGAGTTGATGGAAAAGGATATATAATCACAGCTTGCTTCATAAGTTCCAGGAGAAAAAGAAGGAGGTATAGATGGTTCAAAAAACTGACACGCTGTTAAAGATAGATGTCGAAAAGGTCCTCAGAACTATAGAGGAGAAATACAAAATAACTCTCCCAAGAAAGGTTGTTATGATGGACTATGATGAGGGAACAGGAAGCTTTTTCATCAAGTTCATACACGAGGATATTGCTGAGGGCGAACCCTCAAGTGACGGCTTGATCATTTTTCACTATGACCGGAAAGGCGAAATTGTAGCAGTCGAGGTAACGGATATTTCGCTTCTTTAGCTCTTGTCTTTGAAAAGGACTCATTGGAAGTTTTTCTCGAGGTGAAAAGCAACCACTCGAGCTTTTTCACGATTTTCCTAATTAACCTGGCAATCATATTGTGCTTGGTGAGAACATGAAGACGCGGAACATTGGCTTAGCCTTGGCGGCCGTCCTGATACTATCCATGCTTACACCTGCTTTCCCGGGTCCAGACAAGAGCGCAGAAACCCTCATAAATAATGCCCAGAAGCTGCAAAGCCACGCATACTACAGGAACAGCGTGCTCATAAATGCAACGACTAGCCTAAATGCAAGCCAGTACACGTACAATATCTCGCTAATTTTGAACCTCACAAAGCTCGCAGACTCATACCTCAACCTGAGCAGAAACCTGTATAGCGAGGGCAACTACACTGGAGCCGCTTCCTACGCGATCAAGGCAATAAACACTTACGGAGAAGTAATCGAGCTGCAGGAAGAGTTGTCCGAAGCGTTGAATGTAAGCTTTAAGGCTGGGAAGGAGGCAGAGGAATACAACTTTACAGCGACCAACATCACAGCCATAAATAGGACGGCACTTGTCCTCCAACTTGAAGTCCTGAAAGCAAGAATAGCCGAGCTGAAAAATGTCCTCGGCAGAGTAAACCAGTCAATCTACAACGTGACCGGCGCACTTAATCTCCTAGGCGACGCAGAAGAATTGCTTGTTGATGCCGAGGAAAGGCTACAAGCAGGAAACATGACTGTACCGGAGCTGGCGAAAATACTTGCAACAGTTAAAAAGATCCTTGGACTGGTCAACGCCGAGCTCCAGAGAGCATCCCTAAAGGTAACGGTAGTCAGAGCAATGAAGCTCGGGATACTCAAGAAAAACGCTACCGAAGTCCTAAACATGACGCCACTCATAAACCACACAAAGATGAGGGGGAAGGGTAAGCCCCCCTTCAACCAGACAGAGGAATTAGAAGAAGTCAACAAGACGCTGGCCAGGGTTAGCAGAGAAGCTCAGGTACAAAAAGAGATAAAACAACTCTTCAAACAGGCCGAAAAAGAGATCCACGAAGCGAAGAAGGACATTAACCATGTTAGAAAGGAAATAAGGGAGGAGGAAAGAGGATCTGGAAGAGGAAACCAAGGTAAAAAGAAGAAATAAAAGGAAAAAGGGAAACATTATTTTTTCCCTTTTATCATCTTGAAAGAAGAATAATGTTGAAACTGATTATCCATGTCATTATCAAGATTCCCATCCCTGCTAGAATCTTCTTCAACGCATCCTCCCGCATAGCTTGCGCCTCGACTAGCACCATGTGTAAACCGTACAAGGCATGATACGTCGCCGCTACGGCTAAAACTACTTCTCCAGCCATTACAAGAGGATTCTTCAAAGCTTGGATAACTTCCTCATAAGTCGGGATGCCATGAGCCGAGCCTGTTAAGTGAACCCTATAGATGTGTGCTAGGGCTGCTAAAGTAAGTATGGCTCCCGTTACAGCCTGCAGGAACCACGCTTTCCCAGATCGACTCCTAAGAGACATTCATTATCACCCATGCACCCACTAGGAAAAATAAGACTATTATAAACCAGCTCAAGGCAAGAAGCATTTTCCTCTTTTCAACCATTATTCCCATCTCTATAACTAGCGAGTAGACACCCAGCACTCCATGAATCACGAGTGCAGCCCATAGGAAGAGGTCAACAACTATCGCTGAAGGCGAGGTAAACACCCCTAGGAATGCGTCGTATACTTCTTTGCCAAGAACCACAGTTGAAATATCAATCACGTGGACGAGGAAGTATAGAGCCATGATTATCCCCGCCAGTCTTCTAGCCGCAAAAGACACCTGCTCGAGACCTCTACCCCTAACCTTAAACCAAGACCTAATAACATAGCCCATTCTCATCTTAAACAACCTCTAATTTTCCAAACAAGAGCCCCTTTCTGATCTTCATAATTGTCTCGCCTGGCTTGAAGTCCGCGGGACACCTGGCGCTACACTCGAATGAAGCGTGACAGGCCCATACGCCTTTACGGGTATCAATGATGGCGGGTATTTTTCCGTCGATGGTAGACCTGTAGGACATGGCTATGACAGATGGACCCAGATATTCTTCAAAAGTATTCGCAATGGGGCATGCCGAGTAGCAGATACCACACTCTAGGCAGTCGAGAAGCTTCTCTATCCCAACCACACCATTGACCTTTTCGTGCGTGCCAGGTTTGACAAGGGCATACTGCTTAAACATTCTCGACTTGTCAACGGCCAAGTCACTTATTACCCTGAATCCTCTCAAAGGTTCGAGGACAACAATTCCATTCCTAGCGGCACCGCCAATCTTCGTTACACAGGCCAGCCTTTCAACACCGTTTATCACCATTCCACATGCTCCACATACTCCATGGTGACATGCATGCTCGAAAACCAGGGCTCTATCCATCTCGAGACTAATTTTCTCAACCACATCTAGAACAGATGTGTCTGGGTCGACGTCTACCTCGTAGCTCTTGTATTCGGGCTTCCCCCAGCCCTCCTTACACCTTCTAACTACTACCCGGTACTTCACCGCGAATCACCCTACGTGAAATAGCTCCAGTAAGGAGCTAGTGGCGTATCAGCGGTCCTACAGGGTTGAGTTATGCCAAGTCTCTCTGAAACAAAGTCAGCCATCTTCTCACCCATCAGCCTAGCAGTAGTAAATTTCCCACCTATAATGCTGGCAAAGTTCTCGACCCCCTCCCTTGAATGGTCAATTATTGCAAAGCTCCTACTCACCTCCCTGCCGGTAGAAGCCCGGATAGCTCCTATCAGTGGTCGAGAAGAAACATAGACAGCCTTCACATCCAGCTTGGAAACGATTGGTGCAAGCTCTTCCCCCCTCCTGAGCATTAGCTCGATATGTTCCCTAGGTATAGGAACCCTGTCCGGATCCTCTACAACCCAGGAGGTCGTCCCTATAACCGAGGTTCCCCTATGGTGAACAATTATATCCCCATCACCAGGCTTGTTAAGCCTGTTGAAAACCCTATGCCCAATCCTAGCGTTAAGCGCCACCATGACTCCCGGGCTAGGCTTTACTGGCACGCTTAGACCTGCAAGCCTGGCGACCTTGTTTGCCCAAGCCCCCGTCGCATTGACAACAAAGTCAGCCTCAATCTCGTACTCTCGCTCTGACGCCTTGTCAAAGACTTTGACAGCTTTTACAGCTCCAGCCTCCATCCTGAAGCCTACAACCTCATTGAACGGTCTTATGTCTGCGCCGTGCAGTTTTGCCGACGCTAAAAAGCTCAGCATAACCTTCAACGGGTCAAACGTGCCGTCCGGAACAAGAACAGCCGCCTTTAGCTCAGGGTTAAGGTTTGGCTCGAGCCTCAAAGCCTCGTTCCTGTCTAGCTCCCTCACCGGTATACCTGCCTCCTCGCACTTCTTCAAGAAGAAGTCCTTGTACTTTAGATCAGACTCGTCTATCGCAACAAATAGCCCTCCATTTTTCTCAAAAAGAAATGGAGCAATCTTCCTCAAAGTAACATTCTCAAGGTAGCATTCCCTAGCAACATCTACGTCTGCGACATACCTGCAACCACTATGGAGAAGCCCATGCGTCCTACCACTCGTACCACTGCCTATCGAGCCACGCTCCAGCAGTGTGACTCTTGCTCCCCGCTGGGCAAGGTCATAGGCTATTGCGGCACCAGTCACGCCTCCACCGATAACGACAACATGCTTTGTCA
>Ga0326760_1000019_pt1 | contig 102736 bp, 99 predicted proteins | sample GCREP_S_FD_207668 | JGI IMG/M metagenome (GOLD analysis project Ga0326760, IMG submission 207668) | Hot spring sediment microbial communities from Geyser Creek Basin, Yellowstone National Park, WY, United States - GCR.EP_S | ecosystem: Environmental > Aquatic > Thermal springs > Near-boiling... | reverse complement strand
TTCTTAATTAAATCAGCAAGACTCTTATCCCAAACCCTCAAAGCATAATTAGCAAGCTCAATACAAAAACTCATATACCTCCCACACTATTTGTTAAAGAGAGAGATATATAAGGTTTCTTCAAGTAAAAACAATAAATAAAATAATAGAACTCTCTGCACAAATACATCACAATTTCCCTGAAAGAAATCAATGCCCATTTATTTCTGTTACAACACACCTAATTCCAATCCCACCCCTTTAAACAATAGAAATGTTCTCAAGGCTCGTAAATCAAGAATTTCTTCCAAGAAAATATGAATATGAAGCTGTGTACCAACAATTTAAATTACTCTCTACACCAAAGCACTAATTTTATATAGTTATACTTAAAGCTATCTTAACCTAGCCGATTTCATGACACTCTTTTTCTTTTTAACCTCAGTCCTATTATTATTGATGTCACTATCACTGCCATGGACACCCCTAGAGCAACACTCTCTTCACTAAAAAGCGGCTTCTCCATAACTACAGTAGCTGTAGGTATATATGAAACTTCCTTTATGGTTTTTGTATTTGTTATCGTTGCTGGGGTGATCTTAGTTAGGAAAACTGTTGTTGTGAGGGTGGCGAGAGAGGTGGTGGTGTTAAATGTTGTTAATGTTATTGTTGTTGGTATTGCTGTTGTTATTGCTACTGTTTGGGTATTGGTAATAATCTGTGTAACTGTAATAGAGTACTCTAGCAACTCAAAACATAGACTGTACAAGATATGGTGTACTAGCACACATTATATTAAGCCACAAACCTCTAAAAAAGCGCCTGTTACATTGGCTAGCACTATTATGCATACAAATGTAGAGTTTTTAGCTGGGATAGATATTGCTCATATAGGCTGTATGTAAGTTGGTCTTGAGGCAAGAGTTGTTAAGGCTTCTCTTGATGATGTTTTTATTAAGCTTACAGGTAAAGGAATTTCAGAGGAAGAGGAGAGGGAACATATAAAAGATATCCTGTCGACTAGGAGGATGATTAGGAGAGGTGGTTGAGATGCTGAAAATATTTGAAAGTATCCTAGCGTTAGTTGAGATGGAGCTTAGAAGATTGAAACATGACCCTATAGAGATTATCACTAGAGCTATTCAGCCAATCCTTTGGGTAACAGTATTCGGCATTGTTATGGCTCGTAGAGTTGCTTTAGGTATTCAAGACTATGTATCTTTCATAGCACCTGGCGTTGTATTCCAATCAGCAACTTTCATGGCTTTAGCTTACGGTATTATGATGGTATTCGAAAGAGAATCAGGTGTACTTAAAAAACTCCTTTCTTCACCAATCCCAAGAGCAAATATAGTTATAGGAAGATCTTTAGCAGAAGCTGTAAGAGCATCAACACAATACATAATAGTACTCGCCTCAGCAGCTCTAGTTGGAGCAAAATTTACTAGCAATCCACTACTACTAATAGCAGGTTACTTCGCGGTTATCTATGTATGCACAGGATTTACAGCTATATCGATCCTCGCAGCATCTCTAATGAAAACTAGAGAGAGATTCATGGGGATAGTTGGAGCAATATCAATGCCACTATTCTTTGCAAGCAACGCTCTCTACCCCATAGACATAATGCCTGAAGCACTCAAAATATTTGCTCTATTCAATCCATTAACATACGCAGTAGATATACTAAGAAAATTAGTACTATACAGCGAACTAGACACCTATATAGATCTGCTAGCGTTAACAATATTCAACATCTTATCCTTAACCATAGCTATAAAAGAGTTAAACAAAATAATAGAATGACAAATTAACGTTGTTTTCGAATACAGTTTCCTGAATAAAAATGTCTAGCTAAAGATCTAATCATTGAAGAGTTGAAATAGTTTATATTAAGTTAATCTTATTAAGTATTTGTGAATCATGAAATATTTAAAAAGTTAAGGTATTTATTTTAGCGGTAAGGAGTTTAAGAGGTTCGAAGTTTGATGAAGAGTTTTAGAAATGATTTTAAACCGTGATAATACTTTTTAATACTATGTCATCTACTGCTTCTTCTAATACCTTCTTGAGGATTATTTTATGTATCCACAATCCTTTGCTAAAGCTTATAATCTGTAATCCAAGCTTATCAATATCTATGTCCGTTATTAGAGGTTCTCTAAAAGATTTTTAATAGCTAAGTCTATTACAGCACTCGATAAAACCTTGTTATTGTCTATAAACTCAAGTTCAACAACATCTTCAAATACACATACTCCACTCTCTGTCGATGCTTCTTCAACTTGGTAAATCTTTAGTAAACCAAAGATCTATTCTTTTCGTAATTTCTTCAGCAACAATACAAGGTTTAATACTTTCAGCACCACTATTAACTAAAACTATCAAGTCTGAACTTCTACCATCTTTCTTCGACTCTAACCTTCACCCTTACGCTTAATAATTTCGCCTATCTCCTTCTTTAAAATCTATCTTCCAAGCTTTGTCCTATACTTCAAATTTTCTGCTTACTTTAACAATACCTAAACCCTTTTTAGTTAATACTAATAGCTCTTATTTTTCTTATTTTCCATTTATTGATGTCATTTGCGCATATTATTCCTGAGATTACTGCAGCTTCTACTCCTCCTCCTGGGAATGTTGATGCTCCTACTAGGTATAGTCCTTTTATCGGTGTTTTGAAGTAAGGTCTCTTTGTATTTATTGATTGGTCGAAGGAATATATCGCTCCTTCCGGCATTGATGTGTATCTCTCGAATGTTTTCGGTGTTGCAGCATCTTGAACTATTATGTGTTTGCTTAGCTCTGGAATAGTATTCTCAGCTTTCTTGATTAGTTCTTCAGCTAGTTTCCTCTTCTTCTCGATATATTCTTTTGTTCCTCTTTCTGGGAAGTCGTGGTAGTTAGCGAATGTTGTTATTGTTATACTTGTTTTTCCTTTTGGTGCTAGATTTGGATCTGCGTTAGAGTTTATTGTTATATGTATTTCGTTATCTAGATCTGCTATGAGTATTGGGTAGTTGGAGAGATCTATATCAACCCCTAGAAACACCATGAATGCTGATGGAGACATCTTCAAATTCTTTATATACTCTACGAAATTCTTGTCTAGATATTCTCTGTCTACAAGTTCTAGGAAAACTTCTTTAGCATTAGCATTAGCTACAACAATAGGTGCTCTAAATACATTGTCTCTACATCTAACCCCTATAGCTTTCCCATTCTCAACAAGTATTTTATCAACTCTATGCATAAGCATTACCTTGCCGTTGTGATCTTCGATAAACTTCTTCAAGGTATTCGCAAAATTCTGTGCCCCTCCCCTCGGGTAGTACCCTCCGTAGATAAAGTATGAGAGAGATGCTGTTAATGCACTTGCAGCAGAAATTCTATCTGGTTGTGAACCTATGTAGCCTAGTAATGAGCAGAGTAATGTCTTTAGATCTTCGTTCTTGAAATATTCATCGAGTTTCTGTTTATATGTTTTGTTCATCCAGTTGTAGAAATGTGGATGTTCTTTCGGGTATTCTAAAAGCTTTTTCTCCCCCATGACCTTGACTATAAGCTCTGCTGGTAGAGGAGAACCGTAGAGTGATACCTCTTTATAACACTCTTCGTAAGCATTCTTAGCTTCGCTAAAGAAAGCATTGATACTCCTCTCCTCCTCTGGGAACATCTTTACGAGAAGCTCTATAAACTGGTTGAAGCTGTTCGGAATATCGATTACCCTACCTCTGTATACAATCCTCCTAGTATTCTCTACGAAGAGATCATCTTTTCTAAACCCAAGCTCATTAAGAAGATAGGTAACAGGTCCATTCTCCCATAACCCGCTAACATCTTCAACACCAGAATTAAATACGAAACCTCTTCTTGTAAATGAGGAACAGAAACCTCCAACTTGATAATGCTGCTCTAAAACTAGAACCTTGTACCCCCACTTAGATAGCAAAGCACCGCATACTAAACCTCCTATACCAGCTCCAACAATAATAACATCGTACTCATTCTCATTCTTAGATCTCTTTGGATCTATATCGATTCTCCAATCAAATTTTCTAAACTCTTTATAGGATTGATAAGCAGAAGCTTTCACCGGGTAGATTATAGAGAACGCTATGCCTACAACAACGAAGATATTCGATAAAACTACGCTAAGAAACTGTTCAAGAACTAGATAGATAAGAGCATTTACAAAGAATATCAAACCCCATACAACTGTAATCACATTATTTATAGATATAAACAACCTATCCTTCCAATAAACCTCGGGATAATCTTTTCTAGATACTTGAAACGTAAACGGCTGTTTAATAACTAAGGAAAATATAGCTATTACTGAAAGAGCTAGATAACCAAGAAAACCACTTCTCTCAATAAATATATTTAAACCAAAGAAAAACACAGCTACAAAAACTACAACAAAATAAATCAAGGTGGCTATATCCATTAAACCAACATCTCTTCTAAATAAACCAATAAAAATAATAACAAGAGAAGATAGAAAAGCTAAAACAACTCCTAAACCACCAACAAAACTAGTTAAAAACCAGTAGAGAATCCATGGAATAAAAGATACCAAGATATAGAGCTGACCAGGAACTCTTTTAACATTTATAGTGAAACCCGTACATAAACAACCTCATATAGTGATGAACAGGTTTACTGCTTAGGGAATATATAAAATTTGCTGTAATGAAAAGATTATTATCTATATCTCAATAATACTTCAAGATATCCTCTTAGATCCATTAGAATATACATTCTCGCATCATACCTAAGAAACTCAATGTATTGAATCATAGAACTATACACATTGATAATGTTGATGACGAAAGTAGTAATATCGTTTACAAGCTTTATCTTCAAGTTAATCATTACGGTGTTAGAGTTGTGAATAACCCTAGCTCTATAACCTCTTTAACAACATCGTTTACTTTGCTTTACACAGATATCTTAACTCTACCCCTAGTTCCCAGGTATAGAGATTCTAACCCAATCACCAACAATTTCAGGTCTTTTATCAAACCTTAGCTTAATCCAACTCGTGTAGGGTCGCTCCGCGGAGTAGAGTTGTTGTCTATGTTTTAAGGTATGGCTCAGGCTTATCTCTAGGTTCTATCTTTATATATATGGCATCTAACTTTATGATTATTCTCTACCTCTATAAGTTCTGGTGATGTTTTTAGACAGAGATCTTTTCTTAATGGGCATCTACCTGCATAGCTACATCCCTGGTTGTATATCAAGGTGTTGTTATCGATATCTTCTGGAATTTCCGGACTCCATGTTGATGATGGGTCTGGTGATGGATAGGCTGATAGAAGTGTTTTTGTGTATGGATGTAGAGGATTTGAGAAGATTGTCTTCTTATCAGCTATCTCTACTATTTGCCCTGAGAACATTATCGCTATGGTGTCTGAGAGGTATCTAGCTACTGCTAGATTATGTGTTATGAATAGGTATGTAAGGTTCTTCTCATTCTTAATCTTCTTTAACAACTCTATTATCTGTGCCTGGGTTGATACATCGAGCATAGATGTAGGTTCGTCAAGTATCACAAACTCTGGTTCTGTTACTAAAGCTCTTGCTATCATAATTCTTTGTCTTTGACCACCGCTAAGCATATGTGGATAGCTCTCTAGATATTCTTCACTTAAACCGACGAGTTTTAGATATTTAGCAACTTTTTCCTTAGCATTTTCTTTATCAACTCCTTGCGCTAGAAGAGGTTCTATAAGGGTATCCACGATCTTGAGCCTAGGGTTGAGAGCTGAGTAAGGATCTTGAAAAACTATCCTTATCTTACCCCGAAGATTCTTCGGTAAGCTATAGGTTATATCTATACCTTTTAAAAAATACTTTCCATCTGTAGGTTTAACAAGTTTTGCTAAAACAAGTCCTAGGGTAGTCTTCCCTGAACCACTTTCACCTACAAGTCCCAGAGTTTCACCTCTCTTAATCTCGAGATCAACACCATTAACAGCTTTAACATATCCTATAACACGTTTTAGGTATTTACTCCTTATCTCGTAGTACTTCTTAAGGTTAACAGTTTTCACAATTACATCGCTATTCATATAGATGACACCTAACAAAACCGTTGTTAAAGATTTTTACAGGAGGTTCTTCAATAAAACATTTAGAGAATGCTTTAGAACATCTAGGGTTAAACCTACAACCTCTAGGGAAACTACCTGGTGTCGGTGGTTCACCTTTTAAAACCTTGAGCTCTTCTAGATCTAGATCAACTCTAGGTAGAGAGTTTAGAAGAGCTTGTGTATAGGGATGTAGAGGTTCTTTATAGAGTGAGTATTTATCGCGATACTCAACAACTTGTCCTGCATACATAACAGCAACTTTATCAGCTATATGAGCTACAAGAGCTAGATCGTGGGTTATGTAGACCATAGGTATACCCCTAGACTTAACGATACTTCTCAACAACTTCAGAACCTTGGCTTGTGTAGTAACGTCGAGTGCTGTTGTAGGTTCATCTGCGATTATGAGTTCAGGGTTCATAGCTATAGCTATAGCTATCAGTACCCTCTGCCTCTGCCCACCGCTTAGCTCGTGAGGATACTTATCTATGTACGAAGCTGGTAAACCTACTTCAACAAGTCTTTTCTTAGCTTCTTCAAGAGCTTCTTTCTTACTCATCGAGAAATGGTGAACATAGACTTCAGCTATCTGCTCTCCTATAGTTAGAAGTGGGTTAAGGCTTGCTAAAGCATCTTGAAAAATCATAGCAACTTTAGCAAAATTAGATCTAACATCTTTCCCGAAAATCTTTATACTTCCACTAGATATCTTAGCGTTAGGAGGTAGAAGCCCTGCTATTGCGAGTCCTAAAGTTGTTTTACCACATCCAGACTCCCCCACAACTGCTAGTATCTCTCCTTTCTCATCTATGTCCAGATCAACACCGCTTACAACCTCTACCCATTTTCCACGAACAGCGTAATGAATTGTCAGGTTCCTTATCTCAAGAGGTTTCAACTTGAACACCTATAACAGTTCTTTTCTTCGGATCTAGGTAGTCTCTCAAACCATCGCCTATCAAGTTAAAGGATAGCACAGTTAGAAACATAACTAAACCAGGGAATACCGCAGTCCACCAAGCTTCTCTAACATATCTACGAGCTGAACTTATCATTAAACCCCATTCAGGTACAGGTTCCTGAGCTCCTAGACCTACGAAACTAAGAGCTGCAATATATATGATAGCGTTGCTCAACTCCATAGAGGCTTGGGTTATAAACGTTGGTATAACGTGGGGGAGTACATGTTTAACAACTATGTATAGATCACTTAACCCAGCTTCTTTCGCTGCTAATACAAAAAGGCTCTCCTTAACCGACAGCACAACGCTTCGTACAAGCCTTGCATACACAGGGATTGTGACTATAGCTATAGCTATTATAGCGTTGAATATGCTGGACCCGAGAACAGCTGCTATCGCTATAGCCAGCATGAAGCCGGGGATACTTATCACGATATCCATAATCCTCATAAGTACAGCATCGATTACACCCCCGAGATAGCTAGAGGCAATACCTATAGCTAAACCTATGGATCCAGAGAGAATCACTACAGCGAGTGCGCATCCTAGATCTAGAGCAAATGCGTAGAAAGTTCTTGTGAAAACATCTCTCCCAAGGTTATCTGTACCCAGTATATGGGGCCATGAAGTATCGCTGCCGGCGAGAGGTGGTAGATGTACTCTAGGTGATATTCTATCGTATTCAAAAGGTGAGAACAGAATTACAAAGATACTTAGAATAGCTAGCGATAACAAGATGAAGATCCCATATCTCACCCTCTTAATCCTTAGAACTTCCTCTAAGACTTTCAACCTACTGCTAACCATTACTACCCCCTGATCCTGGGGTCTATGTACATGTACAGTATATCAACAACAGTATTAACAACAATATAGATTATCGATACAACTAGCACAGATCCCTGGATAACCATGTAATCTCTTAACGAAACAGCTTCCCATATAAGTCTTCCAAGACCCGGCCAAGCGAAGATCGTTTCAACAACTATATCACCTGTAACAAGTACTGCAAAGTAAAGACCTGCAATAGTTATTATAGGTAGTAACGCATTTCTAAGGATATGTTTATACATAACTATGTTCTCGGGGAGCTTCTTCATCTTAGCTGTTCTAACAAAATCCTGCATCATTACCTCTAATACGCTATTCCTGGTAAGTCTGAGTAGTAGTCCTGCAAGAGGTATTGCAAGAGTTAGAGCAGGGGGTATGATTCTCGAAAAAGCATCTAAGAATGCATTGATATTTCCGTTTAGAAGTGTATCGAGAAGAATAAACCCTGTGTAAACGTTTATAGAGTACCTAGGGTCGATACGACCACTAACAGGTAAACCTAGGTTTATGCCGAAGAATATGAGTAGAAGGATACCTAGTAATAGAGAAGGGAATGAGAATCCCATAACTGCTAACGTCGAGAGTATAAGATCAGTTTTAGTATCATGTTTTCTAGCTGATAGAATACCTAGAGGAATCCCGATGATAAGGGATAGCACAAACGCGAATACTACAAGCTCTATTGAAGCTGGAAGTCTTTCAGCTATTAATCTTCCGACGCTGTAACCCATTACATAGGAATCTCCTAGATCGCCTTGCAGTATACGCGAGATATATATTAAGAATTGTTCGAAGTAACTTTTATCTAGCCCCCATTCCCTTGTCACTTTCTCGATATTTTCAGGTGTTGCTTTAGGTCCTAGAATCGCTATAGCTGGGTTACCCGGTAATACTCTTGATAGAAGGAATACTACAACTATTACACCAAATATGGAGAAAACCGCTTGAATTAAACGATAAAAAATATATTGAGCTATATTTCTAGCCATGGATTTACTCCTTTACTTCTTCTCGACAGGGTAGAAATCTATGTAGTATACAGGGTATAGTATAAATCCTTCAACATTTTTCTGTATGAAGACGTAGAGCTTCGGTACGTAGAGGAAAGCCCATGGAGCATCTTCAACAATTATCTTCTGTAGCTGTTTATATAGAGCTATTCTCTCGTTAAGCTCTGTTAACTGTCTAGCTTTAAGTGCAAGCTCATCGACAACGGTGTTGTTGTAGCCATCAATACCTAAACCATATGTTGTAAATAGAGGTACTATCCAATCATCTGGATCTACGTAGTCTGGGAACCAGTCAACCATATACATATCGAAATCGTGGTTGAATAACCTATCTAAGAAACTAGACCAGTCCAGATCTACAATTCTAATGTTTATACCTATCTCTTTAAGGTTTCTTTGAATTACTGCTGCAACATCTTTTCTCTCAGCTCTTTCAGCAGAACTTATTATTAGCTCTAATTCTCTTAAACCTCTACCCTCTGGGTACCCAGCCTCTGCTAGAAGTTTTTTAGCTAATTCAGGGTTATACCTATACCCATACTTCTCAACCTCGGGATCGTAGCCGAAGATTGCTGGTGGTAACGGTCCGTAGAGTCTTGTAGCAGTTCCTCTAAGAACTATATTTAGTATGTAGTCGTAGTCTATGGCATAGTTTATAGCTTTCCTAAACAAGGTGTTGTTGAAAGGAGCTCTTCTATGGTTCATACCGAGCCACTCAATAACAACACCATCAATAGAAACCATCTTGATATTTGGATTCTTCGATAAAGCCTCTATATCTTGAGGTTGTATACCTAAAGCTATATCGATCTCGCCTTTCTCAAGAGCAACTCTAAGTGTTGTTGGATCTGGGTATATCCTGATGATGACTTTATCAACCTTTGGAGGACCTCTCCAGTAATCCTTATTAGCTACAAGTACAACCTGTTCTCCTTTCTTCCACGATTCTAGTTTGAAAGGTCCTGTACCTATAGGTTTCTCATCCAGATTTGTTGCGTTAGGCGGTACTGAAGAGAATATAGTGAAAGCTGCGAGTGCCGGGAATGGTGAGAAGGGATGCTTAAGTACAAATCTCACAGTATACTTATCGACAACCTCAACTTTATCAATAACATCTAAAAGAAATGCCGGAGGTCCTTGTAGCTTCTTAGCTCTTTCAATACTGTAATTCACTATATCTGCTGTAAGCTCTGTACCATCGTGGAATTTCACACCTTTCCTCAGGTAGAAAGTCCATACAGAAGCATTTTCATTCGATTCCCATCGTTCAGCAAGCTTAGGTGCAAGCTCTGATGTACCTGGTTTATAGCCTACAAGAGTATCATAGATGTTCTGTATAACTATAGCTGAAGCTATATCGTATGCTTGTGCAGGATCCAAGGTCTTAGGATCATATGTTGTACCAACAACAAGTACTTTCTGAACAGGTTGCGATATCGTCAATTTTGTGATAACTAAGGGTACAGCGATTGCGATTACAATTACAGCTACAACCACTGCTATAACTATTCTACGTGAAAACATCATAGCATATCACCTACTTACCTAAGCTATACACAGTATACAGAGAGATTCACAAGCTCTGGTATAGCACAGCTTTAAAAACTTATATTCCCTAATACAACAATATCTATCTTAGTTCTAATTAAAATTTTAATTAATCTATATAGAGCTTAAGCTTCTATAATCAAGAAATACAGGTTTATTAATACACTGAAAAGTATATTCATCAGTATAGAGATTGCCATTACCATGTCATGTAGGTAAAAACGCATAAAATAAACAAAAACATCTAATTAGGAAACGTTATTTATTGGTTATCTCGATTGGTATCTATAGATGGTCACTACAAGGTATAGAAATGCTGTAGCTAAAGCTATCCATGTACCGATGAGTATCTCAGCTACACCACCACCTATAGCTATGTAGTGTAGAGCGAGATTATACCAGTAGAAAACTACGTTAAATACTCCCCATACCATGAGTATGCAGGCTAATATCGGTAGAATTTTCTTAGCTTTTGTTACTAGCTGTGGGAACCCTATAACTAGGCCAGCGATATAGGGGGTTGTGAAAGGGGTTAAGTTGAATCCGAGGAGTATACCCGTAAAACTTCTAGCCCACGGTAATAGGTAAGCAATGAAACACAGAATCCACGAAATATACATCGACCTTATTTTCATTTATAGCACCAGATTGCGGTGATACAGCTATCTCTAACGTAGTTAAAGAATTTGTATGAAACTGGGATTCGTTTACGTAGTTAAATACCGGAGTTTTTCAACAATGTAGAGATTTTTAGAAATACAAAACGGTTTGTTTATCTTGGAAGATCTGTTGGAGAGTTTGACTGTTTTGAATTGAATATTCTAAAGCTTGTTAACTATATTCTTAGTATATACTGTGGTTGTTAGACAATAGAATGTGTAGAAGGTTTATATACCGTGAGAACCTAGTTGAGGTAGAGCTAGACCTCTATCAAGGTTATATCTTCGTATAGAGGTCTACCGAAATCATCTACAAGCCCTAGAACCCATAATCTGCATAGCTCTGCTTTACGTAGGATAAGTGTTGGTGGGATGTAGTGTAGGAATAGCTGTTTAGTGTAGAAGTCTATTCCGAGTAAAGCAATCCATTTAACTCTATATACGTAGCCATTAAGAGTTTCTACACCGACGATTTTCGTAATTGCATAGCTTCTCGTTGTAGAACAGTCGTCGATGTATATAGAGAAATTGTCTAGAGGTTGACTATTCTTGACCAGCAGTATGATTCCGTCTCTAGTTATAAGTATAGGGCTGCGGAGCTCTGCAAATCTTCTATAACTTCTAGCAACTCTATCGCTAAAGAATTTCTTAAGGAATTCCTCAAGTTCATCAAAATTTTCATATCTACGTATATAGGGGTTAAGTAGATCTGGAAAGAATTTCTCAACAACATCTCTACACCTCTCCGTACTTCTCTTAAACCTTGTGGTTAAAGCTTTCCTACCTTTAACAACTCTTTTAACGTAGAGATCTTCGATATACGATAACTCTTTCGACAAAATCTCTATGCATTGATCTACATCTCTACACATCTCTACAACTCTATCGATATAGTTGAAGATCTTCTCAACATCTCCTCTATAATACTTATTCAAAGCGTATATAAGATTGTATACAGAGATAAACAAAGAGTAGAACTTCTCTGGAAATACGTAGTACTCTCTACAGCTATACCTATAAACATAGATAGAGCTATCCTTGAACTTCTCAACAAGAACTCTTAGAGGATACCCTAGAAATCCTTCAACTCTAAATATATCCCGAAACCTCTTCTTAGCACCGCTACTAGTAATCACGTCAGATAGAAAAAATTCATATGATCTTCTATAAGCTCTACCTAAACCTATATGGCAAAACATATCTCAACACGGTACAGCTACTCTAATCGATAGACCTACCCAGAGCATAATCTTTAACAAACTCAACTCTATAAATACCAGGCTCTATAATGAGCTCGGGATGCTGTAGATGCGATAAAACCGAGGGTTTCTCAACAACGATGTATCGACGACCGTAGATAGTGTAGACAGAGCTTTTCAATCTATGGGTATTCCCATTCTCAGAAACAATCTCTAGAACATCACCTTCCTTCACAGCGTACCTAAGATCTACATCCTCTTCTTCTATAAGCAGGAGATCTCCTTGACGATATACTTTCCGAGGTTTACTCATCTAGTACCCCAGAAATTTAGATTAACTTAAAAACTGATCATGGGTAAGAAAAGCATCATGATATAGTGAAACGGTTTGATCTACACCAGGTGATTTATATGGATACAAAGTATGTACTTACGATGTTCGTTGTAACAGTTCTAGCTTTGTTAGGAGGTTTCTACCTAGGTTATAATTATGGTCGCTACACTAGGGATCTAGGTAGTATATATATTAGGGTTTCTACAACTACTTCTCTTTACCAACTAGGGGTGTTAAACGATCTTTTAAACGATTTCATTAATTCTACTGGTTTAAATATGAAATTCGAGGTTCTAGTTAAAGGTTCTGGAGAAGCTTTGAAACTTCTAGCTGATGGTTCTACATGTATTGCTTTTGTTCATGCACCCTCTCTCGAGCTTAAATATCTTATGAGTGGAGAGGTAGAGAGATTGACTATATTTGCTTATAACGAGTTTGTAGTTCTCGGACCTGGGAATGATCCTGCAAATGTTAGTAAAGCTCTAAACGCTGTAGACGCCTTCAAGAGGATATACCTTGCCGGGGAGAAAGGGCTAGCGAAGTTTGTTAGTAGAGGAGATTTCTCTGGGACACATGTGAGAGAGCTTTTGTTATGGAATTTAAGTGGTTATAGTCCTGAGGGAAGGTCTTGGTATTTGAGGAGTGGTCAGGGGATGGTTCAGACGCTATTCATAGCTGATAACCTCAACGCCTATACTTTAAGTGATGAAGCTACCTATCTATACCTAGAGAAACAGGGTAAGCTATCGAATCTAGTTATACTCTTTAAAGACCCTGTATACCTGATCAACGTATACTCAGTATATTTATCAAGATCGAAACCATGTGATAACCCTTTAACTTGGTACATCGCTTACAAGCTTAAGGATTACCTGCTTACCCGTGGTCAAGAATTGATAAGGGTGAGGTACAGAGGTTTACTGAACCCTGTTGAAGATAGTAAAGAGGTTGTGTTTAAAGCTTGGGAAAACCTAGCTAGGATAGAACCGTAGGGGGCTGTTTCGTAGTTGATGACCTGGGGGTTAGATTTATAAGTTTTGGTTTTGTTTGTTTTTACTCGTGTCAGTTATTTCAGAGTTTTCAGAGAAGTTGTTGAGACCTAAGGAGGTTTGTGAGAGGCTTGGCATCAGCTACTCCACCCTATCCAGGTGGGTTAGAGAAGGAAGGATCAGAGCTATTAGAACTGCCGGTGGCAAGTATAGAGTTCCCGAGAGCGAGGTTAGAAGAATTGCTAAAGGTCTGCCTATTAGCAAAGAGATTAGAGCGATCGTGTAATGCCCGCGTAAGCTCAGCTGATCAAAAGAACGACCTGGAGAGGCAGATAGAGTACTTGACGCAGTACTGCTCCTCTAAGGGTTACAAAGTTGTCGATGTGCTGAGCGATGTTGCGAGCGGGTTGAAGACCGATAGGAGAGGCTTGCTAAAGCTCTTTAACTATGTTATCAATAGACAGGTAGACGTAGTTGTAGTAACGTATAGAGATAGATTGACTAGATTCGGCTTCGAGTATTTAGAATACTTCTTCAAACAGTATGGTATTAGAGTAGAGGTTGTATTTGGAGAAAAACCCAAAGACGCTTACCAGGAGCTTGTAGAGGACTTGATAGAGATCGTGACTTCCTTCGCTGGGAAGCTCTACGGGTTGAGAAGCCATAAGAAGAAGAGGCTTGTAGAAGGATTCAAGAAGATACTAGAAGAGGTTGATAAGAGTGATTGAAGTTGTTAAGACAGTTGTTGTGCTGAGTGTTGAGCTTACTGAGAAGAAGTTTGAAGTATTTAGAGAGCTTGAAGATCTCTATAGGCAGATCCTCGTTGAACTTGTAGATTATGGGTTTAGAAACAGCATCGACTCGTTCACCAGGCTGAAGAGGGATAAGTATCGTGAGTTGCGCAAAAGATAACCACAACTACCTAGCCACTATATCCATACTGCTTGCCAAGACGCTTCTACTAGGATTAAGAGCTTCAACAAGCTCAGGAAGAAGGGTTTGGCAAAGTCTGAGAAGCCTGTGATTAATAGAGTTAGCATATGGCTAGACGACCACTTGTGGAGGCGTGTAGGGTATACAACAATCCTCATCTACACCCACAAGGGCTGGATACCAGTAGAGCTGATCCCCCACAAGCTGTACTGGAGATATATTAATAGTGGATGGATATTGAGAACACAACTGAAGATAAAGCTCGACCATAGGTATAAGAGGCTACTAGTATACTTTGTGTTTGTTAAATCTGTCAATGTTGATGAGAATAATGTTAAACATGTCATATCAATTGATGTTAATGAGAACAACGTGACTGTTAAACTTCTCAATAAAGTGTATATTCTCGAGACTGGGATTAAGAGGATCACCGTTGGCTACGCTAAATATAGAGAGGCTGTGCAGAGTGTTAAGGGCAATGGGTATGTTGGTAGAGCTGTTCATGGCAGGGAGCGTAGGAGGAAGAAGGATATTAGGTTGAAGATTGCGAACATTATCGCCAATATTGCTAAGAACCTCAATGCTATAGTCGTGTTGGAGAAGCTTCCTAAACACTGTCCTAAGAACATGATTGAAAATGTTAAAGATTCGATGTTAAGACATAGAATATACCAAGCAGGCTTTAGAGGCATGATTAAGGCTATTGAGGAGAAGTGTTTAGAGAGAGGAGTCCCTGTGGTTAAGGTAGATCCGAGAAATACTTCATCTAAATGTCTGTTCTGTGGCTCTAAGCTGATGAGGGGCGATGCTCCGAGGCAGCTCAAATGCCCTAGATGTGGTTTTAAAGCTGGTAGAGATGTAGTAGCCGTGTTGAATCTTGAGAGAAAATATCTAACTCTCAAGGGGCTCGTGCCGTTAGCCCCAATGCCCAGTGAACCCACTCTAGAGGTAGCAGTGCTACCAATGAAGGAGTGGATGAGGAGAAAGTCTCTAGATGCGACGAATAAACATAAATTAATGAGAATGAACATCTAGAGACAAACGGGCTGTCTATGGAGTCTATAACATCTGTAACGTTGAGAAGTCTATACATATCGTCGATAGCATCTTTAATAGCTTTCTCGTTAGCTTTAGCTATATCTATAGCTTTATCTAGTTTATCTAGGAGAAGAGCTGAGATGGTGTTGAGCATTTTCGAGATTTTCGTAGGTTTCCCAACGATAGTTATAGGCGTTGTTCTATACATATTGTTCTATCCTAGAGGTCCTCTAGGTGTTCTAGGTATTCTCTACACACCTTACGCAATAATAATAGGGGAGTTCTTAGTTGCACTACCTATAGCTGTAACCCATATGTTTAGATATGTATACGAGTTGAAGAACTATGTAAGAGAACTTGTTCTATCTCTAGGAGGTTCAGAAAAACATGTTGTAAAGATACTTATAAGAGAGCTTGTACCAATCATGATATCTTCTTATCTACTAGCTTTCTCTAGAGCTATAGGTGAGCTAGGTGTAGCTCTAGTAGTTGGTGGGGGTATAGAGGGATATACGAACGTATTGACAACAGCTATAGCTTTACAAACATCCCTAGGTAATTACGAGCAAGCTATTCAGCTCGGTGGGGTACTCATAGCTATTACAGCTACTATAGCTGCTGTGTTGAAGGTTCTAGGTGAGTATGTTCTATGGAGATCGAGTTGAAGAATATTTGGTATAGCTACGATAGCTATACATACGTTCTGAAAGATGTTAACCTAGTCCTCAGGGAACCTGGGTTATATGTAGTAGTAGGTCCTAATGGTTCTGGTAAAACAACTCTGCTGAAGATATTATCTTTAATAATTAAGCCTTCGAAAGGTAGTGTTCTTGTCAACGGTAGAGATTTCTGGGTTTTAGGTGATGATGAAAAGTCCTTGATTAGAAAAAGTATTGTATATGTTCACGATAAACCTGTTCTTCTTAGAGGATCGGTTAGATATAATGTAGAGCTCGGGCTAAGGCTTAGAGGGGAGAAGAGAGGAGACGAGGTTCTGGAGTATATTTCGAGGTACGGGTTAAGAGAAGTCCTAGATAAACCTGTTAATAAGCTTAGCGCAGGTCAGGCTAAGGCTATGACCATTGTTAGGGCTTTAATCTTGAAACCAAAGATACTAGCTCTCGACGAACCTTTCACATTCCTAGACAATACAAAGGTTAAGCTTCTCATAGAGGATATCCAGAGAATCGTTAGAGATGGAGGGATAGTTGTGATAGCTACACACTACATGTATAGAGATCTCGAAGATATTTCTAAGAATGTTATAGAAGTTGTTAACGGCGAAGTAGCTACGCTTAGCTCGGTTAAAAAGAACCCAACTCTATAACTATATCTACGTAGTTCTACATGAGCATCATCTTCATACTTATTACTCTGGAACTCTTAAATACCAGGGTCTTGATCTGATTACTGGGAGTTCTATGTCTAAAGTTGAGGAAATATTGAAGCAGATGACTATCGAGGAGAAGATATCTCTCCTAGTAGGAGCAGGGTCTTCAACAACAGTTCCTGGAGCAGCTGGCGAGACTAGGTCTATTTCTAGGCTCGGTATACCGGCTATAGTTCTAGCTGATGGACCTGCAGGTGTTAGGATAGCTCCTCTAAGATTCGGTGTACAGGGGGAGTTCTACGCAACTCATTTCCCTAACGCGATCATGTTAGCATCTACATGGAATCTCGAAGTTGTTGAAAAAGTTGGTAAAGCTATTGGTGAAGAAGCTAAAGAGTATGGAGTAGATATACTCTTAGCCCCTGCACTTAATATCCATAGAACTGTTCTCGGTGGAAGGAATTTCGAGTATTTCTCAGAAGACCCTCTTCTATCAGGAGTTATAGTAGCTGCCTATGTTAGAGGTGTTCAAAGCGTTGGTGTTGGAGCCACATTAAAGCATTTCGTTGGAAACGATCAGGAAGCTGGGAGGATGTATGTGAACATAGTTGTTGATGAGAGAGCTTTGAGAGAGATATACCTAAGAGCTTTCGAGATAGCTATAGAGTTATCCAAGCCTTGGGCTATCATGGCTGCGTACAACAAGTTAAACAGTTACTACTGTACTCAAAACCTGTGGTTGTTGACGAAGGTTTTGAGAGAGGATTGGGGATTCGAAGGCCTTGTTATGACGGATTGGTTCGCAGGGGATAACCCTATTGAGCAGGTTAAAGCAGGGGTAGACCTGATTATGCCTGGTGACGATGGTATAGTTAAGAAGCTTATCGATGCTTATAAACGTGGTGAGCTGAGGATAGAAGATATAGAGGAGAGGGATAGAAAGGTTCTGTCAATTATTTTAAAGAGTTTGAAATACCAAGGCTATAGATGGTCTAACAAACCGGATCTAGATGAGCATGCTAGAATAGCTTATGAAGCAGCTTTAGAAGGTATAGTTCTCCTTAAAAACGACGGTGCTTTACCCATCAAGAGCAGTTCAAGAGTAGCTTTATTCGGGAGAGGGTCCTACTACACTGTTAGAGGAGGGCTTGGTAGTGGATATGTACATGCAAGGTATACTGTTTCGATAGCTGAGGGGCTGAGGGAACGAGGTTTTAAAGTAGATGAAGATGTGGAGAAAGTGTACAGAAGGTATATGCTACCTCTGTACGAACTTGGTGATTGTATAGAGATGTTTAGGAGGTTAAGAGATACAGCTGTTAAATCCGATAACAAAGGTTTCCTAACGTGGTTACTCTTCGATATATCTGAAATGCTTATCGAGTACTATAGAACTCTACATCTACCTGAAGACCCATTCGACGACGGGTTCCTCGAGGAGATCGCTAAGAGAAACGATGTAGCTATAGTAACTATCTCTAGGATCTCTGGAGAAGGTTGGGATAGGAAACCAGTTGAAGGAGATTTTTACCTAAGAGACGATGAGTACAGGTTGCTGTTAAGAGTTTCGGAAACTTTCCATAAACACGGTAAGAAGGTTATCGTAGTCCTCAACATCCCTAGCCCGATAGATATCGTTAGCTGGAGAGATCTTGTAGACGCTATCCTAGTCATATGGTTACCTGGACAAGAAGGTGGTAGAGCTTTAGCAGATATACTTCTAGGGAAGGTATCTCCAAGTGGTAAACTGCCGTTAACATGGCCTAGAGATCTAGAGCAAGACGCAGCTACAAGGATGTTTCCCTACGAACCTAGGCAAGAACTTGTATACAGAGAAGGTATATACGTTGGTTATAGGTACTACGATACATTCGGTGTTGAACCTGCATATGAATTCGGTTACGGGTTGAGCTACACAAAATTCGAGTTCAGCGATATGTATGTAGAGAAAGATGTTGATAAGATAAAGATAAAGTTGAAAATTAGGAACGTAGGTGGGTACCCAGGAAAAGAAGTTGTACAGGTATACATTAAACCTCCTAGAGGATCCATAGATAAACCGTACCAAGAACTCAAAGGTTTTAAGAAGACGAAGACGCTTAAGCCTGGAGAAGAAGATGAAGTAGTTATAGATATCCCAATAAAGTACCTGGCAAGTTATGTAAAAGGTAGATGGGTTGTTGAGAAAGGTTTGTACGAGGTAAGGATAGGGGCTTCGTCTAGAGATATAAAGGTTAGTAAAAGCATAGAAATAGAGCGTGAATACTGCTTCAACACTAAGTGGATACAAATCGAATGTAGTTGAAACGCAGATCTTAAGTAATTACCTCTAACTCAACTTTTTTAACTTATTTTATTTTGTGTTTTATTTATAATCTACAACAATGTTTATATATAGCTTAATACTGAAAGTTGTATCTAGGGGTGGGTACTTTGGGTAGAGTTGAGGTTGTTTGTATGGGTGAGATACTTGTTGATGTAATACCTGTAGAGGTGGGGATGTATAGGGATGGCATGGTTTTAGAGATACATTTTGGTGGTGCACCTGCTAATGTTGCTGTAGGTGTTGCTAGACTTGGGCATAGATCTGCTTTTGTTGGTGCTGTAAGTGATGATCCTTTTGGTTATATGCTTAAGAAGTTCCTAGAGGTGGAAGAGGTTGATACTAGGTGGCTCGTAGTTAAGAAAGCTAGAACTAGTTTAGCTTTTGTTCTACTTAAAGAAGGTGGTGAAAGAGATTTCTTCTTCTATAGAGAACCGTGGGTAAGAACAGCCGACACTATGTTATCTCCAAGCGATCTAGATTTAAACGGTATTACAGAGGCTAGAGTTCTACATGTATCAGGTGTTGCAACAGCATATCCATCTTTATCAGAAGCTGTTTATATAGCTATGGAGAAAGCCTTTGAGAAAGGTCTACATGTATCTATAGATCCTAACTATAGACAAGATATATGGGGTTCCGGTGAAAATGCTTTAAAATCTATGGATAAGTACTTCAAGATCTCGACGATGATCACAATGGGTTTCGATGAGCTTGAGAACATGTTTATGTCGAGAGACTATAGATGGGTATCGGAGAAGTTGATGGAGAGGTACAGGAATCTAGAGATTGTAGCTATAAGGCTGGGATCTCAAGGAGCATATGTAAAGACTAAGAAAGAGGAAACAATTCAACCAGCTATAAAGATAAAACCTGTAGATACAACAGGTGCTGGAGATGCATGGACAGCTGCTTTCATAGTTTTCTATCTACTTGAAGAAATAGAGCTTAGTAAAGCTGTTATATATTCTAATATTGTTGCAGGGTTGAAATGTCTTAGAAGAGGTGCTGTAACAGCTATCCCGAGAAGAAAAGAGTTTGAAGAACAACTACCTAAATACTTAGTGTAATAAGTAGAACTGTTGATATGGAATACACCTGTAAAACTACATCATAGATATGGATGTAGAGTAAAATTTTGTATCTTGATGATTAAGTATTTTTAGAGAATTTTGACAGGGATTAGGTATGGATCCTGTTGAAGCTATAGTTATAGGTATCCAGAGTATTTCAAGCAATGTAATTGTACAAAGTTTTCTCACAGCATGTATAGGATTTGTATTGACTGTTTTAGGCGCTTTACCAGCTCTTTTAGGTGCTAAAGTTGGTGAAACTATAATTCCCTATGGAATGGGTTTCTCAGCCGGTGTTATGATATCAGCATCTTTTACATCTTTACTTATACCAGCTACAGAAATTGGGGGAATTTTTCCAACAGTTGTTGGCTTTCTATGTGGAGCACTTTTCGTTGAGATTGTGAATAGAGTTCTACCCCATGAACACCTTGTTAAAGGTTTTGAAGGGTCTGAAAAACTTCGGAAGAAGATGAGGATGATATGGCTTCTGGTCATAGCTATAATTATACATAATATACCCGAGGGTGCGGCTGTTGGTGCAGCTGTTGTTGAATCGCTTAAGAGAGGGGTTCTTCTAGCTATAGCTATAGGGATACAGAATATCCCTGAGGGTTTAGCTGTATCTCTACCACTTGTATCGACAAGTAAAAGAATTGGTCAAGCGATGTGGATAGCTATTCTGAGTGGAGCTGTAGAACCTTTAGCTGCATTGATAATAGCTATTCTAGCATCTCTATCTCGCAGTATTTTGCCGTATATGTTGTCATTTGCTGCTGGAGCTATGATATACGTTGTTAGCCATGAGGTTATTCCCGAGACCCATGCAGAAAAAAGAGAGCTTAAAGCAACGTTATCTCTATTAATTGGTCTTATCGCGATGTTTTCTCTAGATGCATACTATAGCAAATAATCCGGTCTACAACAATTCCATCAGAATATTTTACAAGTTAACGCTGGGATGGTAAAAGATCAAGAAATCTTTTAAGCTCTTCCCAAATGCAGAATCTCGATGATCCTTATGTTGAACAGTAAGCGTAGATGGGTTTACCCAGGAATGTGTTTTGTAATAACATTTCTAGGAGGTACACTGTATTCATATAGTGTTATAGGTTACGAGATTCAGAAGCTATGGAGCGTCAGCTCTGCGGAAGCGGGGATACCTTACAACTGAAAGCCTCGCCCTTCAGGGCGGGGAGGAGGTCAGTTTATCATACCTTCTGGCAGGTTTTGGACTAGCTCTTATGGATAGCATGACTTTGCCTATAGCAACTTCTTGGATACCGGATAAACCTGGTTTAGCTGTTGGTATAGCTCGTACAGGTTTCGGAATATCTTCTCTTGTGGTAGCACCGCTACTCGAATACATGTTCAAAGTAATGGGTTCAGCACAATGTTGAAATTCATAGGTATAGCGTATCTAGGGGTATCTCTAGCTATAGCTTCTTTCGCTAAGGTAAACCCTGAGTTTAGAGGGAGAGAGAGATACGGAGATATAGGTAGAGATCTAATAGATATCCTATCCTCTAAATGCTTCTGGAGCGTATGGCTTCAATACTTCACAGGACTATTCACACCTTTGGCATATATAGGGTACGTTAAACAGATTGGAGTAGAGATTGTTTCTATAAAGCCTGAGGTTATGGGTTATCTCATAGCTATTTTCTCTATATTCAACGGTATTGGTAGGGTGGTATATGGAAAGTTAATAGATATGAAAGGATTTCTATTCTCAGCAATACTAAATTACTTGTTAACAGTGTTTGCATCAGTAACGCTATGGTTATACCCATCGTATACAACGTTTATACTTACATCTATAATAATATACTTAACCCTAGGCGGTTGGATGGTTATAGCACCAACAGAAATAAGGACCGTTATTTCGTCTAATAAATACTCGTTAACATGGCCTCTACTAATGACAGGATATTCAACAGCAGTATTTGTAGGTACAGTTATTGCAGGTCTTATTAGAGATGTTACAGGAAGCTTTAAATCATTATTCATAGTATCATTATTCACTACATTAGTACTCGGCTTAATACCTATATACATGTTCTATAGAAAGATGTGTAAACATTGAAAGTAAGTAAAGTGTTCTTAAGTTCTATGGATAGACGCTGTTATTAAGATATTTTCAAGCCATTTAAGGTAGCGTTCCTCTAGGTTAAGATTTTTAAGTTTCTCAACAACTTTACCAATATCGTATTTAACTCTACGTATTTCGAAAACACCTTTCTCTATATCGTATATAGCGTAAGATGCTCTAAGGTCTCCATCTCTTGGTTGTCCACAGCTACCCGGGTTCAATATATATCTATCATCGACGAGTATTGTAGTAGGTATATGTGTATGTCCGACGAGAACTATATCTGCGTTTACAGGTCTCGGTTTTACAGCATATATAGATGGGGTTATCTGGAGAAGAATTTCATCTTTAGATAGATCTGGTTTTAGATATCCGTAGAGAGGGTTCCTGGGACTGCCATGGACAATATAGATCTTTCTTCCATTAACATTCTTCTCGATTTTAATTGGTAAACTCTTTAACCATTCGATCTGCTCTCTCGATAGTAACCTATACGAGATATTTCTCCTTGTGTATTCGCTAAGCTCATGTATCTCAGGATCGCATCTACAATCAGTATTGAATGCTACAGCGTAATCATGGTTACCCATAACAATGACATCAGGTTTCAACTCTCTAACAATATCTATTACAATATGTGGTTCAGGACCGTAGTCAACAAGATCACCTAGAACCCATACATAATCCCATCTTTTAGCATCTTCTAAAACAGTTCTCAACGCCACGGAGTTTCCGTGAATATCCGATATAATCAATATCTTCATCTAAAATAACCCTTAATACCTAGCGTTTCCCATTAACAGTACTTGATTGTATCTGTAAATATTTTTTATTTCTGCTAACTTATAGTGTAGATAATCTAAGAGGTTATAGTGAGAGTGAAGATATTTGAATATCACCTATATACTTTATAGTGTTAAGCATCCACAGATATCTAAATTTATTCAACTCCGTACTTGCTTATGTTTGGACTAAATAAAGTAGCTTTAATATAGATTTGCTAGTGAGAATTAGGTAGGTGTTATCTATGGTTTACGAGTATGATGTTGTTGTTATTGGTGGTGGTATAGCTGGTTTTTCAGCAGCTTTATATACCTCTAGACAAGGATTGAAAACAGCTGTAGTCACGATAGATATAGGTGGTCAGCTATCCTACGCATCTCTAGTAGAGAACTATCCAGGTGTTGATCCGTTACCTGGGCTAAACCTTGTTCTAAAAGTTCAGCAACAAGCAACATCTTTTGGTGCAGAAGTTTTTATAGATGAGGTTGTGTCCTTAGAGAAAGAAGGTGCATACTTTGTTTTAAAGACGAAGAAAGGAGAGGTATTCAGAGCTATAGCTGTTATAGCTGCATGTGGTAAAGCTCCGAAGAGGCTCGGGGTTCCTGAGGAGGATAAATTCGTTGGTAAAGGTCTTAGCTATTGCGTTATATGCGATGCACCTCTGTATAGAGGTAAAAAAGTTGCTCTTGCGAGTTTCGGTGAGAAAGGTGTTGAAGCTCTTGAAATGCTTAGCAATATAGCTCGGGAGATATACTATGTAACACCTGTTGAAGAAGATGTATCTGTTGTAAAAGCTAAGCAGATACCAAACGTAAAGCTATTTCCAAGATCTAGGATAGTAGGTCTTAAGGGGGAGCAGAAAGTAGAGAAAATCGTTATCCAGAGTATTCGAGGAGAAACAGTTGAAGTTGATGTTGATGGTGTATTCGTTGAGCTAGGTTTCGAAACAAGAATCGATTTCCTGAAGAAATTCGTCGAAGTAAACGAGAAAGGTGAGATAATTGTGGATAGCTACGGTAGAACGAAAACAGAAGGACTTTTTGCAGCAGGAGATGTAGCTTCAACACCTTATAAACAAGCAGCCATAGCTGCAGCATCAGGTGTTGTAGCAGCTTTATCAGCTATAAACTACGTCAACAATATTAAAGGGATTAAAAAACATATCTTAAGTGATTGGGAGAAGAAGACAACGAAACCTGTCAAAAAGTTTAGACTTTAGATAAACTTAAGGATATACAGTTCGTAGAGTTGAAGGTGGCTACCTATTGGTAAAGATTAGCAGGTTAGAGATACCTAAAAACGAGGAAGATCTGAAGAAGATTACGGAAAAGATTATGAAGGAGGAGCCGGAGGAGAACAACCAGAACGAGGAGGTAGCTGAAGAAGTTCACCAAGAACATGTAGATGAACATGAGGTAGGTCTTGATATTATTGCTCACGAAGTAGCACATCTATACGAACTTATGCATCACCTTGTTCAAACTGTTAGAGAAGTAAGAGATTCTATCGATGATCTAGTCGACATAGTTAAAGAGAATACAAAGATTTTAGCATTACTTCAGCTAATCAATGTGGTTAACGATGAGGAACTAAAGCAGAGATTACTAGAACAGGTAATGGATTACCTTGGGATAAAGTTGGAGAAAGCTAGGGATACACAAAGGCTGACTACATCTAGTACACACTAAGCAATTTTTGTACAATTTCAATATTTCTTGATCTAGACCTTGAATAAGTTCTTTAAATAAACTTCAAATGTCTATATAGAGCTCCATAAAAGCTTTTTTAAGTTATATATCTCCGAGAATTTAGACGCGTCTAAAATACTTGGTTGTATGTGTATGGAGATAATAAGCTTAGATATGGTGAGAGAAGGTTCGAGAGTTATTGTAGTTGAAGTCGGTAGCTATGGGTGGTCGCGTAGACTGTATCAGATGGGTATAGTTCCTGGTTCAAAACTCGAGGTTGTTTTTAATAAGGGTGTAGGTCCTGTAGTTGTTCGTGTAGGTGATACAGAGGTTTCTATTGGTAGAGGTATAGCTAAGAAGATTCTTGTAAAGGTTGACTCAAGTTGAGGAAAACGATAAGGATCGCATTTGTTGGTCAGCCAAATGTTGGTAAATCGACTCTCTTCAACGCGATTACTAGAGGTAATGCTATTGTAACTAACTGGCCTGGTACAACTGTTGAAAAACATGAGGGGCATTTAAACTATAGAGATTACGAATTAGTTGTTATCGATTTGCCTGGTATATATGGTCTCTCCTATACAACTCTAGAGGAGAGGATATCCAGAAGATTTATTGTTGAAGAGAAACCTGATGTAGTTGTAGTTCTCGTAGAATCTCTCAACTTAGAAAGGACTCTGTACCTAGCTATAGAGATTAGAGAACTCGTAGGGAACATTGTAGTAGCTGTTACTAAAGTTGATGAAGCTCATAGCAGAGGTATACATATAAACTTCGATCTTATCGAGAGAAGGTTGAACACATCTGTGGTCCCTGTATCAGCATTAAAAAGAGTTGGTTTAGATAGACTCCTAGATACCGTGATAAGATCTGTAGGTATGGAGAAGCCTTTGCTAAAAATTGATTATGGAGAGCTAGAGCCTTTCATAGATTCTATAGAACATATCGTTCAAGGATATTCAGAGAATCTGAGGTATCCCACGAGATGGCTCGCTATAAAGTTTCTCGAAGGCGATGCTGAGGTAGAGGATATACTTAGGAAAGCTCTAGGTAACCAGTATAGAGAGTTGGAAGAGATTAGGGAAGAAGCTAAGCGGAGGATAGGTATAGATTTAGCAGCTTTCATATCTATGAAAAGGTTTAACTATGCCCGGGAAATCGTTAAAAACGCTATTATTAAACATAGGGTAGTTAGGAAAGAACGTATAATTGATAAAATATTTTTCAATCCTTTTACAGCTCCTATAATATCGTTCAGCATAATTGTAGCAATATTTCTAGCTGTGTTCATTGTGAATACAGGGTACCCTATATCAGATATCCTCAGAAACCTCGGGTACAGCGAACTCGGCGACATCTTTGAGGAGTACTCTTTATCAAGTTTAGTTGAGAAACTTTTCGAATACATAGGTAATGTTGTAGTGGATACTCTAGGTGAAGGACCATTAACATCGTTTATAGTCAACGGTGTTCTAGGGGGTTTAGCATCTGTTCTAATATTTATCCCCTTAATAGCTATAGCTATGGCTATACTTGGTGCTCTCGAAGATTCAGGTGTATTGACGAGGATAGCTATAGGTACTCACCTCTTATTTCAGAGAATAGGGCTTTCAGGTCACTCTCTACTACCTATAACTCTATCCCTAGGATGTAATGTTCCAGGTGTTATGGGTTCCAGAGCTTCCCCCAACCCTTTAGAGAGAATAAAACTCGTAATATTAACACCTTTCATACCTTGTCAAGCGAGGTTAGTAGTTTTGCTAGCTATAGCAACAGCTATTGGTGGGTTTGCTGGAGCTATCCTAGTTCCTCTCGCATATTTTGTAGCATTCTCTGTCTTCATAGTTCTCAGCTATATAGCTAGCGTAGTCAGCAAGAGGAGAGGGGTTTATGAGGAGGCAGAGCTCCTCCTAGAACTACCACCTCTACATAGACCTTATGCAAGAGTTGTTTGGTGGTTTACATGGTTCTACCTAAAGCATTTCTTAGTTAAAGCAGGTACAGTTATATTCTCTGTAAGCATTATCTCATGGATACTTCTACACATCAGCTTATCTACAGAATATACAGAGGATGTAGGGGGTAGTATAGCTGCTCAGATATCTCGATTCTTAGCACCATTACTATCGCCACTAGGTATTTCGGGGGAGAAAGCTTGGATAACTATGTACGCTATAATCATGGGGTTCCTAGCTAAAGAACTTGTTGTAAGTGCTATAGTAACTGCTACAAACTCTACATCATTTGAAGAAGCGTTTCAAAAACTAGGGTTATCAATACCATCAGCTATAGCGTTCACACTATTCATAACGCTGTATATACCTTGTCTAGCTACTCTTGCTACAATATATAGTGAGTCGAAGAGCTTTAAATACGTATTGCTATCGGTTATCGTTATGATATCTACAGCTTATCTAATAGCATTGCTATCGTATTTAGTAGCTCTAATGCTGTAGCTACTAGATAGCTTCCCATATATATTCTACAACTTCTTTATGTGTAGGAGCTTCGTGAGATCCTAGCTTAGTTATCTTCAAAGCAGCTACAGCGTTTGCGTATAGAAGAGCTTTTCTTAAAGAGTAACCCCTTAGAATCCCTGCTATAAGACCTGCTGCAAAAGCATCTCCAGCACCTGTTGTATCTACAACTCTATCCACTTTAACAGCCGGGACTTCTTCATCTACTCCATCCCCGAACGCATATACACCTCGGGAACCTAGTTTCACTACAACTAGTTCTGGTCCTAGGTCTTTCAATATCTTTGCTGACTCTCTATACTTATCAATATCTAGACCTGTTATAGCTGAAGCCTCTACCTTGTTCACCAAGACTATATCTACACTCTTAATCATTTTCTCAAGCTCTTTCAACCCTTTCTTAGCTAGAACTCTACCAGGATCCCAAGAGATTTTAGCGCTAGCTTTCCTAGCTATTTCAGCTACTTTAAGTGATGTATCTAGCCTTAGGCTTGCTATATGCACATACCTAGCCGTAGATATAATCTCGTTATCTACTTCGTTCGGCTCTAGCTCTTCCGCAACTCCTTTAAAACCGTACATAACTATATTTCCATCTCTATCGATAACAACTATAGTGAAACCTGTTCTACCTGTTGAAGAAACTCTTAGACCGGATATATCCACTCCTTCCCTGAGAAGTTCATCAACTATAATTCTGCCAAAGCTATCGAAACCAATCTTAGCTATAACAGCTGTCCTCAACCCAAGTCTACTACCATCTATTGCTGTATTTACAGCAGATCCTCCTGCACCCCATGTCTGGCTAAGTACTACAGCTTCTTCATCTGGAGCTGGAAACCTATCAACAACAATCCTTATATCAACAAGAGCGTGACCAACTGTAACCAGGTCATATCTACGGTCCATGTATCGGTATCCCTATTCAACTAGTTTTATAGCTTCCTCTGGTTCTCTACCTTCGTGAACAATAGCCATAACAGCTTTTATCATTCCACCAGGGTTTCTATGTCTAAAAACATTCCTACCCACAACAACTCCCTGAGCTCCTGCATCCATAACATTCTTAACATCTCTCAAAAAGTCTATAGGTTTCTCTCTCTGAGGACCGCCACTCATAAGGATAGGAATACCTGCAGCAACTTTAACTACCTCAGCAAAAGTTTCTCTTGAACCTGTGTAGTACGTTTTGATAAGGTCTGCACCACTCTCAATAGCTGCTCTAACACCGTATTTAACTACCTCGACATCGTACATATTCTTTATAGCTGGTCCGCGGGGGTAAGCTAGTTGAAGACATGGTAGACCGTATCTCTCTGCAGCTTCTCTTATACTGAACCATAGGTTTAGCATAGAATCTTCGTAAGGACTACCCCAGTAAACAGTTGCGGCAACAGCATCAGCACCTAGTGCAACAGCGTCTTCAACATAGCCGAAAACACTTTGAAGTAGTCTTTGATCTTCAGGTCTGAGGTTAGTTTTACTAGTTATCTTAATAATTAGAGATGTTTTGTTCCCCCATATATCGTAGGTTAGGTAAGCCATCCCAGGTAGAAGCATAACAGCATCAACATTTGCATCAACAACTTTCTTAAGTATAACTCTTGGATCTATGTGTTCGGGAGGGAAATCACTTGGGCCGTGTTCAACACCGTGATCAAATGCGAATACAACAGCTTTCCCATCCCTTAGTATCCTAGATAACCTAATCTTCTTACCAACGAAATTGAAAACCATAGCTCAACCCCTAGAGAACTCTACCTCTTGACAGCTATTTATATCTTCAACAAGAGATGCTAAACATGTCCATACTAACTATACCGGTGATAGAGGATAGGGGTAGACAGATTCTTTGAATACGTTCTCCTCTAGCCAGCTAAGAGCTAGATCAACCCATTTAGCTACACGGGTATCGATTTGATCAAGTGTTTTAGCTGTAGTTCTTGTTGATAGTGAAAGTCCGTGAACTCCGTGTCCGAATATATGTAGCTCGAATGGAACGTTATTCCTCGCTAAAGTATATACGTACGCTATAATGCTTTCAACAGGTACTATAGGGTCGTCAGCTGTTGTCCATATAAAAGTTGGTGGAGTATTACTATCGACGTAGGTTATAGGGCTTACTTCTCTTAGCTTATCTACAGAGATACCTTCTTCCGATGATCCTAGTAGTAGCGAAACCATTTTACGGAAAACCTCTACACCTCTACCTATTCTACCTTTGAAAACCTCGTACATAGTAACGAAATCGAGACCTGCTGGATAAGCAAGTATAACCGCATTAAGCTTCAACATCTCTTTCGGGATCCCAAGCTCTTTCTCTAACCAACCTCTATACCATTGAACACTATACATAGCAACTAGGTGACCACCTGCCGAGAAACCTACTAAAGCTATCTTATCTCTTTCTACACCCCATTCATCTGCTCTACTACGTATTAAAGCTATTGCTTTAGCGAGATCGTATAGAGCATCAGGATAAACTTTCTTAACACCCATATCCTCTGTTGTATACCTTAAAACAAAAGCATGGTATCCTTTAGAAAGAAAAACAGTTGCAACAGGTTCCGCTTCTCTATCAGATGTATACATATATCCACCTCCAGGGCATATAACAACAGCGGGTCTCTTCCCCCAAGCTATCTGAGGAGATAGATCAAGTAGGTAAGTAGCTAATGTAACAGGTCTATCATCTCTTAAACGGATAGCATCAACTTTCATATCAATCATCATGCAAAATTAGCTCTCTAGAGTTTTTCTCCATAGCTGTACAGCTTTATCGCCATAGTAACGTTTAATTGAGTTAAGATCTACAATATTTTTCGCTAAATCTTTACCTAGGGAATTAACAAGTATTTTAGCGAGTTCTTCGAAATCTATACCGATTTCTCTTGAAATAGATAGTATAACCTCTACAACAGACCCAAGGTTTATACCTATAAACTCACGCACCATGATATCAAGAGCTTCTCCAACAATACTATCTACTTCTTCAATACTTTCAATAATATTGCTTAGCATAGAATAGCTATTCTCTAAACCGGTTTTTAAATAAAGTAACTTAACTTCTAACATATATATAAACATCTTTCTATACCTATCTTTAAGATCAGGAGAAATATCTTCAAAACCAGCTACAGCATCTATAAAATCATTAACTACAGATCTACAACTACTACTAACCTCGACAAGTTCTTGAGGAACAACAACAATAGCGCTAGCTAATAACTTAATAACATTGCTAAGTTTTTCAACACGATCCTTAAGCTCTGAAACTTTCTCCTCAAGTTCTAGAACAGTCTGACGGATATCTTCACCCAATTTAAAACACCAAGAAACAAACTATTGAAGTACTAGTAAATAAATATACATTAAGGATTCTAAATAGGTTAACTCTATATATTACATGTTTTACACGTTGAATTTGTTTCTTGATCTATTTTTACCTCGGTTTCCTCGATACCTATGTTTTCACTATGGCTATTTCCTATGTTTTTCATATTTTCCGTAACACTTATTTTGTTTAATTGTAGTCTGTATTTCTTCAGTTTTTGGTTATTTTCTCTAATTGTATTATATTGTATTACTTGGGTCGACTTGCTTTCATCTCTATATATTGTTACACCTTTTAATCCTAAGAGCCATCCTACTAGGAATATTGTTTCAACTGTTTGTTCTGTTGATTCTCTAGGTATGTTTATCGTCTTCGATATCGCTTGGTCTATGTATAGCTGTGCCGCTGCTTGATGTGCTAGATGGTACCACGGATCTATATCTAGTGTTGTTGGGAATATCTCTGCAAGTTTGTATAGCTCATTAACTATGTTTTCAGGTATGTTGAGATCAGACTCTATTTGTTTCAATGATTTTCTTATACTACCTTTATTCTTTCCGATTATCTCCATAAGCTTCTCTGCTATAGATCTGTCGATACCGATTCTATCAATGATCTGTAGAACACGGTCTCTAAATATCTTCACAACCTCGAGGAAATCTCCTACAGCAACTACTCTCCTATAGACAAGAGCGAAGTAAGGTTCTATACCGCTGCTAGTTCCAGCTATAATACTTATAGAACCTGTTGGAGCTACTGAGGTTACAGCGGTGTTCCTAGGTGCTACAGCTCCTATTTTCTTTCCATACTCCTTAAGTTTATTCCAAGCTTTAACAGGTGAGAATACTGCTAAAGCTAGTAGATGCCTTGGGCTCTTGACAAGAGCTTCAGCAGGCATTGATAAAGCTTCAGCTAGATGTTCCTCAGTTATTCTAAAAACATCTTCAAGAACTTTCCTCAAAACTTCGAATTTAACGAGTTTTACACCTCCATCCCTCTTAACCCTATTCCTAGCCTCCCCGATGAGCTTATCTATCACTTCTTGTGGTACAGATAAATCGTGGTATTTAACTGTAAGCCAACCTTCTTCAACATTAACTACATAGCCAGCTTTAACAAGTGCTGGTGTATGCATATCGATAAGTTTGGAGGGATCTTCATTCTCTAGGCATTTCATTGTTATCCAATCCCAAGATCTACAAGTAAAAGCTGGTGCAGCCCCCTTAGCCTTTCCTAGCTCCCAGCTTCTTTTCCAGGAGAACACCTCTAGAGCAGCAGCTATTACTAGTGTAAATGCAACAGCTTCTTCACTATCGTACGGATATCCGAGCTTTGCCAATGCGTCTGCTAACCCCATTACACCTAACCCTATCTTCCTCGTAAACCTATTAACTATAGCTTGCCTTTCATCAGGATGCCTATTCAAATCTATTACAGCATCTAAAGCATCTACAGCTAGATATATATCTTCAGCGAAAGACTCTAAATCGAAACTCCCATCTGCTCTAACATACTTCTCGATACTTATAGAACCTAGGTTACAGGATTCATATGGGTATAGAGGTTGTTCTCCACATGGATTAGTAGTTACTACACTTCCTAGCCACGGTGTTGGACACCACTTGTTATGGTTATCTAAGAATATAACACCTGGGTCCCCTGATTCCCATGCGCTCCTAACGATTTCTCTCCATATCGCTCTAGCTTTAGTTCTCCATGCATAAGGATTCTTTTGATCAACAGATATACCAAGGCTCTCAACAATTTTTAGTGCTTTACCTAGGCTCTTTTCGAGTTCTTCCTCAAGAATAGAGAAGAATGGAGTATCTATAACGTTAACAAACTCTCTTAATCTTCCAAGACCTGTAGCCTTACTTACAGCATAATGTATTCTGTAGTCACCAACATTTGTTGTTTCGCTAGAAAACTCTGGGTTAACCATCCACCAATCTCTATCCTCTATAACGGAAACCATGAATAAATCGTGTATACCTACGCTTATATTGAAATTCGTTAAATATATATCTCCTAGAGCACCTCTCTTGATCTGGATAAAACCAGCTTCCTCTATAGGTACCCCTGGTTCGCTGATAATTCTACTTAAAAGATCAGAGTTGTATTCTTGGCCTAAAGTATCTAATGTGTTTCTGATGATCTCTTTTATAGGCTGGGGTATAGCTGAAGTAAATACTTTGATAGAATCGAAGTTGGGATTATATATATCGGGGTGCCAGTCATGTAGAATACCCATGTTGGCGCCTCTTCTTTTACCACCTTGTTTAACAGCTTCTGTAACGATATCGTATATCTTCATAAAGCTTATCGGCCCTGATGAAACCCCACCTGTCCCTTTAACCAGAGATCCTCTAGGTCTTAAGTTGCTAAAGGAAAATCCTTGCCCACCTCCATACTTAAAGGTTAGAGCTTGTACAACTACAGCTTCCATAATACTCTTTAGATCGTCGTAGACAGGTGTTACATAGCATGCTGATAAAGCTCCTCGTGCGCCATTGCAATACATATTGAAGAGCGTTGGGGAGTTAAATAAGAGCTTCCTATCTATCATAAGTTTGTAGAGTTTCTCAACATCGACAAAACCTCTAAACCCTATAGCAACACGTTTAAAAACCATGCTTGGGGTCTCGATAGCTTTCCCTAATCTATTCCTAGAGATATATCTTGAGTAGAGAACTTTTAGAGCGTTATACGTAAACACCTTATCTTCATCACATACTGTGTTCTTCTTAACACACTCAGGTAGTTCTACTACTTCACCTCTGTTACTAGCATACCTCTGGTAATTCTTACGAACCTCTTCGTATAATCTAGATAGGAATATTTTCTTTGCTTCTTCTTCAGCATCCGGATCAACTATAGATCTCTTGATAAGTTCGAGCTCCATATCCTCCCCATCCATAGTGATACCTCGGTATCTCGATACAGGAAAAGTTCTTTATCTATGTAGAGGTTTCTAGCAGAAGTGCTTGGTACTGTATAACGAAGACAAAATCCGATAACCTATTCAAGAGAATACCTATATTCTTACACCCAAGCCCTGTATCATAGAAGCATTGCCAAAACCATCTCTCAGCTCTTCTAATAACAGTTCTAGCTATCGCTATAGATGCTATACCTCCGTATCGAGGGTTCTTAACGTAGTTAGGGATAAATGTTCTTGGTTTAGGAGATTCATCTATCTTCTTCTCGATTTCAGCTATAACTTCTTCATCTGGACACCACTCTGTTTGAATAGATCCTGCTATCTTCGAGAGCAATTCGTAGACATACTCTAGATTCTTAGCAATAGATTCTACCTTACTACTCTCTATAGCTAGACCTATAGACGCCATAGCTTCGTCTACAGAACCTATGAAATGTATACAAGGATGATACTTAGGAAACCTAATAGTTCTTACCAAGGTATCCCCGCTATCACCTTCTCTTGTATAAACAGTCGTGATTGGCTGTGAAACCATGTATATTAACCCCCTTACTTAATGTATAGCTCATCGGGTATTAAATGTTCAGGATATGACCTTCTAGCTATGCCAAGACAAGAATTTCACACGGTATTACAACTTATTTTAGAGAACTTCGCAGACCTAAATATACTGTACTGCGCAATTTATAAATCTATGAACAGTTGGAATAGATAGCTCATACACTAGCAGTATTGCGTAGATTTAAAGTAGTGCTTATCTATTCAACGTATTGAGGTGTATAAGCTCTGTAACAAAGCTAGGTTGGGGTATACCTAGAGTTAGCAGGGGTTTATGTCTATGGAGATATGTGTAGAGGTTAAGGATCTAAGTGTTGAAACAGTTAACGGGTTTAAGATACTTGAGGGTGTATCTCTATCGGTAAGCTGTGGAGAGTTTGTAGTTGTTTCGGGGCCTAGTGGTGGTGGTAAATCTACTTTGTTAAAGGTTTTGCTGGGGGTCAAGGATGTTCTAGAAGGTTTTCGTATCGAGGGTAGGGTAAGAGTTCTAGGGGTTGATGTTGTTAAAAACGGTTTTGCAAAGCTCTTCGGGAAAGTAGGGGTGGTTCTGCAGAATCCTGTTAACCAGGTTTTCTCTTTAACTGTTGAAGAGGAGATAGCTTTTCCGCTTGAGAATGCTGGTCTAGATCCTGAGGAGATTAGGAAGCGGGTCGAGGAAGCTCTGGAGATTCTAGGTCTAAAGGATTTGAAGAGAACACCTGTAAACAAGTTGTCTATGGGGCAGATACAGAGAGTTGTATTAGCATCAGTAATAGCTCTTAAACCGAAGATACTTATCCTTGACGAGCCTTGCGCATATCTCGATCCTTTAACGAAGAAGAAGTTCTACGAATATATATACATGTACTGGAGAAGTGGAGGGGTAACCGTAATAGTTGTTGAACACGATCTTGACTACGTACTACCTTACGCAACAAAGATGCTTATACTTAACAAGAAAGTTGTAGCTTATGGAGATCCTCTCGAAGTTTTAAACAATGTGAATGCCGAAGATTATGGAATTAAGGAGCCTATATATGTGAAGCTATGTAGGTATCTCAGATCAAGTTGTAGAAAAGCTGAAGATTTTATCATCTGTTTAAAGAAATTCATATGCAGAAGTAGAGAGTAGCTATAGCTAAGGCTATGCATAGAGATGAGAAGATGGTGTCTGTAAACCTGAAAGGCTCTACATATAGATAAGATCTCTTATCCTTAAGACCGAAACCTTTTACCTCGAGAGAAACTGTGATCTCATCAACTCTGTTAAGTGTCGATATCGCTAAGGGTATGAATACAGCTAGGTAGTTCTTAATCTTGTTTAAGAAGTTGTTACCTATATTGAGACCTCTAAGTTTTTGAATAGACATGATCTCGATAAGATCGTTTGAAAGTATCGATAGAAGGCGTAGAGATATAACAAAACCGTAGCCGTATTTATAGGGAATACCTAGTTTATTCAATGCCCTAGCTATAGACTGGGGTTTAGTTGTTGCGAAGAATATGTAGAAAGCTATAGATATTACTGCAAGTCTAGACATAGCTATAGTTATGGATAGCGTTGTCTCGGCTAATCTATATAGAGATCTACAGCTTATCGCTATGTAGATAATCATGAAGAACACCATAGGGGCTATAAACATGGCTAACGATATAAATATAGAACTGATCCTCTTCAAATTTATAGATGTTGAAGCTAAGATAATTAACGTTGCTAAAGTTAGCAGAAGTACTTCAACTCGTGTACATAGAATAGCTAAAACTGTGCAAACAAATAGTAGCACAGTTTTCGATGATGGGTGTAGTTTTGCTAGAAAACCTTCTTCAGAATGATAGACAAAGATCTGGGAGAATATCTTCAGGTATATATTCGTTAACGACATAGAGAACCCTTAATCTTACCCACTTCAGCTATCAAGTTGTTGAAGTTCTCTAGATTTCTCCAGTTGATACCTAACATCTTCGCTATCTCGATCTCTACAGGTATCGATAAACTGTTCTCTATCAATATCTTCGGATTACTTAAAATATCCCCAACATATCCTCTATAAACAATCTCGCCTCTGTTCATAACCACGATCTTCGCTTCACCAAGTATGGCAAGTATATCAATATCGTGTGTAGCTATAACAATAGCTGTCCCCAACACCTTGTTCAACCTCCTGATAATACCTATAAACTTCTTCTTATTGTTGTAGTCAAGACCAGCTGTAGGTTCATCCATTAAGAGGAGTAGAGGTTTGTGAACAACAGCAGACGCTATTACAACTCTCCTAGCTTCACCTTCACTTAACGTGAAAGGAGATTTATCGAGTAAATCAACTATATCTAGCTCCGTAGCTATCTCAAGAACATTCTCGGCGATGATATTCTCATTAACACCTAGGTTTCTTAAAGTGAAAGAGATTTCATCGTATACCTTTAGGTTGAAGATGTAAAACCATGGATTCTGATGTACGAACCCTATATACTTCGTCAAATCTGTGCTCTGCATCTCGTTAACATTTTTACCGCATATATATACCTCCCCTCTCTGAGGTTTCAAAATCCCTGCTAAAATCTTTAACAATGTTGATTTACCTGAACCGTTAGGACCCATCACAACGACTATATCTTTCCTCAGAACTTCGAAGGCTATGTTCTTTAAAACGTAGTCTTCTTCATATCTAAACCACACACTATCTACTACAGCTACAGGGTCACATACATCACTATCTACATAGTCTCCTCTGGATATCAAATCTCTTCAACCTTTACATAGCTAACGCTAGGACGCCAAACGTATATCCATAAAGGATTCGTTTTCTTAACTACATCAACAACTTCATCGACACTTTCTTCCTCTATGAATGCGAAAACAGCTTCTCCGATCATATTCATAGACCCTCCTATGCATCCCTTAACCTTCTTCATCATATCTATAACATACTTAACCCTAGGAGTTATAAGGTTGGTCTCTATAGCGAATCTATAGCAGTTCTCTATGAAGTTCTCCGGCGTAGGGTTATCCTCGATCCTTTTAAGAGTCTCTAAACCAATCATCTTCACCTTCTCTAGATCTGAAGGATTCGTTAGGATAGTGTTCTTCGGTATAGGTTTATAGAAAGCTGTTAAAGCAACTACCCCAGACTCTATAGGTATACACCTAACTTCTGCAACCTTAGGTCCACCAGGTTTCGCTACCAATACTACTCCGTTACAAGGTTTTATAATACCTACAACAGTTCCTAAACCGCATTTACATACTATATCAGCTTCATGAGCTACCTCAGCTATATCGTTGAAATCCATATCTAGATCTAGAGCTTTAGCTAAAGCAAATGCTATAGCTACAGCCGATCCTCCACTAGTACCGTATCCACCGCCTATGGGGACAGATATACTCTGATCTATGTATATTCTGCAGTTTTTTATCGAGGCTATACCAAGTATTTTCCTGGCTATGTATCTAGCTATACATCCATCTAGGTACCCACCGTTAACCTTATTAACGATGGCAACCCCATCGCTATTCCCTAGCTCTACAACTACCTCAGCTTCTACAGCATCAGGTATACCTAGACCTCCCCCGATAGCACCTGTCTCAGCTAAGTTCTGAGTTATGTGAGGAGCGAAGAACCCTGAAAGACCTGCAGAAACTACTGCTCTCACCCTCCTTATCATCGTTATCACCTGTACCTCTTCATCCAGATCTCGATAGCTCTCACGATAGGTGGGGAAAGGTATACCATAAACGGTATCTCTGTATAGTATGTCCAGAGAAACCATGTTAAAGCGGCTGTAAACGGAGCTCTAATCTGGAACTCCGGAGGAACAGCAGCTATACTAAGTCTAGCTATGTATGTGTAAGCCCATAGACCTAAGCCTATGTATAGAGAGCCTAGCATTAAGCCTACGGTGTAGGCGAAAGCTTCGTTTGGATATACATAGCTACCTCTTCTAAACATTAGAATAGCTATAGATATAGCAATACCTATAGCAGATAGCGTAGCTACGCTTAGGAAAACAATAGTTGTTATGAAATCTAGGAAACCTATCTGGTAGAGGTAGAGAAGAGCTATAGCTGGTACAAACTGTAGAACTATAGCTGCTATACCTAAGATCTTGGAATCTCTCCTAGTCTTCTTAGCTATGTAGCCGAGGACGTAGAACCCTATGAAATTAGCTGGAACACCTATAGATAAACTTACAAGAGCATTTCCATGTACAACCATATCGCTTACAAATATACCTATAGCAGCTCCTAACCCACCTACAACAGGCCCGAAAACCTCGGCAAATACAGCTGGTATGAAGACTGAAGGCCAAAACCTTACACCACCAACAATAATAGCGAACAACCCGAAGGTCGTAGCTATACCAATTAATGCGTATAGAGATGCGTTAACTATAGACAACACAAGATCTCTGATCTTCATAGCTATCCCTGTAGCTTCAGAAGAAAGTGAAAATACATTTAAATAATTTAAATATTGCTCTTAGAAGGGATTTAAATAGTTTAAACAGGAAACCCTAGTAGTTATCGAGAATAGATCTGCATATCTCCCTAGTCCCAGCACCCTCTTCCGCAGGCACCTTCACTCTATCTCCAACAATATGAAGTCCGTAGGAATTGAGTATAGATCTTAGAACTTCCTTTCCTTTCATTAATTGAGACCTTATACAATCTATGGGTATCTCCATAGCTATATCCACTAGCTCAGGATTTATCAGAGGTGCTGAAACCTCTATACCTAAGCATTTCGCTATCTGTAGCTCCGGAAATCTACCTCTAGACATCTTCTCTATGGTTTTGATAAGCTCATCTTCTCTTAAGCTAAGCATAAAGCTATATCCAGCGAAAACCTCATCACCTCCACTACCAACGAATACACATCTACATCCATCATCTCTAGCTCTCTTTAGAACAGTGTAGAAAACAATATCGTTTCTAATCTCTATACACCCACCATCTCCATGGGTATCTATATTCTCTCTACCGATACATTCGATAACATTTTTAATAAGGTTCTCCACATCGTTGTAATCTATGAATATGTACTCAACATCAACACCGAGATGTTTAGAGATGTAGATAGTGTAAGGAAGATCTCTCGGAATACCACCTCTATAAACAACAACGTATCCTCTAAGATTTAAACCAGCTAACTTTGTTGCTAGAAGAACTGTAGAAGTATCTATACCACCGCTAAGAGCTATGCAATCACATCTACTTCTACTAACAATCTCTACAAGTTTTTTAAGAACTATCTCTTCATATATATGACAAGGCATCTTCTTAACCATCACAATAACCTCAAGATCTTGTAATCGCCGTAATCCTCTACATCTACAGATCTAAACTTTAGTGGCGATACATGAAGAGGTCCATCAACAACAATTGTGTGATATTCACCATGTTCACCTAGAGGATCGTAACAGTGTTTACGGGTTTCGTAAATGAAATCATCAACGTTATCCCTATCTATGTACTTACCTAACCATCTAGATAAACCTTCTCTACACCCAATGATAAGAGGTTTTATACCAACCTCAACCTCTTTATACAGAACCTCTACAGAATCTAACCCCCATAAAGGCTCTATCAACGATGCGCCAACTTCTTTAGCTAGTCTCTCCATATAGTTTAGATGATCTTCTATATATACATCTCCTGCAACTATAGTATCCGCAGACAACATCTTCAAGATCTTAGCTGTTTCCTCGAATTCTCTACCTTTGCTAAGTTTAGCTACTACAACAGGTATCTTAGCTAAGAGGATAGTTTCAACTGTTTTACCAAGGTTAAGAGTATGCGGACTTGGGCGAGGGAATTCGTAAACCAGTACAAGACCTAGATCAACACCTAGACCTAGTCTATATAAAGCGTAGTAACAATCTTTACCACCGGATAGAAACGCTATACGCATATATCACAACCTCTTCGATATCTTCGCCAAGAATTTTAGAGGTATATACATATCTACCTTCTTTAAGTATGTTCTATGGTATGTAGTTCTAGGAGGTAGCGTAAGATTCTCCATAGCAACTCTATAGATATCTTCAACAGATAGCTTGGGCAGAGCTATACAAACATCATATTCTCTATAGATAGCATGGTTGAACGGAGTCTTCTTAAACATCTTACTGAAGATACTGAACTCTCTCCATCTACTCACCTCGTTTAATAAGAGATAGAAATCGATAGCATCAACAGATATACATGTATTTTCAAACCCTATCTTCATACAAACCTCTTTATCACCCTTCTTAACACTATACATAATCTCTCCAAGAAATTCTCTAGCTAATCTATGTACCTCTTCACCGAAATTAGCGACATAAGCCCAGGAATCTACCCTATGTATATCTCTATCATAAGAAGCGATTACAGCTGGCACAACCTTTAAACCCATAAGCTTCAAAACCTCGACTCTGTGATGACCATCTATAACTAAGTTCTTTACTTTATCAACGATAATAGGTTTTACAATACCTCTAGATTTGATCTCTTTGAGAACATATCTGAGGTGATCAAGATTTACAGCTTCGTGAGGAACTAAATCCTCGATATTTAGGAATACCACCTCTACATCTCTAGAACCCGATCTCTTTATACGGCGAAGTTCAGTATTAACCGTAGTTAACCACCTGGGAGAAGATGTGGTTTACAAGTGGATAGAGTAGAATTGATAAAACTGTGAATGTTGTAGCTACGTAGAGTCCTAGCTTAATACCTCTGTAGATATCTGTATAGCTTGGCAAGGGGTATTCATACCCTATCGTGTAGAACCCTATCTTCTCTAACTTAATAGATAGACATCCAGATGCCGAAGACATTGGGTATCCCGCGTTTAAGCTCTGGGTATTCCTTTTATCTCTTAGACAGATTTTTAGAGAATTTGCCCAAGATCCTCCGATAAGCGGACATAAAGCTATTGTTATCAAAGCTGTTATTCTAGCAGGTACGAAATTTACATAGGTATCAGCTTTAGCAGACATCCACCCAACTTCTCTGAAACCTGGATCAGTATAGCCTAGAGCTGAATCTAAAGTATTTACCAATCTCTGGATAAGAGCTCCTAGAGGTCCTAGCAATAGGTAGAAAAGTATAGGCGATGTAAAGCTATCGACAATGTTTTCGAAAAGCGATTCTAGAGCTGCTGAAGCTATATGACCTTCCCCAAGGCTATGCACATCTCTTCTAACTATATGAGAAACAGTTTCTCTAGCACACCCTATATCTCCTTTCTCTAAACATCTCCCTGTATCCACTACGTAGTTTATCAAGAGCTTAATCGATATAGAGACCTTGGTTACATAGATGGATATAACTAGCCATAGAATCCTAGAGATCTTGTTAGCTATGTACAGCATACCTCCGTATAAGATGATGTGACTGAAAACAACTATCAACCATATCACTATTCCAGAAATCTTTGTCTTAGGCAATTTTCTATATAGAGATAGAGCGTATACATAAGCTGTATGCGTAGGGTGTACACGGTATAGGATTCCTCTATGGTATGGATAGACAATGTCGAGTACTATAGCTGTGAAGAGTATACATATGTATTCGGCTATGTTCTTAGGGTAAATGAATGTTATATCCATGTAGACACCGTAGCTACATATGCAAGTATTGTTAGTAGGTAGGAGATCTCGAAAGCAAATCCAAGAACATCACCATTAACAAACCTTAGTGTTCTCATACTCAAGGTATAGGTTATAAATGTGGATATAGTTACAGCTGGTAAAGAGTAGAACACTATGTAGAAACCTTTCATAGGATTCCCTGTACACAAGGTTAAGATACATGTCAAGATAATAGCTATCGCGATCCCCATTACGATGTCTACAAATTTAACGCTATCCTTAAACTTCTTACCTAAACCATTTGGTGGAGCTGGAGCTATATAGGGTAGTACTAGGAATACTATTGAACTCCATACCTCGCTTAAAACTAGGAGCTGTAGTAGAGGTATAGGATTCAGTATCTTTGTTAAGGTGTAGATAGAGGTGTAGAGGATTAATATATACGTAGAGAATGTGGCTATAGCGTAAGAACCTCTATACTTATCCTTAACAACTTTGTAAGGATCTACACCAAACCTAGATGCAATCAAAGCTTCGGAGAAATCTATGAATCCATCAACATGTAGAAATCCTTGTATAGAGAAGTGGAGGAGAATAGCTATAGAGGATACAATAGCTACATCTAGAGATAGGTAATTCTTTAGAATAGCTATAGGAACTGCTACTACAAACCCTTTGACGAATCCTACAAGCGGTACTAGGTATAGAGATCTAAACTCAGTTGAGCTACAGAGTTTCCTAGGTAGAGGTATGGATGTGAAAAAACATAGGAGTGTAGAAAGAGATTTGAGAATACTTCTCATACTCTGTACACCTCCCTCAACAACTTGATCAAGATATCGTTCTCCTCTCTCTTCCTTATAGCTATCCTTATAAAATCAGGTCCCAATCCTTTAAAACTTGAGCAACTTCTAACAGCAACTCCTTCTCTTCTAAGCATATCTACAACGTTTAAACCGTTTGGAATCTCTACGAGAATGAAATTTGTAACACTTCTGAATACCTTGAACCCTAGATTTCTTAACTCTTGCGAAACCCTACCTCTTTCCTCATCTATAAACTTTCTCGAAATCTCTATGAACTTCTTAACATCGTTCTCAAATCTATTAAAAAACTCTATAGCTAAACACTCAGCTAAGCTATTGACATTCCATGGCTGTCTAAGAATATCAATTCTATTGAGGAGTTCTCTCGATGATGTGTAGAGGAAGCCTAGTCTAAGACCTGGTAATCCAAGCCATTTAGTCATAGACCTAACGATAACCACGTTCTCAGGCGTAGAGAATCCGATCTCTATAGGGCAAGTGGAGCAGAGCTCGGTATAAGCTTCATCTATAAGTACTCTAGCTCTACACCTAGATAACTTATTTAATAGAACTTGTTTATCTATATAGATACCGAGTGGGTTGCTAGGGTTAGTAACGACTATAAGAGTATCTCTATCGTTACAGAATTCCTCAAAATCTTCTAACTCTAGATAAAACTCGTTATCTCTACGTCTGTAGAGTAGAGGTGTATATTCTATACCTAAGGTTCTCGATAGATCTTCATATTCACCGTAGGAAGGCTCTACAACAACTATTCTCTTAGGATTTAAAGCTATTATCGCTAAATTTATCGCTTCATGAGCACCGTTTGTAGGGATAACGTTCTCTTCATCGCATTTGTAAAACTTTGAAATAGCTTTACGTAGTTCTTCATATCTATAGTCAGGATACATCTCGAGAACTTTACTCTCTAAACATATACGCAAAACTCTGTATACAGATTCCGGAGGTGCTAAAGGATTAATATTAGAGCTAAAGTCTAGTTTAGCCTTCCTATCACCGCCGTGGATCCGCAAACCTCTTCAACCCACTTCAAATCTTCATATGTATCTACATCTCTTAGCTGAGGAACTTCATCGAAGTAGACATTGCTCCACGAACCTCCTAAACCTCTGAACAATGATATACCGGACTCTCTGCAACCATCTTTACCACAGACCATGAGCGTAACTACATCGCCTTCAAGGTCTTGTGCTTTCTGTAGAAACTCTTTAACTATATCAGCTGTAAGGAAAGGCATATCAGCTGGAAGAACGAGTACAGGTGTTCCTACTCTTTCGAGAGCATATACAAGATCTTCTACATAGTTTTTACCTGGGCACTCAATCGAGTTTACATCTTCTAAACCGCTTAGGTATGGGGTATCTTCTCCGGGTAGACATACGTAGACCTTATCATCTTTAGCTATATCTTTCGCAACTTCTACTACAACATCTATCAACCTTCTACCGCATATACGTAGAAATGGTTTCTTAACCCCTCCAAGCCTAGACCCTTTTCCACCAGCCATTATCAATACCTTCATTCCCCACCCCTGTTCTGCGCATACCTATCGTATACCCTGCTAAGAGTAGCTCCTACAAGAGCTCCTAGAAGATCGTCTGCGATTGGCGGGAGCATCCCTACTTCAGGAATACCCCCTCTCTCCTTAAGCCTCTCTACCCAGTAATAAGCTAGCAAACCTTTGAAACCATTGATATACTCTGATAGAGCTTTCCCTACAAGTTCATCAACTATTATCCTAGGGGTATCAGATGAAAACTCTTTGAATGTTATAGAGGGTATAAGACCTAGTTGTGCACATACTTCAGCAAGCTTCATACCTCTTACAAGGATCTGGATATTGGGGTCTCTCAATGCTTTAAGAAGTTCTTCCTCAACTTCTTTAACAACAACGTTCTTCTCTAGCCTAGGTATAGGTGCGTAGCTATAGATCTTCTCAGCTACTCTAACAACATCATCGAAACTCTTCAACCCCAATGTCTGAGCTACATAATCACCGACATTACCCTTGGTCAAGAGATTTGTCAACGCTTTCACAAGAGCTTTAGACACAGCTATACCAACATCTGTAGCAATACCTGCGAATCTCTCAAAACCCTCTGGAGCGATAACAGCTGTTGCATCAGATGCTGTTCCTATCGATACACCGTTGATACATTGAGGACCTCCTAAAGCTATTAACGCTCCTTTAACTTCTGAAACAAGTCTAAAGAGATCTAGAAGAGCTAATCTACTAAGAGGTTTATTCACCACAATAGCTATGTTTATAGTCCCTACAGTTTTTTCGAAACTGTTATCCTGTTCTATGCTTACACATGAGGGGGTATTTATACCGAGTGTTATAAATACCTCTGCTTCCACATCTCTGTAAAAGGTTTTAGCGGAACTATATGTCGAGATATCTACAGCTGTTAAGAATATCGTGGTTCTCTGGTAATCTAGGTTGAGTGTTTCTGATAACTCTTGACAATACTTATCGAGATCCGTATAACCGAAATTTTTTGGAACACGTTTAAATACTACATACCTTATGTAGTTGAAGATCTTTGGGCATCCAGCTGTAGATAGAACAACCATATCTTTCTCGAGATCTAATACCAAAACATCGCTACTGCTTTCAACAACCCTAGTCATAGAGTATCGCCAGAACCTACGATACCTCTATACTCTTCGTATATACCTTTCTTCAGATCCTCTACATCAACTCCTCTAAGCAGAGCTAAGAAAGCTGTTCCACCAGCTCCTACACCTTCTTTAACAAAACCTTCTTCATAAGCTCTAAGACCTTTATAAGGAGCATCAGAGAAGTTTAGATCTACATATGTAAAAGTTATGTTAGGGAAGTGCTTGTCTAGGATACTGAGTATCTCTCTACCTTTATCTATGTATATCCATCTAGTAGTAGCTAGAACAACTCTTTCTCCACTAAAACGAGGATCTATACTCTTTATAAGGGATAGAGTTGCAAGCATCTGAGTACCACCAGCTAGAACAACAGTAGACCCTTTCTCAATTACTCCTAGAGCTATACCAGCGATAGTTATGTGTAGAGGATCTCCGAGAACATCGTTCACCTTGAAAGGATCTTTCTCAAAACCTAATCTGTTAAGAGCTTTCTCAACAACATTCTTCTTAAGATCTACAGGGTTATGTTTTGAAGAACTGCTAACAACATTATAATCCCCGAAACCTAAAGCTTTGACTATAGCTAAAGCTGTTGTTGTTCCTCCAGGCATACTCTCCCCAACAACAACTACATCAACGAAAGAACCTAGAGTTCTACCAATATCTTTAGCTTCCTCGAATAATCTCCTAGATGTTCCCGGGGGAAGAGCATCTTCAATATCTATCCTACCCCCAACAGATCTAGAGGAAAGCTTTAGAGTAGGTATCTTAGGCTCTACAAAGGAACCTGCATCAACAACAATGAAAGGTGTATTAGATAGTTTGAGAGCTGTACGCGTTATGATAGCAGGGGTAGGGATCCCTTCAGGAGTTGTAGGTATGATAGAAAAAGACACAGGTTTGCCATGGTAAAGATATTCAACATCTAGAGCAGGTGTGAATAAGGTGAGTAGAGGAGCTTGACCAGCTAACGATATACCTGGGATTGTTGAAGTCTTTGTAGATGCTATAACGTATATACACATAGATTCTTCATACAGAAGCTCTTCGCCAATACCTCCTCTAACAGTTATGATCCCTCTAAAGTTTCTACCCAAAACGATCACCGATGAAGAGGTATCGATAACGTAGTTGTAAACAAAATTTAAAAATCTATATGGCTACCCTAACCACACGGTGAAATATACGAGAATCGTCAGTTTATCACCTTCTGTAACCGAAACACTAGTTGAACTAGGTTTAGAAGATGAGATTGTCGGGGTTACACCATGGTGTAGACTATACCTTAGAAACCCTGTGGATAAAGAGATAGCAGGTACCTATACATATGTACCTATCGATAAGCTGAAGAAGCTTAACCCAGATATAGTTTTCCTACAATCTAGAGTTCACGATAAAATTTTCCACCAAGTAAAATCAGCAGAGTTTAACGTATACCTAGTACCTCTACCAACAAATGTAAACGCAATAATATCCCATATAGTGCTAGACATCGGAGCAATCGTAGGTAGATACTATGAATCTAGAGAACTAGCTGATAAACTAACTGAGAGAATAGCCGAGATTATCAAGAAAACGGGAAGGGAAAAGAGAATCAGGACATATATTGAGTATCTATGGCCTGATAAAACGTATTCAACAGCAGGATCGTTAACGTACATCGACGATGGGGTGAGGATTGCTGGAGGAGAAAACATATTCTACGATACACCAAAAGAATTCTTCAACCCAAGAAACGAAGATATAATTGAAAGAAACCCAGAGCTAGTAATCGTAAACATAGAACCCGAGATGAACAAGATAACGTTGGAGGAGTATAGAAGTATAAGAAAAGAACTTTCAACAACAAAAGCATTCAAAGAAAACAAGATTATCTTAGTAGTAGAAAGTAGATATGTAAATCTAGCACACTTCGGACCTTCATTTATATCAACAATAGAATGGCTATCTAAAGTATTTCGATAATACAGGGTATAGACCATAAAGATAAAGATTTAGGGTAACAATTTAGAGATATATTGAAATTCATGAAAATCAACTCTATGTTTTTGTATATACCTCTACACCAAGGATCTTAGCTGTCTCTATACCGTCTTCGTCTATGAATGGTGTTACCATGATTAGCTTCGGTTTAATACCTGTTACTTTTTCGTATAGTTTTCCTATTCTCCATAATTTAGAAATATCTGCATCAGATGCACTTGACTTAACCTCTATAAGAATATGTGCATTGTCTTTTATAGTTATGTCTACCTCTATCCGCGATGGATATCCTAGTACCTCACCTTTCTCATCGAAGTATACCCATTTCTCAACTTTAGCAACACCAAGAAGTTCTTCAACAACACCTTTCATAGCATTTCTAAAAGCTTCCTCAGACTCTATACCCCATCTAGCACCTAAAGCTTGAAGTCTTCTTTCGAAAGAATCCATCCTCCTCATAACACTTTCATAAAGCTTATTAAAATCTTCTCTAAGTTTTTTAAGTTCGTTTTCTAGAGATTCAAATCTTTTATAAGCTTCTTCCCATCTCCTATTATTCTCTTCCCAACGCTTATTGTTCTCTTCCCATCTCTTCTCCTGAATATTAACAAAAGTTAAGAAATCTTCTCTAAGCTTCTTCAACTCGCTGATAATAGTATCTAGACCTATTAAACCAGCTACAGCTAACCTAAACTCCTCATCACTTTTCAAAAACTCTAAAAACTTTCGCTTTAACTCTACATCTACGCTCATATATAGTGTACCCTATTCAAAACTCCTAGAATATAAAATGTTAGAAAATTTTAAAGATTAACTATCGAAGTTCTTGTCAACAACTGTGTTAAGTACAGAGATTTCTATGGGTTAGCTTCGGTAGGGGATACTGATAACAGTTTTTATTCTATGTATTTGGTGTAGCTCTATGGTGAAGCGATATGAAGAAACCTTTACTTGTATTACCTATATTTAGTTTAGCTGTACCTCTCATCATGATAACGGTGTCTATAGCTTTATCTCCGTGGTTCAATATCGTGAAGAATGCTTTGAGCGATCTAGGTCATGCAACTAGGAGTAGTGTTGCACCTCTATTTAACCTTGGTCTAAGTCTTGGTGGTGTGCTAGCAATTTTGACAGCTACTATACTCATAACTAGGATAAGTAAGGTTTTGGCAATTTCATTATGTGTTTCAGGGTATTTCTTAATTCTTGTAGCTGTTTTCGATGAAGTCTATGGAAAACTTCACTACTGGGTATCAGTAGCATTCTTCTTATCTCTAGGAGCATCCCTAATCATATATAGCTTAATTTCGAGAAACACGGTGAAGAGGGTATCAGCTTTAGTATTGCTAATAGTAGCGGTAACCTCTTGGGTACTACACATATACTATAGAATACCTTCGGGTGCAGCAATACCAGAACTTATATCGATATTCGCTATAGCACCATTCTACATAGATATATCTTTAAAAAGTCTAGAAATTCAACGATATGACTAGCTATAGATTCAGGTAGTGAAGCTAATGACTGTGCCTATGGTATCCGTGGATATGAACCAAGTATTTTTAGGAATTCTGTTCTTTTCTTAAGCTCTTCTATTGATTGAGAAATGTTAACATTTTCTAAGTTTCCTTCGAATTCTATAAAGAATTTGTATTCCCAAGGTCTTCCTTTAATAGGTCTAGACTCTATTTTTGTTAAATTTATTTTTCTTTCTGCAAATGGTTGAAGTGCTTTGTATAGTGCTCCAGGTTCATGTTTAACAATGAATATAGCAGCTGTTCTATACGAACTATTGCTAGTGTTATTAGAAATTATGAGAGGTTTTCTCCCAATTACTATGAAGCGAGTATAGTTCTCTCTATAATCTTCTACACTGTGTAGCAGTATCTCACCGTTGTAGAGTATGGCAGCGTATTCTGAGCCTATTGCTGCTACACCATCTGTTGAAACAGCTATTTTAACAGCTTCAGCTGTACTAGAAACAATCTCTACTTTAGTATTCTTTAAGAATGTTTCGATAAATCTTCTTGCTTGACCTAAAGCATAGGGATTACTAACAACAACTTTTATATCTTCAAGTTTTGTACCAGGTTTAACTATTAGATTTAGCTTTATCCTAAGTTCTGTATCTCCACATATCATCAGGTTTGTTTCTGCAAGCATATCTATAGTCTCTCCTATGCTACCCTCTAGAGAATTCTCTAAAGGGACAACACCATAGTCTGCATCTCCCTCCTCAACAACTCTGAAAACAGCTGAAATACTGTTTTGAGGTATCAACACGATTTTCATGTTTTTGAATATCTTTAGTGTAGCTTCTTCTGAAAAAGATCCTCTAGGACCAAGATATGCAATTTTTACACTATTACCTCGACTAAGAGTAGCTATGTAGAGTCCTGCGAATAGAGATGCGTAATACTCTGAAACCCCTGCCTCTATAAGAGTATCTTTTAGATTATTATAAGCTTCGACATTGAGTAACCTAAGTTTAGCTTCATCAATATTTTTCGAAAGCTCTAATCTTCTCACTAAGAGTTTTACAAGCTCTCTATCTAGAACCTTTACCTCTTCATCCATACCCTTGCTCACAGAGATCACACTCTAGTTAGTGAATATCTTTTTAAAGATTTCGATAAGTTTTTTATAATGAGGCTGCCCAGAAGCAGTTGGCTGTGTTACATAGCCGTAGACAAGTTTTGAACCTAGTAAAGCAAAAGCAATTCTCTCAACTTCATCGACATCCATAGGCATAACTGCTATATTTTCACCTAACTCTAGTAAAGAAGCTAGAAACACTTTGTAACCTTTGAATGGTTTAACAGCGATTTTAACAGCAAAAGCTTTATCTATATATTTAGCAATGGTATTGATAACACTACTTATTAGAGGTACTTCATCAAAGATATGGATAGATACGATAGCGTTTTCATAATCAATACCCCATTTCTCAATAAATCTCATCTCAACATCGTAGATAAATCCGAATTCTCTCCAAATATTAATAAGCTTCTTCTTAACAAATGGATTAAACTTCCTATATCCACCTTCCTCAGGTTCTCTCAAAGTCATTATAAACTTCTTTCCCTTTAACCCCTCGTATTCAATCTCCTCAGGTTTTTCATAGTAATCAAGCCTAAGTTCAACAAAATCAGCATCCTCTATACCTAGCGCTAAACCTAGATCCTCAAGACTCTTAATAGGTATTGAAGCAACAATATAAGGTCTCTTAACCATGTTACACAACCCTACTATAACGATACCAGAGATACTCTAATGTTCAACTTCATGAGATCTGACCAAAAACCTGGATTACTTTTATCCACACATTCAGCTCTATCGATTTCCCCACCAACTTTTGTCGCTATCGCGGCTCCCATCATAGCTACTCTATGGTCATCAGGGCATACAATTCTAGACCTCCTCAAAGTACCTCCATAGATATGCATGTTGGAGCCATCGAACCAGCATTTTACTCCGAAACTCTGTAAAACGTTTGTTATAGTCTCAATTCTATCGCTTTCCTTAATTCTAAGTCTAGAGACATTGAGGAGAATAGTCTCCCCCTGCACAACGCTAGCTAGGGCGGCTACCGAAGGAGCTATATCAGGATCTTGCTCAACATCAACTACAACACCTCTATAATCTCTAGCTGCAGAAGCTATCCATACACCATCTTTAAACACGCTATAAGCCCCCATACCCCTATATACATCGACTATCGGGTGATACCTAGGATCTCTACCTAGCTTCGGTAATCCGTAGATCTCTATCTCACCACCTGTGATAAGAGATGCAGCAACATAAAATGATGCGAGTAAGAAGTCTCCTGGAACCTCTACACTAATGCTACGCGGTTTATCGTATACCTCTACATCAACTCTATTCTCATAGACATGAACATCGATCCCTATTTCCTTAAGTACTTGAGCTGTTAAGTAGATATAGATTTTCGACGGTATTGAAGGTTTAACAACAATAGTTCCCCCACCACTGAGTGCAAATGCATACATAAAACCTGTGATATATTGGCTACTTTCATTACCGTCTAGCTCTATGTAGTTATCCCTCAGCTTTCCTTCCATAATCAGCGGTAGACTATCACTAGAGAAGGATATACCCTTACTCGATAGCGCTTTAACAATAGTTTTTAGAGGTCTTCTCCTAAGCGTTTCACCACCATCTATATGAAGCCTACCTCCAACAACAGCTACGATAGGTATCAGCATCCTTAATACAGTTGCAGAACCTTTTACGAAAACCATATCGCTTCTCAATGAAAGTTCTGCTGGTCTACGAAACCTTGTTCCCTCTCTTCTGATACTGAATATCGATACAGCATTAATAGCGTCAATTATATCGCTAGATTCAATAAGGTTCAGAATCTCGATATCTGTAAGTATTGCTGAGAATATATATCTAATGGCATAGCTCTTTGACTGAGGAGCTTTTATCTTTCCGAAAACTTTCGAAGGCTCAACCACAGCTTTCACATTTCTTCACCAAACCTTACAAACTTAGCCTTAAGCACATCTCCGTAGCTAGAGAAAAGCTCTTGAAAAAACTCTTCATCACCTTCTCTACACACAGCAAAGAGGCTTGGACCATTACCTGATACACCAGCTGCTAGTGCACCAAGTTTTAAAGCTTTAACAATAATATCTTCGAGGTTAGGGTATAGGATCTTAGCTATAGCTATACCGTTCATCGTCATAGCTTTGAAGAAATCTCCCTGAAATGCACGCTCAAATATTGTATTGAATAGGCTACTGTATCTTCTCATCTCGTTTAAACTTATATACGGTCTTTTGATATCTCTAGGTATGAGGATAACAACATTTAAATCATCTCTTACATCGTCAACCCTGATAATCTTCATATTGGTATTATCGGTAAAAACAATACCTCCGTAGTAAGCAGCAGCTGCATCATCTAAAGCACCTGTAAAAGATACACCAGCTATTTTTGAAAGTTCAGCTGCTAACCTAGGTATATTAGGTTCGTAGAGAGAATACTTGTAGATAATAGCTTTGATCAATGCAACAGCTACAGCACTACTACTCTTCAAACCGCTACCTGGCGGTACTTGAGATAGGATTTTTACGCAAAACTTAGGTAAACTATAGCGGTTCTCGAAATACTTTAGGATTGTCTTCACGAGTTGCGATAGATTTTCACTATCTGTACAGGTATTAGATAGAGTGGCATCTACTCGTAGACTTATTGCAGTAGCTGCTCCTAGTCCTGATGGAAGAGCGTTGACTACTGATATCCCTGCCCAAGCAGACATCTTCTATACCTCTCCCATCTCTCGCTAATTATCTCAATATCTTTCTGGGAAAGTTTTGTCGTCGGTATCAACCCGGATCTCATCGCATGGTCTACAAGAACTAGCGCAGTCATAGCTTCTACTACAGCTGCTCCTCTAATACCTATACAGGGATCATGTCTACCTCTAACAACAATCTCTACCTCTTTCATCGTCCTTAGGTCAACAGTTCTCATAGGTTTTTTGAGAGAGCTTGTTGGTTTGAATGCTACTCTAAATACTATAGGTTCCCCGGTGGTTACCCCACCAAGGATACCTCCATAGATATTCTTTTTCCACCTTATATCACCATTCATAACCACTATCTCATCCATAACTTCGCTACCTCTTTTCAAAGCCGCGTTAAACCCAAGCCCGATTTCAAAACCTACAACACCAGGTATCGAGAACATTGCTTTCGCTAAATCAGCTTTAACTTTATCAAACACAGGTTCTCCTAAACCTCTCGGAACATCGATAACGATCCCTCTGATAACAGCTCCTACACTATCACCTTCACTCGAAATTAACTCAAGTAGAACTCTGAACTTCTCATCATATTCTTTTCTACAAGCTCTAGTGGATAGTAAACGAGATTTAAGAGCATTCTCAAAATCTATATCTCCATCGATAGTCGCCTCCCCTATAGATTCTACACAAGAAGCAACCTGTGTCCCTATTAACATCAAGAGTTTTTTAGCTATAGCACCTGCAGCAACTCTTGCTACAGTCTCTCTACCACTAGCCCTACCCCCACCTCTATAATCCCAGTTCTCAAAACCGTACCTAAAGATATAAGCCATATCAGCATGGTTAGGCCTCGGCGTATATTTTATCTCTTCGTAGTAACTTGTATCAACATCTCTATTCTCAACAACTATAGCTATAGGAGCTCCTGTAGTCCTACCGTTAAGTACACCACTTACAATCCTAGCCTTATCCTCCTCTATCCTCGGAGATGTATATAAAGCTCCTGGTCTACGGAACTTCAACTCAAAGTTTATATCATCTTCAGTCAACGGTAATCCGGCTGGGACACCATCTACAACAACACCAATTAAAACTCCGTGGCTTTCTCCAAAAGTTGTTACCTTGAAAATCTTACCAAACGAGTTTCCTGGCATAGAGATACCTCAAAACATCATCGATAGGGTACTCTACCCCAAACCAAATCTTCTGCGCTTCTAATGCTTGAGCAACTAAGATCTCGAGACCATTCACAATTTTAGCACCAGCTTTTAGAGCTCTTCTTATAAGCGAAGTTTCGATGGGTCTGTAGACAAGTTCTATAGCAAGACGCGATTTTTCAACACATGTATCAGGTACGAAATCAGGATTAGGAGTAGCATTTACAACAACATCGCATCTCTTCTCATAATCCCTATCCCCAACCTCTGCATTGAAACCCATATTCCTAAGCTTCTGAACCATATTAATAGCTCTTCTCTGAGTCCTATTAACAACAACTATTTCTCTACAACCTAGTTCCCCAAGAGCAATAGCAACAGCTTTCGCAGCTCCTCCAGCACCAAAGATATAACACGTCGAGTTCTCGATAATGTCTCTATATCTTGATGCAAGTTTTTTCAAAGCTATGTAATCTGTATTATACCCCTTCAATCTATATACAGTATTTACAGCACCAACTTTTTCAGCAGTTTCATCTAATGAACTTAGATATGGTATGATAACTTCTTTATATGGAATTGTTACGTTAAGTCCCTTGCAAATCTCTAACAAAGCACCTACAGTTTTTTCAAACTTCTCTACTGGGATATCGAAAGGATAGTAGATAGCGTTAAGATTAAGTTTTTCAAACACGTAATTATGAATAGCCGGAGAAAGTGTATAAGCGATTCCACTTCCAATTAATCCATATAACTCTGTCCCGCTATCTATTTCACGCATTTCAAAAACACCTCTACAAACTCTTCAACAGTTACTTCAACAGCTCTCCAACTACCAATATCAACAACCACAGGTATCGCTAGCCTTCCCCTACGAATCTTCTTATCCCTAGAAACAACATTCTTCAGCTGTTCAATACTAACATTATCTCCTAAACCAACATCCTTAAGACTTATCGGCAACCCGAGCATGAGAAGAATCTCTTTAATCTTATCTACGATATAAGGTTTTGTATAGCCAAGCTCAACACCGATCATAGCTTCGTAAACCATTCCAATAGCCACAGCTTTCCCATGGCTTACCCTGAACTGAGATAAAGTTTCTATCGCATGACCAATCGTATGACCATAGTTTAAAACAATCCTAATTCCTTTCGTTTCATAGGGATCCATTTTAACGATAGAAAGTTTATCGCGTACATTCATAGCGATAACTTCTTCAAGTAGGGCGTCGTCTCTACTAAGAATAGAGGAGACATTATTACGTAGATAGTTGTAGAGATCTAGATCGAGAGTGAAAGCGTGTTTAACTACTTCTGCTAATCCATTGATAAATTCTTCCTGCGGTAAAGTGTTGAGGAAGTTGAAATCCATAATAACCATCGTTGGGTTGTAAAAAACCCCTATAACGTTCTTCATATTCTTTAGATTTACAGCAACTTTTCCACCTATAGAAGCGTCAACCATACCTAGTATCGTTGTCGGTATATTGACTAAATTTAATCCTCTAAGATATAGAGCAGCAGCTAAGCCAGCTGTATCTGTTAATGAACCTCCTCCAAGAGCTATTAAGTAGTCTGATCTATCGAACCCTTTGCTATATAGTTCACTAACAATCTTAAGTACGTTCTCAATATTTTTACTCTCTTCACCACCTTTCAACACTATCTCAAGTGAAATTCTTTTAACATTCTGATGTATATAGCTAGGATCTATAGAGTCTTGCCTAATTAAAGCAATCTTATTATCTTCAGGTATCTCGCGAATAGCTTCATTTAGAGCTCTTCTACCTATAAAAACTTTTGTCTTAGTGCAACAGATATCCTCTTCGATAACCCTCATAGCTCTCTACCTATAGCTTCAGCAACAAGTTTTAGTTTCTTCATTAACCTCTCGAAACCTTCGATAGAAAGTTGCTGTTCACTATCGCTCAACGCTTTCTCAGGTCTTACATGAACTTCGATTAACAACATATCAACACCAGCAGCAACAGCTGCTAGAGCTAGTGGTTCTACAAGATCTCTCCTACCTGCTGGATGGCTTGGATCAGCTGCTATAGGTAGATGGGTCTGGGTCCTAGTGTAAACCATCCCCCCGATATCCATGGTGAATCTAGTTCCTTTCTCAAAAGTTCTAATACCACGTTCACAGAGAACAACACTGAAATTACCTTCGAGAAGTATATACTCAGCAGATAGAAGCCATTCCTCAATAGTCATCCACATACCTCTCTTTAACAGTACAGGTTTTCTAGTTCTACCAACTTCTCTCAGTAACGCAAAATTCTGAGCATTTCTAGCTCCAATCTGAAGCATATCAGCATAAGGCATAACCAGCGGAACATCTCTTGTATCGAGAACTTCTGTAACAATAGGTAAACCAGTTGCATCTCTAACTTTCTTCAAGATCTTTAACCCTTCTACACCAAGTCCTTGAAATGTGTACGGGCTTGTCCTAGGCTTGAAAACTCCACCCCTCAGCATAGATCCCCCAATTCTTTTTACAGCATTCGCAATCTCCATAAAGGTATTCTCATCCTCGATTGAGCATGGACCTGCGGCTACAACAACCCTCCTATCCCCAACCTCAACGTCACCAATATTAACAATGGTCTTGTCTCTCCAAACTTTTGAAGCTAATTGATAAGGTGTAGATACTTTAACTTTAAGCTCCACAGTTTCATCATCTATACTCTCTACTAGTTTATCTGGCCATGCAACCACTATACCCCTACCATCCAAGTCTATGTATCTATAAGATGCTGAACCTGTTTTAATCTTCTCTATAAGCGTAGATGGGTCTACTCCTTTCTTTAGAATGAAGAGCATAACATCACCTCGAATACTTCTTTGTATACACCATGAGGTGGTTCAAAAAATCGTTTTTGATATGCTGGGAGTAGATATTCTCTTCCCCAATCTCTTTAACAACGTTCTCTATTTTCCTAAGCCTATAGATAACAGATTGAACATCTCTGAACGTTGCTGTAGCGAATTTATTTAAATCGATTTTGAATTCGCTAGCTTTCTGTTCAACAAAATCTCTATAAGCAATAAGTATGAAATGTGTTAAAACTTGGACTAAAGCCATAGCTTTCTCGTGTTCTTCAAGAGTAGCTATAACTGGTTCAACCCCAATAGATCTCCAGAGACATTCAGCAAATTTAATACTATTGAAACCTGTTTTCGACGGTATTAGAACAACTTTTTCTCCATAGGGCGGTGTATATGGGCCGAACAACGGATGTGTAGAGATATATCTAAAGCTATATTCCTCAGATAGATCCTCTATGTATTTGAAGAGCTTAGCTTTTGCTGAGAGTATATCCATGACAAGCTTATCCTTCAGTAGAGACGCTATTGTCTCTACGTATCCATCTCTAAATGCTTCAGATGGTAAAGCTATGATCACGACATCGCTTTCATGCAACGCTTTCTCAATATCGTTAAACTCTACACCTATTTCTTTAGATATTTTCTGAGCTTTCTCATAATCTCTACCTGTAATAATAACTCTGTATTTTTCGTTAGCAAAAGTTTTTGCAAGTAATTTAGCCATACCTCCATACCCAACAATAGAGATACTATCTACACATACCTTTGCAGTATTCACTAACTTGGTTTGTACATATCTCGATAACTTTAGTATAGCGTTAGCTATACCCATTACAACATCTATAGGGAGGTTATGTAATGTAGCAAAACTTCTCCAGTTCAAAATTACCTCTGTTTCTCTCTGTATATCGAGTACTTGGAGTTCTAATCTCTGTTTCATATACCCAATCCTTTTAGAGATCTCTAATCTTTTTACAAGCAGTTCTACTATAGTTTTATCGATCTCCTCAATCTCTTTCCGCAGAACATTGATTTCATCATTACTCGTGATTCATCACCTCGAGAACTGTTTTAATTATAGACTTATTGTCTAACCCGTAGTAGCTTAGAAGTTCTTGCTGACTCTTAGCAGATCTTCCAAAAGATGTAGCACCGAGGAGCCTCATAGGCACTGGGTATCTCTGCACCAAGATCTCTGCTACAGCACTTCCAACTCCTCCGTAAACCATATGTTCTTCAACAACAACAACTCTCCCAGTCTTCTTAGCAACAGCAACTATAGTATCAACATCTATTGGCTTGATGTTCAGCAAATTTACAACACATGCACTTATCCCACGTTTATCTAACTCTTTAGCAGCTACAAGTGCTTCATGTAGAACTACTCCAGCACCAATAATAGCGACATCATGGCCATCTTTAAGAATATATGCTTTACCAACTTCATATTCGTAGTCAACATCTTCAGTTACCGGCGGTGCGTAATCTCTTCCAAGCCTGATGTATGTAGGTCCTCTGTACTCTAGAACAAGTTTTTCAAAACATCTCCTAAGATCAGCTGTATCAGCTGGTACAACAACAGCCATGTTAGGTAGAACACGCATCAACGCTATATCTTCTAACGCTTGATGGCTAGCTCCATCAGCATGGTCACTGTAACCAGCATGCGTAGCTACAATTTTTACATTTAGATTCATCCTAGCAACACTATTCCTTATCTGCTCCCAGCCTCTCAAAATGAATTCTGCAAAAGCTGTTGCAATAGGTATAGCACCTGCAATAGCTAACCCAGCTGCGAATCCGATTAAATGTTGCTCAGCTATACCAACATTGAAATATCTATCTCTAAACTTTTCACCAAACATCGATGCTCTTGTTGATAGCCCTACATCAGCTGTTACAACTACAACTCTATCCGATTTCTCCCCGATCTCGATGAGTAGTTTTCCGAATTCTTCTCTAAAACTTTTGCAACTAGACATCTAGTTACCCTCAACACCGAGGAGCTTAGCTACTCAGCATAGAGATCAACATCTACAGCTACTCTTCTATTCTTATCAGTTTGAGCAAAGATAACTGTCGGTCTATCAGATTTCAGAGCAGATTCAATAGCTATCATAAGACTGACGATGTCATGTCCATTAGCCCATAGAACTCTCCAACCGATAGCTCTCCATACAAGCGGTAGATAATCCTTCGGTTTAACTTTTCTAACACTACCATCATGTTGATGACCATTCCAATCAACAACAACTATCAAATTGTTAAGATTTAACATAGCGGCATGCGTTATAGATTCCCAAACCTGACCTTCGTCGTTCTCACCATCGCCCATAACAACGAATACCCTACCACAACCCCCAACGCTTTTAATCCAAGTAGCGATACCCACACCAATACTAAGCCCTTGAGCTAAACTCCCTGTAGAAACATCTACACCTGGTATCGATATCTCTGGATGATTCTGAAGAATAGAATTAATGGAATTGATATTGATAAGCTCGCTCTTCGGTATTACACCAAGTTCAGCAAGTATAGCGTAAAGCGCTGGAGCTGCATGACCTTTACTTAAAATTAACCAATCCCTATCTACAAGATTTTCAGATGACTTCTTGAATAGATGAATCGTAGCTAATATCTCAAGAGAAGTAAGCGATGACTCTAAGTGTATATGCTTATCATATTGATACATTATCAATAGATCTTTTCTAGCTTCTTCAACTAAGTTAATCAGCTGTTCAATTTCGTCTAACTCACGACTATTTAATATTGGCTCTGCATCTCCCTTCACCATTCGAATTGGAATTCCATCTAGGACACCAGGATAAACCATTTTGTAGAACCTGTTTAAAAACTTTTTGTTTGAATAAGTGATACGAATTCCTTTGAACATAGATAATTCATAATGCTGACTAATCATATATTTAGAGTTAGAGATTGTTTATTATTTGTTAAATTTATTAATACTATTCTAATGAAACTATCTTTTTCTTTCTTTACGTAATCCTAATATTTTCAATTCTATATAGTTTCTAAAACAGCTAATTAATATAAAGGATATACGCAATTATTCAAATACGATCACAGTGTTCTTATATTCTATATACTATATGTTTAAAATATTAAAACTGATCAATATCTATAAAACTTTAGAATTTTTTGTACAATAAAACACGACATTATTAGGCAAGGTATCCAAATGAAGAACGCTATGATTATATCGACGTCAGGTTTTATATAAGGAAAAATAAAGTAATATATTGTTCCTATTATATAGTAAGCTATAATTGATACATAGAGATTAACCCAAGATTTTTTCACTATATTCTCTAATATTAATCTTATAATTATTGAAAATGCTATAGGAATAATTAATGCATACAATGTATAGGATAGATTACTTAATTCAAAGGTTCTTAATGGCCATCCCCACCAAGAGAATAAAGCGATGTAGATCCCTATACCAAAAATTAAACCAAGGTTCATCAATAATGAAAACAGTAGAATAATGACCATAGATATGCTCCAAACAATAAATAACTCAACAATATACTTGGCAAACTTATGCATAAATTTCTAAACATTTAGAAGACTTATAAATCTACATGGTCAATAGCCTACTATTTACAGAACCCTAAGGTTTTGAAATAGAATAAATTTTCTTATCTTATTTGTAATAAATTATAGAAGGAATAGTTTCTTTGGTTTCTCTTCAGAAAATATGATTTCAGTGATATGTATTCTATCAAGAGGTATGAATTGTTGTATGTTTGTTTATTAAGTAAAAATGTTGAATTATGTTTCTATTAAGCATTTCTTTACGAATTCTATGTAAAGAGGTATCACTATATCTGGGTCTTCTAGTTCTGGATGCCACATTTTCTCCCATTCAATTGATATATAGCCTTTGAATCCTGTAGATTTAAGATCTTTTACGACTCTACATATAGGTACAACCCCTTTACCAGGTCTCACAAAAATCCTTTTACCTTCAACCATGATGAAGTCTTTTATATGCACATGGACTATCCTATTAGATATATGTGGGAATACATTTTCATGTTTTTCTCCAACCATAATCATGTTAGCTACATCGTATAGAATCTTTATCCTAGGATCTAATTTATTGAAAAGTTTTAGCAGTATTTCTAAACGTGTCAACTCATCGTGGGTCTCTATAGCTATATATACTCCATGGGTATCTGCGAAATCAGCTAGCTTATTCAAACTCTCCGCAACTCTATTAATAGAGTTCTCAACACTATCCGGAAATCTACCTGCATAAGCTCTTACAGCTTTTGCCCCAACTTCTTCTGCCATCAGTATAAGTGTTTTGAGTAATTCTTCGTTTCTCAACCTCTCGTTTATATCTATCATAGAGAACCTAGCGTAACCTGCAATAGAAGCTATCTTTATACCGCTACTCTCTATAACTTTCAACACCTTCCTATCTACAGGATGGTGAGGTTTTAGATGGATACCATCATCAGCTACTCTAAGCTCTATAGCATCTAAACCAAATCTTTTCGCTCTTTCAAGAACCTCCCCAAGTTTTAGATGGGGATAGGCTAGCGTTGTGAATGTGATCTTCATTAGAATACACCGTCGGTTGGTAACGGTAGTTTTACATATGTTCTTCTTGTACTTGAGTAGTATATAGCTCTAACAATCTCTAAACTCTTTAAACCCTCTTCACCTGTTATCGGGAAATCTCTACCCTCATACAAAGCCTTTAAGAAATCTTCGAAAAGTTTTCTATGTAGTCCTCCAGGAACTTTCAGTGTTTCAGCTCTGTATCCAGGTTGTCTCTCTATAGATACTCCATTCTCTGTCTTCAGCAATACCAGCTCGTTATCCCATAACTCAGCCTGTCCTCTAGAACCGAATACTCTTATCCTTCTATACTGATGTGTAGCAGGCTTCGTATTGAGACTAGCTGTTAACACACCGTAACCGCCGTTTCTATACTTCATAATAGCTACACCCATATCTTCAACAGATATAGATGGATGTGCAAGATTATCTATATAACCAACAACTTCATCAACATCTCCTCCGAATATCAACATTAAATCGATAGTATGTATAGCCTGGTTAATTAATGCACCACCACCTTCAGTACCCCACGTACCTCTCCAACTTCTAGCAAACTCATCTCTGAGATAGTATGTTGCCTCATCCCTCCACCACATCATCTCCCCGACAACGAGATAGATCTTACCAAGAACCCCGCTATTAATATAGTTCAGCAACTCTACCACACCATCAGCATACCTACCTTGGTATACAACACCAAGTTTAACACCTTTACGTTTAGCTTTCGAAATCATCTCCCTAGCTGCTGTTACTGTGGTAGCCATAGGCTTCTCAACAATAACATGTTTACCGTACTCCATAGCGTACATAGCTTGCCATGCATGTACATAGTGTGGAGTAGCAATCGTGACTACATCTACTTCAGGATCTTTAACAACATCGTCATATGTATAATAAGCTTTACAGCTATACTTAGATGCAAACTCTTCAACACGAGATCTGGTTAAGCTATGAACTCCGACAAGTTTTACATAATCTGTAGACTTCTCAAGATCTTTAATAGCTTCAACATGAACACGCCCAATAGCTCCAAGACCAACAACAGCAACACCTATTCTACGAACCATAGATACCCCCTCATCAACTATACAAGTTTGTGTATATAAATTTAGTGTTAATACCTACATCACTTCTTTAAGACTTTCTTTACAATCTCTACCAACCCTTTGAACGATTCTCTCGTCCCTTCTTCTTTACTTCCAGATGGTGGAGCATAGTGTGTTTCTAGAGATATAACTATGTCTTTATTTATAACGTCTCTTATCTGACCTTCGTAATCTATCATACCTTTCCCAATAGGTTTAAATACGAATCTACCGTTTTCAACAGCCGCATCTTTTATATGCATATACATTACATAGTCCTTAATCTTTTCATATCCATATGGATAAGGTGTTTCTCTTGCAAAGAAAGCGTTTCCAGGATCCCATAGAACTTTAACCCATTTACTTTTCAGTTTATCTAAGAGTAACCTAAGCTCGTTTCCTGTTCCAACAAAACACGAGTACTCATTCTCAACTATTAAGTAAACACCTTCTTTCTCAGCAATCTCTATAGCTGGTTGGAGCTTCTCAACAATTTTATCTATGTAGAGTTCTAGAGATCCTTGCCACCAGAATGTGAAGATCCTTGTATAGTTTAAATCAAAGAGCTTTGTTAACTCTATAGCTCTTCTCAATATGGAGAGATGCTTCTCATAACCTTTACTATCATCTATATAGATCTTAAAAGTTGGTGAACATACATGGGAAACCCTAAGCCCATAACGATTAACAAGCCTCTTCACCTCATGTAACTCATTATCAGAGAAATCAACTATATACTTATTCCAAAGAGTTCTTAGCTCAACATACTCTGCTCCTAATTCTTTAATAACCTTTAATGAATGTTCAAAATCCTGTGAAATCTCATCAGATATTACTGCTAGTTTTACCAAACATGTTCACCAAGTACAAGAAGGTGCCTTGTAGGGTAGTATATAAATTCTTGTAAATTTAAATTGAGTTTACATTATTAATCTGTGATTAGATTAGGGACTACTTATGTCAATGTATCGATATAGTATCAGAAATTACCATGTTTATGTTCGAGTATGCTAAGGATCTCTACATAGTTATCCAAATTTTGTTATCAATGTACAGTATGTATATATTCAATGCGTATCTATGTATTAATACCATATAGTAGACTTATATCAAGTAATTCATATTTTAGATTTTAACTCTAAGATCATAGATCGTATATAAGATACAAAGATACTTCATTACATAAAGTAAATATAGATATACGTTAATGTAATTACGATAAACATAGATTATTCAACGTCTTTTCATCAAGAAATTCTTGATCACAATTTAATTTCTAAGTTTACATAATTCAAGCACATCTACCTTAGGCTTTCTTTAAGCTTTTTGCACTTAAATAATATCCTATAAGAGAACCTAATATGAAGGAAGCTATAATTAGGATAATAGTTGTAAGCAATGCTTTATTCATATTTCTAAATATCTCTTCTACAACCGAGGTTGTAGATTTAGTAGTAGTGGTGTTTCTTGAAATTATTGTTAATAAGAGATCTTGATTACTTGAATTCACTAACTCTATAGTATATGCTGAGATAAATGTACAGCATGCACCTATTTGAATTTGGGAATAATTTGCTACATAAACTAGTACACCATTTTGATATTTAAGTATAGTATTGTTGATGATGAAGGTTCCTGTATGTTGAGGATCTATAAATAGAGATGCTGTTTTCGGTTCTTTCTCAATGTTTTCGTATACAAGTAAAGGTCTATCCTTTAAAGAGAAAAATTTAACACATGCCCAATAATCGCCTTGTATCTTCAAATAATCAACGCTATACGATATATATCCTAAATCGATATCTATAGATTTGATTATAACTTTTTGGTATAGTATGCATTCAAAGTTATTTACACGTTGTGTTATTCTATAGATAAACCAGTCACCTGTGCTATAGAATGCAAAGCATATAGTGGTATTAATTATTAGTAAGATGAATAGCAAGACTATTGAAATCAATATTTTTAACATTTTAAACACTATCTCGCCTTACATTTTCAATTCTCAAAATAGTTTATAAACTTTTGTCGTTACGGTCGAAAAACTAAGTTACTATATAGTGTTCCTTATCTTTGAATTCAGTAAACATGAGGTCCAAAAATCTCGTATACAACAAGCCATTCATTACTTTCATTTGAGATGATATGGTCTTCCATAGCTTCAAAAGTTACAAATACTTCATCCATACCAGGAACACCACCTTCAATCTTAACTCCATTTATAGAGCCTTTCCCTTTATATGCAAATAGTAGGAATGGACCTTTCCTACTTTGTTTAACTTTTGTATTTGGTGCTATCCTAACCTCTAATACTGAAAACTTCTTTACTTTTTTCGGTGAAATAACCCATTTCTCGACTACACTACTATCTAAGTATACAACCTCAGGTTTAAGTCTATATTTTCTATGGAATTCTGGATCTCTATTTATTTGCCAATCAATCATCTCGATAACTTCCTCCTCATTTCTAGGTCCATTGAGAAGATACTGATCTTTAGGAATTACACCTCCTTGGTATTCAGCTTGAATAATAGTACCTACATCAGATTCCTCCTGAACCTCTAGGGTGAGTAGTGTACATGGAGAGTGAACAACTCCTGCAAGAACATGAAAACCTTCTCCAACTCTACATCTGTATGCAGGAGATAGATCAAGTATATTATCTCCTTTCCATTGTTTCAAATAATTAAGAACCTCTTCTTCAGATACATCAGAGAAAAAACCAAGGTGGATATAGGGTGTAGGACCTAAGGAATGCTCTAAATAGTAATAAGCTTCTTCTTTTGGATTAGAATTCCAGTATTTTTTAGCGTGAACTTCTTTAGCATGGAAATGCAATGGAATGGGGATACCAGGATCTAGAATCTTTGTTAGTACTCCAAAACTATAGTTATTAAGTTTAGCGTAAACAGATCCTAGTATCCTCTCAGGTAGAGCTTTTATAGCATCTCTAAAGAATATATCATTACCATTCAGATCAACTCTAGATAAACCTTCGGTAGAAGAACCTAGAACAGTTACACATGATGCTAACCATCTCTCACTATACCACCCACGACCAGGAACATAAATTTCCTTAATACCAAGTCTACCATAAGCAGGGTAAAACCTTGCAACAAAATTAGGTTTTAACCTCAAGATACCTTTATTTCTATCCAAGATATTCTCTATAACAGCTTCGGAATTCAAGATCTAGCACCTCACAACCTTAATAAAAAGTTTAGAATAAGAATATATCTTTATCGGAATAAAGATATTGATAATCCTATAAAATACAATGCAGAACATTTTTAGCGTTTCAAAAGACAAAATTGTAATCAGTTCTACATATACTGATTTGGAATACGTATTACAGCATCTCTATCCATAGATCCTAAATCTATAAGATCACTTATCATTGACACTACGAAACTGCAATAATGTTCCAACATTTTAGTAAATGAATATATATCTAATTAGAGATTAGAAAATGTAAAGTTGTTACTCTTAAAAATTCATGAAATAAATTATCGAGTTATTATTTTATTCTCATTAACTTGTTAAAAAGCTCTACACCTAAGCTGACTTTATATTGTAATTCTTCTTTTTGGTAGTATTGCTGGTTTTAATTCTCTACAGAATCCGTTCGTCCCTAGATGCTCGTTCTCATCAGTTCATGTTTATTCGTTGTATCTAGGGACTTCCACCTCACCCACAGGGATCTGGGAATCCCTGTAGGTTCATGGGCGGCTGTCGAGCCCAACGGAAGAGGGCTCCCATCTAGTGTGAATCCGCCTAGGCTTAGAGCGGAGCTCCCATCGCCTAGACGATCCTGGGAAATGTAGGTAGAATCAAAGCTTATAAATATAACTCCTAAACATCAACTATGAAACAGCCCGCTAGCGGTATTTGATGATATCTGTGAATAGCTGTAATTCTGTTAGCAGAGTTGTACCTCTGTGTAAGTTTCTAGCATTGTCTACACATCATGGGTACTGTCGAGCCTAACACCACGAGATTCCCATCTGAACTTCTCTATATCACAGCAGAACAGATCATTTGAAAAGTTATTGTGAGAGTAGAAGTTTACTAGAGCTCGCACATGAGTAGTTCACTCTATTCAATCATAAACTTTTCCATCCTTGTATTCTGTCTTATATCATTATATTGATGTTTTAAAAGCTTTTCAACAGTTTCTTTTGAAACACCTGTAATTGCACCGGGCATTGTTACACATGCTGCTCCTACTGCTTGTGCAAATATCAATATCTCTATTAGTTCCTCGATACCGAGGTTCTCTAGCTTCTTCTTATCGATGTTGTTCCTATATATCATGTAGAGAACTCCAGCATCGAAAGCATCTCCAGCTCCTGTAGGATCCACAACTTCTACATTGAATGGTTTCTGTGTTATCTTTAACCCATTTCGGGTGTAGAGGATAGCTCCTTCGCTACCCAACGTTATAAACAGTAACTTGGTGTTCGAGTTCTTTAAAAGGATTTTAGCTCCTTTATCAATATCATCCTCACCTGTTACAGATCTAAGTTCTAGATCATTACAATGAACAATATCGGAGTATTTAACGGCTTTCAGTATATAGGGTATCTTCTCTTGTTGACCAAGAGCAAAATCTGTAAACGTTAGAACATTATCGTTGTTAACTTTTTCTATAGCTTTATATGCAACATTATCGAAATCTCCTAGAGCACCCATAGCTAAGAAGAAATACCTAGGCTTTACCCCGTTATAACATCTAATGACGTGGTCTAGATCTAGATAAGCATTAGCACCTATATAGTTCACAAACCTTCTATCCTTACCCTTCTCAACAAGAATCAAAGTTGTAGAGGTATACACATTATCAACAACTTTTGTACACATCCTCACGTTATAGCTCTTCAAAATTTCGATGATAGACTTCGAGAAAAGATCATTCCCCATAGCGCCACAGACAAGGATATCAGAACCTTCAAGATCTAGCTTCACAAGGTCTATAGCTATGTTAAGTGGATGACCACCTGTAGATACATAGAAATAGCTAGTTCTAACAATTTCACCAGGTTCCGGAATTCTATCCAAATTATACGCTATAACATCGACAACGAAAAAACCTGTCAACATTATAGACATAGTAGCTTGCACCAAGTTTTAGTAAAGCCATAGAAATTAGAAATATATACTTTGCTGATGTTTCTCAACAATTATGTTGTGTTTACCGCTATGATATGTGTAAGGAGTTGAGTAGTTACGTATAAGAGCTTATTTTGATTCAAATTTATAAAACTAAGCATTATCTGTTGGCTACGGGGTAAAGCCGTTGAGGTCCTGGTTTAGACCTAGGATTCAGCTTGATGGTTTTTGGAAGTTTAAGGTGGATAGAGAGGGAATAGGTGAGAAGGAGAAGTGGTTCGAAGGGTTCGTATCTAGCGATTTGATTTACGTACCTTCTTCTTGGAATGAGCAGAACCCTGAATGGGATCAGTATACAGGTATTGCTTGGTATCAAAAAGATATCTACATCGATACAAATCTAAGAAATAAAATTGCCTGGATTGTATTTAAAGGTGCTGGTTATAGAACTAAGGTATGGGTAAACAGTATTTCCGTAGGCGAACATGAAGGATCTTTTACAGAGTTCAAGTTCAGAATTGATAAGGTCAGCTACGGCGATTTCAATAGAATTGTTGTTAAAATAGATAACACACCCTCTATAGATGCTCTACCCCCTGCAAGAGAGGTCAATGTAACAGCATTCGATTTCTTCCACTACGGAGGAATACATAGACCTGTGTACCTAGAGTTTACAGATAGCTGTTACATCGATGATATGACTGTGTATACTAAAGCTGATGGAATGCTGAAAACATCTATCGATACTGTATGTGATAGAGTTTTTGATCTGAGGATCGAGTTGTTGGATAAAGAGATGAAGAAAGTTGTTCTCGAAGAATATATCAGGAATGTTAAACCTGGTAGATATGTATACGAGAAGAAAGTTAATGGTGTAAAACCTTGGAATCCCGAAGAACCTAACCTCTACATACTCGTAGTAGAGATTGTAATCGATGGTGTTCTCAGAGACTCTATCTATGAACGTATCGGTTTTAGAGATATCGAGATTAAAAATGGTAGGATATACCTCAATGAAAAACCTGTATTCTTAAAAGGTTTTGGAAGACATGAAGATTTCCCGGTGACAGGGAAATACCTACCCGGAGCCGTTCTCATAAGGGATTTCTATTTGATGAAGAAGATAGGGGCAAACTCGTTCAGAACATCGCATTACCCATATTCAGATGAACATCTAGATCTTGCAGATGAGTTCGGATTCATGGTAATACTAGAACCGTCGACATGTTACTCAGGTATTGGACGTATACTTAGTAGAGATGAAATTGTAAAGCTATTCAGTAGAGATGACTATATAGCGAAAGCGAAGAAGTTTGTAGAAGAGATGGTTAAACAGCATAAGAACAGGCCATCGGTTATAATGTACAGTGTTACAAATGAGCCTCCAAGCGATATACCTGAGGTAGCTGAGTTCATCAAGAAGTTAGTACAGTTCGTTAAAGAGTTAGACCCTTCAAGACCAGTAACATTTGCTTCTCATAGATCTGTAGCAGATCTAGCTCTAGGCTATGTAGATGTTATTTCACTTAACTACTACCGTGGATGGTACAGCGAGTGGGGTGATATAGATAAAGGTATAGAAGTTATGCTGAAAGAACTTGAAGAAATCCACAGAAGATTCCCAGATAAACCAATAATTATAACAGAGTTTGGTGCAGACGCTATTACAGGGCTTCACAGTGATCCACCGCAGATGTGGTCAGAGGAATACCAAGCAGAAATGCTGAAAAAATACATAGAGACTTTAACAAAGAAAAACTACATCGTCGGACTACATATATGGAATTTTGCAGACTTCAGAACCCCTCAGAACCCGGGGAGAACGATACTGAATAGAAAAGGTGTATTCACAAGAGATAGACAGCCAAAACTATCAGCATTAATAATGAAAGACCTATTCAACAAAATACCAACACATATGCAACAGTAATTACCGGTTACTGGGAAACCTCTAAATCAATTAATCCAAATTTTTTACATATGTATCTTGTAATTGTATTAATATCTTCATAAAAATTTAAAAACTAAAGTATTTAAGAATAGTTCTTGGGTGGTGTTAAACGGGTAGAGTATCCATATTTCGTATGTTAATATTGATAGCCTTAATATCGATAGTCCTATTAACAACGATTACCACAACATTAAATGCACAACTAGTTCTACCACCAGGCGTTAAAAGAGAAGAAACAGTAATCCTTGATGTTCAGATAAGTAGTGTCGCTAACCCGGATAACTTCAATCCATGGGTTATTGGTGCACAAGCAACACTTATAGGTATTAACCAAGTCTGTTTCTCAGTTCTGTACTATACAGATTATAAAGATGGTATTACAAAACCATGGGTAGCCGAAGCTCTACCTACTTACAGCCCTGATTACACAATGTTAACTATAAAGATTAGGAAAGGTATCTACTGGAGTGATGGGCATCCATTTACAGCTAGAGATATTGTTTTTGCGATAAATGTTTCTAAAGCTAACAGCAAGCTAGGAGCTTATGCTGCTTTAAGGGTCTGGGTTGATTCAGCATGGGTAGTTGATGACTATACTCTTGCAATAAAACTTAAGAGACCTAACCCTTACTTCCATTACCTAGCTTTCACATTAATAGGTCCTGGGATATACAACTTCATGATGCCTGAACATTACTATAAAGCTAAAGGTATAACACCTGAAAATGTACATACAGATCTATACAATCCACCACTATGTATAGGTCCATATGTATTACATTCATATGATCCTGGTGGTACTTGGTTCCTTTGGAAGAGGAGAGATGATTGGAATAGATCATCAATAATGCCTCTATACAATCAAAAGATTATTCTATGGCCAGGACCAAAATATGTTATGTATAGAGTGTTTAAGACTGAAACTGATAAAGTTATCGCTATGGCTAGAGGTGAACTTGATTGGATTTTTGATGCAACTTGGCAAGCATGGCAATCATTAAGAGCTATGCTTGGTGATAGAGTTCAAGCATGGTTACCATACTATCCCTATTTCTGGGGTTACGATACAACAGTTAGAGGCATATACTTCAACAATATGAAGTACCCATATAATATAACTATGGTTAGATGGGCGTTAGTACTTGCTATCGATATGAGTGAAGTTATGACTATCGGTTATAAAGGTGTTCAGAGGATGACTGTTGTTCCTGGCGCTGCTGCATGGCCTGCTGAAGCGTTTTTAACATACACATTGCTATTGGATGATTTGTTGAATATGACTATAACATTACCAAATGGATCTAAGATAAAAGTTTATGATCCAACTATACCATTTAAAGTTTATCAATGGGCAAAATCACAAGGTTTATTAACAAAAGATTTAACGGAATCTGAGATTAGATGGGCTTGGGGTGCTGGTTGGTGGAGATACGCACCAGATGCAGCTGAACAAATACTTAAAAACCTTGGATTTAGACGAGGACCCGATGGAAAATGGAGATTACCAGATGGAACACCATGGAAAATGAAACTCAATATACCAGCAGGTTTTGAGTACGACGCTATAGATCTTGGACTTGCTGTAGCAGAACAGTGGAGGAAGTTCGGAATAGATGTAGAAGTAGTGCCATTAGAAGCTGCAACATTCTGGACACCTCAATTAAACTATGGAGCTTTCGAAGTAGGTTCTTACTGGGGTATAAGTGGTAACGATCCTAATGCAATGCCTATACACTTCGAGGGATGGAGATGTGAATACGTAAAACCCATAGGTAACTACTCACCAAATGGTGTAAGATACTGTAATCCGAAATTTGATGAAGCACTTCTAAAAGCTTTAAGTAATCCTCCTGGTAGTCCCGAAGCTATAAAAGCATTGAAAGAAGCTATACTAACTATGATTAAAGATATGCCTGTCATATGGGCAGGTGACTGTAAGAAACTACTACCGGTACTAACTGATTATTGGACTAATTGGCCAAATGCATACAACTTCTACACAGGTATAAAACTATGGGGTAATCAGATGACCCAGCAAGTTATTGGTAATTTGATTCCTGTTAAATCTAAAATTGATACACCAACAAGTAGACCTATAAATGAACCACCACCAGGAACAATAACATTCCCAACAATACCAGAAGAAGCTTTAAAGAAATTAGCAAAAGCAATGGCTACCCCTACACCTACCCCGACACCTACACCTACTCCGACAACTCCTAGACCATCTCCAACACCAACACCTACAACACCTAAACCTACTCCAACTCCTACACCAACACCAACACCTACTACTCCTGTTACTGGTGTAGCAACAATTACTGTTGTTGTTACTCAAAGTATTGAGAAAACTGTTATATCAACTATTGCTATACCATCAACAGTATTATCAACAATAATATCAACAGTATCAACAACAATTAGAGAAACAGAATGGACAACAACAACAGTATTAGCAATAGTACTATTTGTAGTAGGACTAGCAATAGGAATATTCATAAAAAGAAAATAAAATAATCGACAAAACAATACAATTTTTTATTTTTTATGTATCTTATTGACTTTATTTAATTAAATAAATTTCATAATCATAATTATTTTTATTTCAATCCCTATAATGAAGATAAAAGTTTTTAATCTGGGTAACGAGTTACAACTTAGATGTCTTCAAAAATTGGTGAGGGTTTATGCATCCACTTATAAAATATGTTTTGCAGAGGGTGGCATTAGCATTACTAGTTGTATGGGTTGGAATAACAATAACTTTTATTTTATCTAGGTTAATGCCTTTTAATGCAGCTGAGCTATTTATATCGAGAATGCTTGCCCAAGGACATTCTCTTACAGGTGAAGAGATTGAAAATATGAAGAAGCAGATTCTAGAGCTTTATGGACTTGATAAACCTATTATTGTTCAGTATGCGATATTTTTGAGGAATTATATGATAACAGGCGAGATGGGACCTTCTTTCGCGTTTTTCCCATCGAATGTAAAGGATATTATCGGTAAAGCTCTTCCATGGTCTATAACGTTGTTGTTGTTAGCCTCGGTTATAAGTTGGTTGGTAGGTAATGGTCTAGGTGTTGTAGCTGCTTTAACTAAACATAGAAAGATTTCAAGTGTTTTAGAGAACATTGCTATAGCTTTTCAGCCTATACCTTTCGCTGTACTTGCGTTATCATTCTTAATATTCTACTTACTAGTACTTAAACTACCTATACCAGGAGCAGCTTTTGTTAGTATTACATCACCTTTCGAAATGTTTATCTATATGTTGAGAAGAGCTTCATTCCCACTACTAGTTCTAGTACTTTTCGGATGGTTTGGAGGATTCGTTGGTATGAAGGCTATAGCTCTTAAGATGCGTGAGGAAGACTTTATTGTGTACGCATTTCTACAAGGTGCTTCAACAAGATCTATTAGATTTATGATCTTCAGGAATTCTATACTACCTCAGTTTACAACACTTGTACTAGGAATTTCAAGAGTTTTCGTAGGATCTCTACTTGTGGAATACATATTCAATTACCCAGGTATAGGGTATATATTGCAGAGCGCTATAGCTAATGCAGACTACAACCTTATGCTAGGAATACTATTCTTTGCAACAGTTGCTACAGCTGTAGCAGCTCTAATTCTAGATCTAGTCTACCCATTAATAGATCCGAGAATTAGGTACCCAGGTCAAGGATGAGCACCATGGCTTACGTATACAGATTCAAAGAACTAGTTTTAAAACCTTCATTTATTATACCGCTAGTCATATTCGTAGGCATGATTATCTATGCATTTGTATATCCGCTAACACTTACTATAAACCCTGGAAGATGGTACTACGCTCCTATAGCTCAACCACCAAGTCTAAAACATCCTTTCGGTACAACATCTACAGGTCAAGATGTATTCCTATTAGTACCTATAGCTCTTAGAAACACTATTACGATAAGCTTTGTAGCTGCAGTAATATCTGTTCTTATAGCGTGGGGTATAGGCTCGGTAGCAGCTTTATCACAATCTCAAGCTATGAGAACAGCTCTACTTACTTTAACTGATATAATATGTGTACTACCAGGTCTACCTATACTTATGGTGATCTTCTTTACATGGAGAGACTACTTAACGATACCTTTGATAGGAGTTATAATGGGTTTGCTAGGCTGGGGATTTACAGCAAGAGCTGTTTACTCAATACTGTATAGCTTAAGACATCGAACATTTGTTCTAACATCCTATTTTACCGGGTTGGCGATGTATAAGATTGTTTTAAAGGATTTTATACCGTATCTCCTCAGATACTTAATTATAAACATTGTTGGTACAATGATGTGGGCTATGGGGAACGAGGTAACAGCATCTATATTTGGTGCTATGAAGATGGAGGAGGTAACTATAGGAACAACGATACACTGGGCAATGTACTACCAAGCACTACTTCTAGGTATATGGTGGTGGTTAGCAATGCCGATAATATTTCTAGTGATCTTCGTGTTATCGCTATACATACTCATGATAGAGATAGACAAGTATATATTTGCAAGAGCTAGAGTTACATGGGGGTGAAGATAGTGAGCGAGATAATAATTGTGAATAACTTAGACGGAGGTTACGAAGTCTACGTAGGGGGTAAGAGAAGAGTTTTTGTCCACGCTGTCGATAATGTTTCATTAATACTTCGAAGTAATGAAGTACTAGGTATAGCTGGTGAATCTGGTTGCGGTAAATCTACGCTAGCTAAGATGATCTATGGAGCGATAATTCCTCCACTTGTGGTTAGAAGTGGTAGTATAAAACTTCAAACAAGAAAGGGTAATTTCGTAGAGTTGAATAAGCTTAGTATTGAGGAGATGAGGAAGAAGATCTGGTGGACAGAGATATCATATATACCGCAGAATTCTATGAACATATTGAACCCCTTAAAAAGGATAAAAGATCAATTCATAAATGTATTCAAATACCACGATATGAATATAGATAAAGAAGAGGTAATGAAGTATATCAAAGATACATTGATATCCTTAAGCCTTCCTCTAGAAGTTATAAATGCTTATCCTCATCAACTATCGGGAGGTATGAGGCAGAGAGTTGTCATAGCTTTAAGTCTTCTATTCAATCCTAGGATAGTTATAGCTGACGAACCTACAACAGCTGTTGATGTAGTTACGCAGAGAATAATTCTGTCATTGATTAAAGAGTGGCGTGAGAAAAATAAGAGTTCGTTGATATTGATATCCCACGATATGTCTGTCCACGCTTATATGGATAATAGAGTCGCTATTATGTATGCAGGTAATATTGTTGAAATAGGTGAAATCTTCGAATTATTTAAAGAACCTCTACATCCGTATACAAGAGCATTGATAGAGTCTCTTATTAGGAAAGGAGATAAAACGCTTAGAAAAGGTTTACCAGGTTTACCACCAGATTTAACCAATCCACCACCTGGCTGTAGATTTCACCCCAGATGCCCCTACGCAATGGATATTTGTAGAAGAGAAGTGCCTCCGGCTACTACTCTAGGTAGAGATAGGTATGTAAAGTGCTGGTTATACACAGGTAGAGGGTGATGTATGGCTATGAATAACAAGCTTGTTATAGATAATGTAACGAAGATGTATGGCTATGGATTATTAGGGTTGAAGAAATTCAAAGCCTTAGATAGTGTATCTATGGATATAGATCTTGGAGAACCGAAGATAGTTGTTATAGCTGGTGAAACTGGTAGCGGTAAAACAACTTTGTTAAGAATTATAATGGGTGTTGTGAAACCAGAGTACGGGAAAGTTCTCTACAAAGGTTATAATATCCATAAGTTAAGAGGTTCTGCAGTTAAATGGTATAGGAGAGAAGTTCAACCTCTATTCCAAGATCCTTACGAAACATTCAACCCCTTGAGAAGAATAGACTCATACTTCTACGATACTGTATACAATATCTTAGAGATTAAGAGTAGAGACGAAGTTGAGAGAAGAATTGATGAAGCTTTGAAATTCGTTGGATTAAGCTTAGATAGAGTTGCAGGTAAATATCCACACGAATTCTCAGGTGGAGAATTGCAGAGGATATCTATTGCAAGAGCTCTCCTAACACATCCTAAAATACTTCTTGCAGACGAACCTGTTTCTATGCTTGATGCAACATTAAGAGCAAGTATCTTAAACTTGTTAAAAGATCTTAAAGAGAAACTAAATATGGTTGTTATCTATGTTACACATGATTTAGCAACAGCTTACTACATAGGAGACTACATATCTATCCTATATAGAGGAACATTAGTTGAGTACGGACCTATAACAAAAGTTTATCAAGAACCTAAACACCCATATACAAATGCTTTACTAGAATCGATACTTGAACCAGATCCTACACTAAGAGAGAAATACTCAGTAATAAGACCATCAGCTATAGAGATAAAAGAATTCCTATTACCAGGATGTAGATATGCAAACAGATGCCCATATGCTAAAGATATATGTTGGTACAAACTACCACCATTCATAGAAGTAAACGGTACATACGTTAGATGTTGGAAATATCTAGATTATAAAGAAAAATAATACAGCATATAACATTCTTTAAAATATTTCAATAAATTTCTCATCTCTATACCTAACTAAACATACCTCATTACTCTAGTGTTTCAATACAACAAGCTTATTTACAAAACCTTGTTGTTAATTTGATTCTCAATTCATAGTTCTTCCAGTTAAGCATAGTATCTACTTATCAAGATTTTATACATGAATTGAGCTACTACGCTAGGGATTATCGTTAAAAGAGGTTCTACTTCATTAGAAATTTCACGTTATTTAATTAACTACTTTATGGTATTTTATGGTATTGTTGAAAGGTATTGCTCTATGTATTGTGCGTGATCTACTATTCTCTCTATGTGCCTCATTATCAATGCTTTAACAGCTTTTTCTCTTGGTATAATAGGATTAGTAGTAATTTCTCGTAGTACTTCTCTATATATTTCATCTATATTGTTATCGACTTCTTTTACTATGTTTAATCTTTTTGGTATAAAATCTATGAGGTCTTCAAGAGATGCTTCTACTGCTTTTATAGCTTCTATAAATATTTTTTGTAGATCTTTTATTGTGTTTAATTTTGATGTTTGTGGTAATATAGAGTCTATTCTCGCGATCTCTCTACAATACCTAGATATTCTATACATATCGTAAGCTATGCTTATCAATGCATTGGCTATGAGAAGTTCTCTTCCTAGAGGCTGTCTTCTAGCTATGAATACGAGTACCTCGTTTACGAATTCTCTTCTAAGCACCTCTAGGTTTGCAGAGATATTTTCTATCTCTTGCCATGTTTTCTCTCTTTCACTATCATCGTTTACCTCCATAAGCTTCTTAGTGGTGTAGAGGATGTACTTTATGTTTTTAGCCATGTGTATCAATATCGATTTAAGTTTTTCAAGTTCTGTTACTGTTAAAGACAACTACATCTCGCCTCTCAATAGCTTCTGAGTAATCTCTGTAGATGGGCGTAAAAATAGTTGCTGTGCAGGTCCCTGCTCAACAACTTTTCCATCGTAGAGTACAGCAACATAATCTGCAACTCTAGCTGCTTGATACGGTGAGTGTGTAACCATTATAACTGTAACTTCATCTTTTAATGAAACAATAGCTTCTTCAAGTTTTCTCGCATTAACAGGATCTATATTAGCTGTAGGTTCATCTAACAGTAGGAGTTTAGGCTTCATAGCGAGAGCTCTTGCTAGACAAAGTCTTTGTCTCTGCCCACCGCTAAGCTGATGAGGATAATCGTGAAGTCTATTTCTAACTTCATCCCAAAGCATAGCCTTCTCTAAAGCCCATCTAACAATATTATCAAGTTCTTTCTTATCCTTAGCAACACCGTTAATTTTTGCAGCTATAGCTATGTTTTCGTATATCGTGAGATGGGGGAATGGGTTAGGGATCTGGAAAACCATACCGATATACTTCCTAAGCTCATAAGGATCGCTCTTCATGATATCGAACCCCAAGACCTTAACATAACCTTCTACTCTCGCATCTTCAATTAAATCTATAAGCCTATTGATAACTCTTAACAATGTTGTTTTACCTGATCCAGATGGACCCATGATCACGAAGACTGTGTTACTAGGGATTTTAAGTGTTACATCTTTTAGTATATGCCTATTACCGATGTATACATTAACGTTTTTCATCTCAACTGCTAACAAATTCATAGTTTCACCTCTTTGACTAAGAACTTAACAGTGAAGAATATAACCATGTATGATAGAAGAAGAAGTGCTGAAGCACCCCATGCAACTTGTCTCCAAATTTCGTACGGTGATAATACAAAGTCGAAGATTAGGAGTGGGATGGCATCTGCTGGAGCTAGAGGGGATATCGTTACACCGTTTCTAAATCTACCAGCTGTAAATAGAAGTGCTGCTGTTTCACCTAGTATTCTAACTAAAGTCATAAGAATAGCTGTAACTATACCTCTTCTAACTACAGGTATCAGTATCTTCAATACAGTGCTCCATCTACTCATAGCTATAGAGAAAGCAGCTTCTCTATAGATAAATGGGACAGAACGTAAAGTAGTTGAAAAATACGTATAGGCATAGGGAAGCGAAACTATTGTTAAAGCTATAGAACCTGCTAAAGCAGAGAAACTCCTCATAGGTACAACAATAATAGTGTAAACAATCATAGATACAGCTATTGTAGGTATACTAGCAAGCGACTTCGCAATAGTATCGATAACTATCGAGATAGTGTTCTTAGGAAACTCAGTTGTTAGAATTGCTGCAAACAACCCTAGGACAATGGTTATGGGTAGCGATATAAATGTCATAAGCAGAGACCCTACTATAGCAGGCGCTATACCACCAAAATCTTTTGAGAATGGTGTTGGAGGTAAACTTATGAAAAAGTTTATACCTGTCTTAACGATGACCATGGTACCGTTAAGAAGAACAGTTATTATCAAGTGTATAACCGGGGATATAGCTACAATAGATACCGCGATAACCATGTAGGTAAAGAGTTTATCTATTAATTTTCTCCAGTTATACAATTACCCTCGACCTCCACCTAATTATAGTTGTTGAACCGTATAAACTAAGTAGAATAGATATTATCACTAAGATGAGCATACCTGCGTATAGAACAGATTCAGCGTATGGATATAGATATGCGTTAGCAAACTGAGAAGCTATTAATGCTGAAACAGTGTAGCTTGGGGAGAATAAGCATAGGTTCAAATTCATAGAGTTACCTATTGTGGCAACAGCGATAGTAGTTTCGCCGAGAGATCGAGCGAAACCTAGAACAAGAGCAGCAATGATAGCGGGTCTAGCTAAAGAGAGTAAGATCTTGATGGATTCGTACCTAGTTGCACCAATTCCGTAGCAAGCTTCTCTATATATAGAAGGGATGCTTTGATAAGCTTCGAGAATAAGTGCAGTAACATACGGTGTTATAGATATACCTATAGAAATCCCAGCTGCTAGTACTGAGAAACCTGTTATAGGTTTACACGAGAATAAAGGGATAAACGATAGATAGCTATACAGAGGATCCATCACATACTGTTTCAAAAACGGTACTAGGTATTGAGAAGCCCATACAGCATAGATTATTGTAGGTAAACCACCCATCAACTCAACTATAGACGATACAATATTTTTAGTAGAACCTTTAAGATACTCAGCTATTGTAATAGTTAAAGGGATAGAGAAGAAGGAGGCAGTTAGTATAGCTATAACAGAGGTTACAATAGAACCTGCTATAGGTGCAAGAAGACCGTATACCTCTGCCTCTGGATCCCAGACATTCATAGTATAAAGTTTAGATCCGAAGAAAGATATAGAATCTATAGATCTTATACCTATAACAGCTATCGATATGATTAATATAGCTAGAAGAGATAGAGATAGAGGTAGTAAGGACATGAAAAATAGTTTATCTTTTCTAGAGAGCATAACCTGTTCACTTAACCATTATCTACGTGGATAAAAGTTCTGATGCTTTAATCAGCAATTCTTTTACATTCTGCGGAGGTGCTACATAACCTTCAACTACATAGTTATAACCTTCTTCAGCTACCCATCTAAGGAATAGTTTCAGAGCTTCTACTTTCTTCGGATCATCGTATCTTCTCCAGAGAATTATATGTGTTGGCCCAACTATTGGGTAACTATTAGCTCCGGGAGTGTAGAGGACTTTATCTAGTATTTGGCTAAAATCGTCTAGAGGTGATCTAGGTATTTCAGCATATTTTATCGCTTCTTCAACTGTTTCTCTTGATGGTAAAACGAATCTACCTTCAATATTCCTTACAGCAGCTATGCTAAGGTTGTTCTTTATAGCGTAGCTCCACTCTACATAGCCTATGCTATACGGGTTCTGCATAACTGTAAGGGTAACACCTTCGTTACCCTTTCCCCCAACACCTCTTCCAGCAGCTTCAACAGGCCATTTAACGGTTTTCCCAACAAGATCTTTTGTCCATATACCTTCAGAAGCTTTGTAGAGAAACGTTGTGAATATCTCTGTTGTTCCACTTGAATCCGATCTATAAACAGCTATTATTTCTCTATGCGGTAGAAGATGAGCTATATCGGGATTTAAACTCTTTATATAATCATCATCCCAGTAAACTATCTCCCCTCTATAAATCTTAGCAATAGCAACAGCATCTAGTTTCAGAATAGCTCCACGTGGAAGCTCTGGAATATTATAGACAATAACAACAGGACCGAAAAGCCATGGTATTTGCAGTACAGATCCATTGTATTTCAACCACGTATCTCTTGATAATGGTGGATCACTACAACCAAAATCAACTACTCTCTGGAAGAACGAAGATTGTCCAGCTCCACTTCCAACCGATTGATAGTTGATCTGAACACCATACCTATCCAGGAATCTTCTAGACCATTCAGCAATCTGTGGATAAACAAAAGTTGCACCTGCACCCTGCAGGATAACACCTTCTAAACGGATACTAGTAGTTGATGTAGCTATCGTTGTAGTTGAGGTTCTACTCTCTCCTGATTTCTGCAACACATAATATCCTACAACTACGCTAATTACTACAATAGCTATAACTAATACAGTTATAGATTTCTTCATAGATACACCCGAATTCCACATATTGTGGAAAGACTATATAAAAATTCTCAATAATATATTATAGATAACTACATAGTGTGTAGAAATAACTGATAGTATATCTATAAATATATCGCTATATAACTCTATAATCTATATAGAGTTTATAGTCATTTCAAAGAAAAGGTATTTGACTCCATCATAATGAATATTATATAAACAGGAATGGAAATTGCATAACTATGTATATCAGCAAAAGGTTATTATGGTTAAAGTATTTTCTTAATCTTCGATTTAATACAAAAGAAATTTCCATATTTCACATCAAAGCTCTGTAGCAGCTTAGACACCATGAAATTATCGCTGAATCCCGAATTTAGTGTAACTGATTGAGGACTCTTCAACTGAAATATTTATATTCTTGATTATTTCATAAAGCATTACTCTATTGATACATTTGTCTAAACATAGATAACTATGTATACATGCGGTGTTCCAGGTAAATAGGTTAACTTTTTAAACCCAATAATTCGATATGTGGCTAGGGTAGCCATATGGATAAGCGCTTAATTATCGGTATAGTGTTGGCGCTAGTAGTAGGGCTTGCAATAGGGTTTACAGCATCGCCTACTATATACCCTCCAACTTCGATAACAATTACAGCGACTGTTACAACTAGAGAAATTTTTACCACTAGAGAAACTATCACATTGCTGACAACTGCTAGAGAGATTGTTACAACTCCTATAACATTACCTATTACGACACCTATTACGACATATACAACGATTAGGGAAACAGCTGTAGTTACAAAAATAGTTACAGAGGTTATTCAGCAAACTGTTGTCAAGGAATGGCCAAGAGTTGTTGTAGATGCTCTTGGAAGAGAAGTGAAGTTCGATGAACCTCCGAAAAGAGTTGTTTCAGTTGCACCAAGCATAACAGAGATGCTCTTTGTTCTAGGTCTAGGCGATAAGGTTGTAGGTGTTGATAAGTATTCTAATTGGCCTCCAGAGGTGTTGAAGCTTGTGAACGAGGGTAGGATAGCTATTATAGGAGGTTACTATACTCCGGACATAGAGAAGATATTATCGTTGAACCCGGATCTTGTATTACTATGTAGAGGTGCTAGACCTCATGAAGTTAGTGTTGGACCTAAGCTTATAGAAGCAGGTGTAAAGGTGTTTTACCTTATATGTGATACCTCTAGAAATCAGTATGATATATACATGGATCTAAGAATATTAGGGGAAATCTTTGGCATTGAACAGAGAGCTGATGAAGTGGTAAGGAGTATTCAGCAAAGAATAGATAGTTTAACTGCTAAACTTGTTAATGTAACGAAGAAACCTAGGGTTCTACAATTAGTGGGACCACCTTCATGGGGTCTTTGGAGCGCTGGTGGAGATACCTTTATAGGATGGCTCATAACAGCGGCTGGAGGTGTAAATATAGCTTCTCGTTATAGTGGATGGCCACAGCTAAACTACGAATACATACTATCTCAAGATCCAGAGATTATAATAGTAACAGTTATGGATGTAGAACCTAAGACTGTAATCGATGAGATATCGGGAACACCTTTAGTTAATACTACAGCATGGAGAAATGGAAGAGTATATGTATTAATAGGTGAAGCTGATGATATGCTGTCTAGACCAGGGCCTAGAATTGCAGATGCACTTGCAATACTAGCTCAGATCATACATCCTGAGATATTCGGAGAAATTAAAAGAGAGGATGTTGTAAAAATGGATATCAGTGTATCTCAATCCGTGGTACAGATACTAGGTGTAGTAGCTACAGCTGTTGCTGAGGTATAGCAATGGCTACACCACTATATAGAAGAAAAGTAAAACATTTTTTAATATCTCTATACTCTCTTTCACTACTAGTTATCGTGATATTTGTTATATCTATTTCCATAGGTCCTGCAATGCTTGATCCTGTTAAGGTCTTCAACGCTATATTTTTTGGCTACCCTGTGGAAACCAATATCAGGGTTATTATATCGCTTAGGTTATCAAGAGCTTTTGCAGCTCTTCTATCTGGAGCTTCTCTTGCTTTAGCAGGTCTTTTGATGCAGACTATAACTAGGAATCCTCTTGCAGATCCATATATATTTGGTTTATCTTCAACTGCTTTAACGGCTGTTGCTATAGGGATTATCTTAGCACCTTCACTCATGGTCTACAGACAGTACTTAATCGTAGTTGCTTTTCTAGGCGCTATAACTGGCTATATACTTACTCTTTCGTTATCTAAGTTAGGTGGTGGTAGTAGTTTAGCTATGGTTTTAGCAGGTATAGCTATCGCATCTCTATTCTCCGGTATTTCGCATATTCTTCTATATATAGTTCAGCAGATTATTAGAACACCTTATGTATACTTCTTAATGGGTAGTGCTTCTACTGTTCTACAGAAAGATATCCCGTTCCTCACTATCCCAACAATAGTTTTAACAATCATCACTATAGCTTTATTCAAACCTTTGAATAGCTATCTCTACGGAGATGAATACGCTAAACAACTAGGCTTCAATCCTATACTTATAAGAGATTTATCTGCATTCATAGCAGCTTTCTCAACAGCTACAACAATAGCATTTGTAGGGATTATCGGGTTTATAGGGCTTGCAGCTCCTCACATAGCTAGATTTCTCGTAGGTTCAGACCACAGATTCTCAATACCGATAACAGTTCTAGTAGGAGCTCTACTTACACTTGTTGCAGATATTGTAGTTAAATTGATAAGTATGTATGCAGGAGGTATAGGTGAGCTCCCACTAGGTGTTGTAACTGCTGTTATAGGAGCTCCTTTCCTAGCATATCTTATCATAAGAAGGGTGAGAGAATGAAGATCGTTGTCGAAGGGGTTGAGGTTTGGTATAACTCTATACAAGCATTGAAAAATGTGTCCTTTAGTCTAGGAGAAGGTGAGGTAACATTTATTATAGGTCCTAACGGCGCAGGTAAATCAACACTTCTAAAAACAATAGCATCTATTATAAAACCGAGGATAGGAGCTGTCTATATAGATGGGAAAACTATCTCTATATACAATCCTCGAGATCTCAGCAAAATTATAGTTTATGTAGATCCGCAGATATCTAGATCTATACCTTCAACAGTTCTAGAATTCCTTATAACAGCTAGATATCCTCACCAACCTCTACTAAACTTCAAAATTTCTCGTCGAGATCTTGAAATTATAGAGAAAATATCTCGACAGTTAAACATAGAACATCTACTAGACAGAAGATTGGATCAGGTTAGTAGTGGTGAATTTCAGAGAATTGTTATAGCTAGAGCACTTATACAGAACCCCAAAGTACTACTACTCGACGAACCTTCTGCATTCCTAGATCTAAGGTATAGACTAGAGGTACTCGAATACGTGAAGAGGATTACTCAGCAGAACAAGTTAATATCGGTTATAGCTATTCACGATCTATATCTAGCATCTCTATACGCAGACAAAGCAATTGTTCTAGAGAATGGAGAGATCATAGCTATAGGAACCCCTGACAAAGTATTCAACTGTGAGCTTCTCGAAAAAGTATACAAAGTTAGGATAGCTATAACAAACCTAAACGGGAAGAAGATAATTATACCTATAGAACCTCTAGAAAAGATAGGGTCATAATTGTGAAGACCTTGGTATACCATATAACTTACTACGATTACGACAAGTCGTTATACATACAGTTCGCTAGATGTAACTTCGGATGTCTTGGATGTATAAGGAAGAGGTATTTGTGGGATCACCACATCTACAAAGATAGCGATGTAGGGGGTTTCGAGGTACAGAGATTTAATACATTAAGTTTAGAAGAGTTTGTAGAGATTATCGAGAAAGTTTATGTTGAGAAAGGTTTAAAGAAAGCTGTACTCGGTGGTGGAGAACCTACTGTAGACCCTACGCTTTGTAGAATTATCGATAGTTTGTATAGCTATGGTCTCGAGATAGTTGTGTTAACAAACGGTTTTCTAATGGATAGAGTGATAGGGTGTATACCTAGGAACAACTTAGTGATAGAGTTAAGTATAAAGAGTATACATCCAGAGAAATTCTCTATATACACAGGGAGAAGATGTGAAGATCTTCAGGTAGTACTTAGAAACCTAGAGCTGGTCTACAGTAACAATATAGATTTAGTTATAGAGACTATACTAATCCCAGGATTCAACGATATAGACGATGTAGAGCTAATAGCGAAATACATAGCATCTAGACTAGGTAACGATATACCACTAATTATAGATGAGTACGTACCTATTCCTTCAACCCCATGGAGAAAACCTACATTAGAAGAACTTGTAGAAGCGAAGATTAGAGCTGAGAAATACTTAAGAAAAGTAGTTATAAGAAGTTCCTACACTATGAAGCCTTTAGGTAATGTATATCAAATCTATCCGAAAACAATAGAGTAAAGAAAATTTCTCTGTGTATAAATACCGCTATACTCAACTCTATTACGTTACTAAAGCTAAAGTATATCTAGGTATTAAGAATTTTCTAGATGTTTTAAGAATGAATCTTAGCTAATTCTAGCAATCTTTTCTTTATGCTGATTTCAGAGTAACGAAAAGGTGTAGAGAATAATCATTAATAGCTATTTACAAAACACTTCAAATCTGTAACAGCCTCCCTATACCTCTTCAACAAGCTTATCAGCTCTAGCTCTGAACCGGCTCAGGGCTAACCCTCATCTTAATGGTTAAGGTTAGCAAACTCTCACAGCTCAGAGCCATACCTACTCAACCCTATACTTAGCTATGTTGACCTTTCTGAAACAATTTGGACATGTAGCATAGTACTGCTTCTTACCCTTGTAGTCCCAGACATAACCACACTTAGGGCATTTAAGCTTTACCAACCGACCACCAACCAACTAGTAAAGAAAACCACCTTACAAATTTTTCTCTCCATCCCCGCCTTAAAAAGCGAGGCTTTCGGTTGTAACAGTTATCGCTATCTTAATTAAGCTAATAATGCATAAAACTATCCTTAAAACTTTACCAGGTTTATTGATTAGATCTAACGATCTATATACAGTCTAAATATCTAATTATTCTTCATACAATTATTCTTTATCTCTTTACCTAATTAGGTTTCACATTCAATTACAGAAACTTTTAAAGCTAGTAATTGTAACCAGTACATATGATGCTTTCTACAACTAGTTCAATTTAAGATGCGTTTATGTTGAAGAGTTCTTTGTAGAGAAATAGCTTTAACTCTGTATCAATATCAATGAATTTTTTGTACAAAGTTTATTCTATTCGTAGATCATAGATGAAGTTAGTTCAAATGGTAATAGGCTTAGTATATCGTATACATTCATAGCTATGTTTTCGTAAGATTTTACGAATTCTGTGAACCAGTATGAAGCAGAGCGTTCTTCTGCTATTCTTATCCTCATATGTTTAAGAGAATCTCTAGTAGTTAAACATATCTTCATGGAGTGTCTTAGTTCTGCTATATCTATTGACTTCTCGTGCGCTTTCATAACTATGTTTCTGTAGATATCGTCGATATCGTTGACATACTTCTTCACAATCTCTACGTAGTTAGGGTCGGGTTCGAGTTTCCTCGAGATTATCTCTATAGATGCTATAGCTGCGTTTTTAGCTTCATCACCTATCTCTTCAACGAATTTTATAAGCATTCTGGAGTCTACGAGTTTGAGTAATGTTTTTGGTTCTAGTATTTGTGTATGTATCTTCTTCCTTATAACCCTCGTTATATAGAAGTAGAGTCTATTTACATCACGATCTCTTAAGATAACAGCTTTAGCAAGCTCAATATCTCTAGCTTCTAGAGATATGAGAGAATCTATATACATAGACCTGACCATCTTACGCAAATTCTTAGTAAGAGAATCTAGTTCAGTATCTTCAGAAGCTAGAACTTTTAACACTATATAGTTAGTACCTATATCGACTATCTCTAGACCTAGAAGAAGATCTTTAGTTGAATCTATCACATTCTTAACCTCTCTCTCAATAGAAGTGCTAGATAACCTAAGGGTTATAACATCGAATCCTCTTAGATATGCAGAGAGAAGAGATGTGTATACCTCTTCAGGTTTCTCGACGAAAACCTCTATCTCGTTCCCACGCCTAAGACCCCCAACCTCTTCCTTCACACCCTTCTCCAGCGGAATTATCTTCAGAGATCCATCGATATCTATAGAAACTTCTACAGCAGAACCTTTATCGAGACCGTACCTCCTCAACCACTCCCTAGGTAGAGCAACATATATAGACCCTCCAATACCTTGCAATCTATATATCTTCTTCACAGTTTCTCACCTCCATAAGGAGATATATTTAAATATGTTTTAGAAATTTAAACTTTATAACCTTTAAACAGAAGCTTTAAAAACATTGACTATTCTGTAAAAATCAACACCTTAGGGAATCGAAATGGTTAGACATAGCTATAGATTACAGGTATTGAAAATAGTTAGAATAGCTTTAACATCATCTCTAGCTGCTATAGCTATACCTCTATGGTTTTTCAAAATACCGTACCCTTTAGCAACATTCCTAAAGTTTGACTTAGTCGGGGTTCCATATGCAGTAGCTACATTGATATCTACACCATTAGCATTAGCTTTAACACCTGTACTATTCCTAGTTTTTCTCTACTTCAGCCCCGACGTAATAGCTATAAGTATGAAGATAGCTGCAGAAATTTCAACAGCTATACCTCTAGCTCTATCCTATAGAAAATTTGAGAAGAAACTAGATTCAAATAAAGCTAGCTTAATAGCGTTCGCTATAGCTATGGTCAGCAGGGTTACTGTGATGAATATCTTCAACTACTTAGTGGCTCCGTACTGGCTTGTATGGACATACAGATGGAGTTTTGAAGCTGCTTACAATTGGACAATATCATTCTTACTCCCAGCTGTATCAGGGTTTAACGCTATATGTGTAGCATATATAGCTCCACTATCGTTAGCTATATATAGAATTATAAAGAGGTTAGGGATTGAGTAGCGATATTAAATAAACTTAAAGATACTAAATATAGCTGTAAAGGGTTTTGCGTTGAGTGTAAATAACGTTGTAGAGATCGATAATCTCTGGGTTAGGTATAGAAGTTCAGAGAACTGGGTACTGAGAAATGTAAACCTCAGTATTAAACAAGGTTATGCAGTACTTATAGTTGGTAGATCTGGATCTGGTAAAACAACTTTAGTAAGAACTTTAACAGGAGCTGTTAAGCATATCTATGGAGCTGAGGTTAGAGGATCTATAAAGATTTTAGGTAGAGAAATTGAGAATTACGATATTGAAGAACTTAGAAGAGTTATTCAAATTGTTAATCAGAATCCTTATGCAGATTTTTTCAATATATATATTGAAGACGATATTCTGAGCATCATCAAATCAAGTAATGTGGATTACGAATACGTTAACAAGATCTTAGATATGTTCAAAGTTAGGGATCTTACGAATAGATACTTATTCGAGTTATCCGGCGGTCAATTAAAGAGATTGGCGATGGTTAAGGCATTGCTATTCAACCCCTCTATCGTGGTCCTCGACGAACCTCTGATGTGGCTCGACGATATAGGTGTGGATAGTGTTGTTGAAGCTTTAAAGATTTTAAAGAGGTTAGGGAAGACCGTTATTGTTTTAGAGCATAGGTTTAAACCTCTCCTAGATTTTGTTGACGAGGTTTACGTAATTAAGAACGGTTCTCTAGAACCTATAGATAGAAGTTCTCTATATCCCTCGAAATCTCATAGCTATATCTATAACAACGAATCTAAGGTTGTTAAAGGCTCTAGAGAGAAGGTTGCCGAGGTTAAGGATATCTGGTTTAGATATGATAATGAGTGGATTCTGAAAGGTGTTGACTTCTCTATATATGAGGGAGATATAGTTGTTATCTATGGTTCTAATGGCTCTGGTAAATCAACTTTGTTAAAGATTTTAGCTGGGTATCTTAAACCTAGGAAAGGTTTCGTCAAGATCTATAGGAGATCTATATACATACCTCAGAATGTATACCTATTCTATACAGAGGAGACTTTGGAGAACGAAGTTAAAGCTCTATGTAGTTTACGTAAAGGTGGAGGAGAATGTATAGAGATTGTGAAGAACAGAGTTGTTAACGATCTAGGTTTATTAAATCTAGATTTCAGTAGAACTCCGTTCTCTTTGTCGTGGGGTGAAGCGGTAAGATTTGCAGTATCCTTGATACATAGTTTAGATCCTAAAACTATTGTACTTCTTGACGAACCTTTTACAGGGCTTACATATTACGAAAGATTTCTTCTAGCTGAATATCTGCTGAAGATTGGGTGTACAATAGTTGTAGCTACGAGTAATAGAGATGTTGTTAGCTTTATGTATACCAGAGGTAGAGATTTGAGAACATTGATACTATCTAACGGTAGACTTGAAGATGTTAAAATGGGTATAGATCCTGAAGTTTTTGATCTTGGTTACAAAGTTAAAGAGCTTCTCTACGGTGATAATCATCGAGCTTAGCTAGAGATTTCGCCTACATGTTTCTATCGTCTAGAAGAGTTAAGAAATTCGGTTTAGCGGCTAGGTTACTAATGACGTTATCTATAGTTATTGCATCGATACTGCTATTTATTTTACCCAAACCTCTAGATAGACTTGCTATCTCAGTTTCCTCTATACTAATACTAGAGTTATTGATTCTCTGGATTGGTGGAGGTCTTAAGAAAGTTTTATCGGGTTTCATAGTTATACTCATATTCATTTTCATAGGTTTCTTGATAACGTTGTTCTCGATATTTCTAGGATTTGTACCTCCACCTCTAGACTATGCAACTATATCTATGTTCAGGATGGTTATCCTGGTACTATCTTTCGCTACAGCTATCCAGTTCTTTACTGTTGAAGAGATTAGATGGTTGCTAACTAGACTAGGATTAAGAGATGTTTCAGTTGTTGTAGCTTTAACTCTATCTCAACTACCTTTAACATATATACAGTTTTCAGAAGCTATAACAACGGTTAAGCTTAAGCTTGGGGAGAGGAATCTATACAAAGTTGTTAAACCTCTCGTAGTTTACTCTGTTATGAATAGTTTGAATCTTGCAGAGGCGCTATATATCCACGGAGTTTACGAACCTATTAAACCGAGGTTTCTCTGCGGTAAAAAAGATTCTATACTTATAGCTGTATCTATCGCTGTACTGGTTCTAGTTTTGCTATTCTAAAGTTTTTCCGTAAGTGTTTAGGAAAGCTATATCTTTAAGTTCTTTCCTAGGTTTGGGAGATGGAGATTCATCGGGGTATCCGAGAGCTATCATAGCTACAGGTATATAGTTGCTAGGTAAGTTCAAGATCTTCTGTATATCCTCTATATTTCTAAGAGTTTGAAGCCATACAGAACCTAGACCATATGCATGGGCAGCGAACATTATGTACATAGCAGCATTAGCACAGTCTACTAGATACGAATCTGGTGAAACATCTTTATTACATGCAACAACAATTCCTATCGGAGCTCCTTCTAATGGATATGCCCATCTATGGATTTTACTAAGCTTATTTTTGATCTCCGGGTCTGTAATAGCTATGAATATCCATGGCTGTCTATTACCAGCACTTGGAGCGTACCTAGCTATATCTAGTATCTTCTTCACAAGATCTATCGGTACAGGGTCTTTCTTAAACTTTCTAATACTTCTCCTAGTTAAAAGGAATTTAACAAAGATCTCGCTATCCATAGACATAACGTTTTACACCAGGTTTACCTTAGATAAAGATTCAGATATAAGTTTTGAATAAGTTGTTTCGCTGTATAGGGGTTTGAGTATTGTCTAGAGATGATTTAGAGTTACTTAAACGTTTCGTAGAGTTCGTAGCTACGAAGATAAGGTGTGTATCTGTTAACGAGATTTCGGAAAACTTTGGGGTAGATAGGGGTGTAGCTCTATCTATGCTAGAGAAACTGAAGAAGCAAGGGTTTCCTCTAGATGTTTGTGATGGTGATAGCTATAGGTTTAGAGATCTAGATAACCTAGTATCTGCTCAGAAATATGTTGAGTATCTCGATACAAAGCTTAGGTATAGAGTTCGCTATGTAGAGGTATGCGGTTCTACACAAGATATAGCGATAGAGATGGCTAGGTTAGGAGCTCCTGAGGGAACAGTTGTTGTAGCTGAAGAACTTGAACGTGGAAGAGGTAGAATGGGTAGGAGGTGGATAGCTTCTAGAGGTGGTCTATGGTTTTCACTAATCCTTAGACCTCCTAAAATGAAGTACATAAACTTACTAAGTTTAACAACAGCTGTTGGAGTTGCTCAAGCTATCAAAAATTTGCTAAATATAGATGCTAAGATTAAATGGCCTAACGACGTTCTCGTAAACGAGAAGAAGGTTTCAGGGATACTTATAGAAGGTGCGTTAGGTGGTGAAGGTACTCAATATCTTGTTGTAGGGATAGGTGTTAATGTTAATAACGAGCTTCCACAAGAACTTAGAGAATCCGCAATCTCGTTGAGAAATGTTGTAGGTTTCGATATTCCTAGAGTACCTCTACTACTGTCTATACTGAAGAATCTAGACAAAGTTTATTCATATATATACAGCGAAAAAGTAGAGGAGGTTCTAAGTATTTGGAAAAGTATGTGTGTAACCCTTGGTAGAAAGGTTAAGGTTATAGCTATAGAAGATGTTTTTGAAGGAGTTGCAGAGGATATAGAGATAGATGGAGCTCTAAGGGTTAGGCTAGGCGATGGCTCTGTTAAGAAATTCTACACCGGGGATGTTATTCATATACGTTGAAACGTTTCAACGACTTCATCACCTTATATACCTAGATAGGGTTACGAGCTTTGGTGAGATCTATGGATACAAGAGGTCTACACTACATAGTAGAAGCATCTGGATGCGATCCACAGATACTAGAAGATGTTAATAAACTGAAGGAGATACTAATCAACGCTGCTAAAGTAGGTAAAATGGATATAAGATCAGTTCATCTCTACAAATTCTCACCTAGAGGTATAAGCGGTTTAGTGATAGTCTCTTCATCACATATATCTATCCATACATGGCCTGAACACGGTTATGCCGCTATAGATGTATATATATGTGGACAAGGATCTAATCCTGAAGAAGCTATTCAGTACATCCTACAATCTATAAAAGCTAAACATGCCCATATAACAGAGATAGAACGCGGAATTATGGATGAAGAAGGGCTTTACACTCACACCATACTGTCTTGGGATGAAATACCGAAATAGTTTTTCAATACTATCTAAACCCCTATTCTCCAAGCATAAAATAGAAAAACGCACTATACTTTCCTTTCTAACTAGATTTTAAAAGATTTCCTTAAATTACTGACCTCCTCCCCACCCTAAAGGATGAGGCTTTCAGTTGTAATTTCAGCTGTTCTATAGATTTTTGTACTGTTTAATTTATCTAAATTTTACATGGTTAACTTCTTTATTTTAATCTTTGTAGAATTCAGTACAGCTCCTCCAAATAAGTCAATACCGTCATCCATTAGTATACTGATTCTTCTCCCTTCAAGTGTAACAGCATGTCTAGGTAGCCAAGCAACTCCTTTCCCTATACCTGGATCAATTTTTACTCTTAGTATAGCTGATCCTATTTCATTATAAATTTCTACAAGATCTCCTGACTTTAGATTTAATTTCTCCGCATCTTCGATACTGATGTGAAGTTCGCCTGGTATAGAGCCATATATATCTTCGAATTGTGTATGTATATATAGTGGATGTGCTGAAGTTATCAAGATAAGTTCGTTTTCGTTTTGAGTATCTGTTTCTGGTGGTGTTGGTAAAGGTGGTAAACCTTCTCTAGCTGCTAAAAAGCTGTAGAACTCTATCTTCCCTGAAGGGGTTTGATAATTATCTCTAGGTTTAAACTCTAGATATGTATAGCCATTGTCTAAAAGCTTCTTCAAAATTTCTTCACCGAAAGCGATTTTGAGAATATCGTATGGATCTAAACAGATCTCTGAGTATCTATCTTTAGCGACTTTCTTTGCTATTTCGCACATAAGTTGGTATTCACCTATAGATTCTCCTAGAGGATCTATAACAGGTTTGTTGAGGAAGACAATGTTATGGCTATAGCTGAAAACAGCATCAAATTTCTCAAAAAATGTTGGAGCAGGTAGAACTACATCTACTACCCTAGCTGTATCACTCCAATGAGTTTCATGAACAACTACAAATACGTCTTCTCTCTTAACACCTTCAACAAATTTAGCAGAGTTTGGTAATGATGCGGCAGGGTTATGGAGATGTATATAGATAAACTTGTACTCACCTTTGGAAACTTCTTCAGCTATCTTCTCCATACTTATAACCTTACTATATCTCCATCTATCACCCCCTGAAACACCGACCAAGTTTATCGGTAGACCATCTGTATTGCTATAAAAATAACCTCTATGGATACCCATTAAAGCTGGTAGAAGTGATATAGATCTAACAATCTCTCCACCACCATATCTTCTCTGAAGACCGTAGCCTATGAGAATAGCGAAAGGTTTATACGTAGCAAGATCTTCAGTAAAATCGGTTATAGTTCTTTTAGGAACTCCTGTAACTTTCTCAACTACATCGAGTGTATACTTCTCAAGATGTTTAACAAATTCGTTGAAACCGTAGGTGTATCTCTCGATAAACTCTCTATCAATATAGTTCTTCTCAATGAGATACCTAGCAACACCTAAAGCTAGATAACCATCTGAACCAGGCTTAACTTTAATAAACTTTGAGCTCTGTTTAGCAGTTTCACTAAACCTAACATCTATTGTATATACAACTCCTCTACGTTCTTTAACCTCCAGAATTTTTCTCCATAGATGAATAGCACTTACAGCTGGGTTAAATCCCCATACAACAACCATGTTAAGCTTATCGATATCGTTCAAAGAGATACCGTAGGTAGAACCATAGACAAATCTCAAAGCTTTACTACCACTAAAATCACATATACTTCCATCGCTTTGAGTAACACCTAGGAAATTCCATAGCCTTCTACTTGCATATCTAGTTAAAACACCTCTATTCCCTGCATACTCAAGAAACAAAACTTTCTCCACACCCCAACGCTCAACAACCTCTAGAAACTTGCTAACAATAAGTTCTAGAGCGTTATCCCAATCAATCTTCTTAAAAACCCCACTATTATTCAGAATTGGGTATAGAATCCTAAGAGGTGAGTAAACTCTATCAACATCTCTGGCAGCTCTTGGACAAGTAATCCCTTGGCTAATAATGTTATCAGCTTCGACTTTAACAATCCTATTGCTCTCGACAAAAACCTTAAGTCTACAAGTATCGTAGCAATCCCTAGGACAGCCAACGAATACAGATTCCAAAATAGACCACCTATACAAACAGCTAATCTATAGCTTCTCAGAAATACAGCTAACAGATTTTAAGGTGTATTGACTAGAAAGATATAGCGGTACATCGATATACTACCTTCGCCATATTTTAGGCTAGTTCTTATCCTGTTTTTTAACGATATTCAGAATTGATGGTGCTACATGTCTTAAAATATCAAAATTTTGTAGTATCTTCAAAAGCTTTTTCTCATGGTGTTTAAGCCCTTTTGAAACTATTTTAGGGTATTCCGATAGATTTTCGATGCATAGTCTTGAGTATTTCCTGCATATTTCGCTGATTAGTGTGTAGTTTATCGGTAAATTGATTGTAGTAGAAGTTTCTTTAGCATACCTATAGATATCGAAAAGAGTATACCTAACAATACCTTCTTTAAGCATATATACTCCACAGCAATCGGGGGCTGTATGTAGTTCGAATAGACCTTCTTTACATGTTGCGAAAGCTACTCCAGCTTTACTCAGCATCTCCATGTAGAGTCTATAGATAACCTTTCTAAAGTTTTGAGCAATTCTTACCACAGGTTTCAAACCTTTAACTTCTCTCAAGCTATACCCTTCAACCTCTACCTCGGTTTTCCCGATCTCTAGCATCTCAAAGAATTTCCTCGATACCTCTTGCTCAATCCTAAGACTTTCTATAATCACGTGTTTAACTCCTAGATCTCTACAAAGATATGCGAAATTCTCTATTTCTTCAGGTTTCGTAGGGGATGCAAATGGGATAAAAGGTGATAATCTTAGAGCTAGAGGGATACCTGTGGAACCCAGATCTCTTAGAATCTTCAACCTCTCGCTTGGGGATGGTGCATAGGGTTCTATTACCTCTGCTACAGATTGATTCAGAGTCGATATCGATATCTGTAGAACTGCAAGTTTTTTATCAAGTAGTGTTGTCAATTTCTTCTCTAAGCTGTTGAACCTATAGTATATACTCTTGGTGTTCACAATCAATGGGTATTCGTAGTCTATAGCTATAGATAGAATCTTCTCCGATGCTCTATAAAGTTGTTCAATAGGTGGGAAAGGATCTACGAGAGTCGATAATCTGAACGGTATAGGTTTCAACTCTCTCCTTCTAATTCTCCTTGCAAACTCTTTGAACATACCAATAGCTTTAAATCTTGGGTATGGGTACCTAGTAGGGTTCTTCATGTACCATCTAGAGTAACAGTATACACATCTAAACGGGCATACAGTATACGGCTCTAGCCTTAGAATTGTGTAGCATAGAGGTGATATGATGTTGCTAACGTTTATAACTAGTTCAGCCATGCGTACCAGTACAACTTTTTATTTAGAAACGGATAAACTTTTATCGAGATTTTTCTGTTTCAGAATCTCGTCTAGTATAGCTATAGCTGATGCTATAACCATAGTGATACCCCCTAAAACAGCTAGAAGCTCTGTTTTTTCTCCGTAGATTATTACTGAGAAAATTAATGCGAAAATAGGTTCGAGAATATATATGATAGCAGCTGTTGCTTCACCAACGTATCTCTGTCCAATAACTTGGAGAGCTGTAGCAGCTAGTGTACACGCTATAGCTAGGTATGATAGGTATAACCATGTTGTATAGGATAGGTTTAGCGTTTTCTCAATAAAGAGTACGTAGGGGATTAGGGATAGAGATGGTAAGAGTAATCCGTAGAGAAACTCAATCCTTTTAATACCCCTTCTTGCGTATCTAGATATCAAAACTATTTCAGCTGCCCATGCAATAGACCCTAGAAAAACCATTAACTCCCCGAAACCAAGACCTCCAGAAGGTTTTGTAACCATGTAGAGACCTGTTATAGCTAGTACAAGGGATAGGAATAGAAGGGAACTATAGGTCTTCTCTATTAAAGCTGTGTATATATGTACATGAACCGTGTTCAAACCTGTTATAAAAGCGCTTATAGAAGGAGTAGTATAAGCTGTACCAATTCCTTGTAGAAGAAGACCAAGCATATAGGAAACACCTGTTATGAATCCGTATCGAATACTCTTTAAATCTATTTTCTTTCTAAAGATCTTAACAACTATAGGTGGTGTTAAGCTTGCGATTGATATTAGCGATCTATAGAAAGTATAACTAAAGCCGGAGATGTTTTCAACAGAGAATTTTATGAAAACGAAAGAGCTACCCCATAGAATTGTTACTAAAATTAGTATCGCTGAACCATACAAAGCTTTAAGCATTTTCAAATACCTCGTTTTTAGAAAAAACTCTGCTAAAGTGTTCAGAATATAAGTTTAGAAGTTTGCAAGGATAAGAGTGGTGGTAGAGTGTGTTGGACCCTGTTTTAGAAGCTAAGAAGAAAGCTGTTGAAGAAGCTATGAAGATAGTTCTAGATACTAAAAGAGATATCATGGGTATCGGTAACGGATCTACAGTCGATATGTTTATAGATCTACTTATATCCTCTAGCCATTTATTCATAGAATCGTATTTCGTATGCGCATCACTTTACACAGCTAGGAAATTAGCTGAAGCAGGTTTTAAAGTACTTAGCGTCGCCGATATAGATACAGTGGATGTCTACATAGATGGAGCAGACGAAGTCGATCCACAGCTAAACCTACTGAAAGGTGGTGGAGCAGCTTCTACGCTAGAGAAAATAATTGCATCAGCATCTAATCTAAGGATATATATAGTCGACTACACGAAGCTGGTTAAGAAACTGGGGGTGAGAAGATCTATACCTGTAGAAGTTCTACCCCAAGCATTATCCATAGTTGTTAAGAAGCTTAAGGAAAAAGGGTTCGGGGTATATATAAGAACATTGAAAGAAGGTAAATACGGATTCGTTATTGCAGATACAGGAGGTGTAGTAATAGATGTTGTACCTCCACAGAATATAGATCCGCTAGAACTAGATAGAGAACTAAAGAGTATACCAGGGGTGGTAGAGACAGGTATATTTACGAAAGATCTGGTCGACATAGTCGTCATAGGGTACCCAGATAAAGTAGTTGTGTCAAGAAGAATTATATAGATAATCGAGACCCATTATCATCAGCTCTTCGCTTCGAAACATCTACCCCTAGCCAAAGAATATCTACAACCTATCCGTACTGTAGCGTAGTTAAAAATAGGTATCCGAGTTAGGTGTTCTAGCGATGTTAATGTAGTGCTTATCTACGGTGTTAGCTTCCTCTACATAGCTGGATGAATTTTTGAGCATCTTGAGCCATGTATACGTTGTTAAACATTACATAGACATCTCTATTCCTTGCTAGGAACTCTAACGTTATTTTGCATAGCTTCTCTAAATCGCTATCAGTATACTTATACCTGTAGTTAACTTCTCCAGGTCCAAGTCCATGCAATCTGAAGTATGTTACAGGTTTATCTATAGCTGGTAGAAGTTTTAGAGGGTCTACCACATGTATAACGTTTTTAAATCTACCCACTATCTCGGCTACTTTATCTAAGTGTTGAAGCCATGTACCTCTAGGCTCCCACCCTATGACGAAAATATCCGTATCTGTTGCAGTAAAGAAATCTATAGCGTTACGGTAGTTCTCCTCTGTATAGTCAAAGCTAGGCGGTGTTTGTACTACAACAACTTTTGCTTGAAGAACTTTAGCAGCTTCAACAACTTTCTCCCAAGCTTCGAAAACCTCTTTCGTAGGTCTTAGGAAACCGTACTTATCGCTAAGAGATTTATCTGGTATAAACCTAGATCTTTTCCACGTCGGAGAGTTTAGGGGGTGTGTAATACCTTGCCAAGCCTTCATAGTGAAAACAAAGTTCTGAGGTGCTTCATCTCTATACTTCTTAAGCTTATCTATATCAGGAAGATCGTAGAAAGTTTCTTGAAGTTCTACAACACTGAAAACACTGTAGTACCTAGATCTAGCTATACAAAAACCACAACAACCTATATACAGCACTATTTTCACCGAGGAATATTGTTTAGTTTAAGAGTTAATTAAGTAGGTAACACAATACGCAGAACTACCACATATAGCTAGAGCTGTGTATCCGTGGATACCGTGAGTGAAGATGTTTAAAATTTATAAAGCTTAAACTCATACCAACCCTATGACCTGAGTTGTCTATAAAAACCACATATATAGTTATAGCCGTAGCGCTAGTAGTAGCCATAGCTATAGTAGGTATATACTTATTATATCTATCCACAGCTAAACCACCAATACAACCATCTACAACTACACCAACACAACAAAGAAGAGTTGTTGTCTATGCTTATAGAGATGCTATAACAGGTATAGATCCGAGTGTAGAAGATGATACAGGTATAATGATTCTGCATCTAGTATACGAAACGATCCTCAGGTATAACCCTAGAACAGGTGGTTACGATTATGTTCTCGCTAAAGAAGTTAAACGAGTAGACGATACAACTTGGAGAATAGTTCTGAAAGACGATATCAAATTCCACGACGGATCTCCTCTAACTGCATACGATGTTAATTTCAGTATATGGAGAACAAAACTTCTATACGAAAATCTTGGGAAAGGTCTTGGCTATATATGGGAATGTGTTGAAGATATATCTGTAATCGATGAGAAAACTGTCGAGATTAAAACTTCCTACCCATGCGATATAAGACCGACGCTAGCAGGTGCTTACGGAGCATTTATATATAGTAGAAAAGTGTTGGAGTTGAGCGGAGTCAAAGATCCTTTATCCGAAGAACTGATAACATGGTTCAATAGAGGAAAAGAACTTGGTTCAGGACCTTATAGAATAGTTAAGTATGAACCTGAGAACGAAGTTGTTCTAGAGAAGTTTGTTGATTGGTGGGGTTGGAAAGAGGTAAACAACCCGAATGCCCCTGACGTTGTAGTGATTAAGATTGTTGAGGATCCTGGTGAGCAAGAGAGATTGCTTAGAACTGGTGGAATAGATATAGCGTCGAATATACCGAGAACATCGATTAAATCTCTAAAAGATGCTGGTTTCGAGGTAAAGATTGTAGATACTTTCCACAACTTCATACTTATGTTCAACGTTAGGAGATGTCCAACAAATATAACAGAGGTTAGGAAAGCTATAGTATACGCAATCCCGTGGGATTCAATCGTAGAACAAGCTGTTATGGGCTACGGTAGGAAAGGGAGTGGTTTAATACCATACGGATTCCCAGGGTATAGCTCTAAATGGGAGCTACACCAAGATCTAGATAAAGCTAAACAACTTCTGAACAGTATTAATATTCCATGTGATCTAAGGTTAGATATGGTTATAACACAGGGATATGAAGAAGAAGAAGCATTTGCCAAACTTCTTAAAGCAGAACTACAAAAACTAGGTATTCAAGTAGATATAAAGGCTCTTCCATGGGAACAGGTAAAGAGTATGGGGCAGAACGTCTGGAGTAACCCAGAAGAAGCACCCCATATGATTATCAACGATTGGTGGCCAACATACTTAATACCCTACGACTACTTCAGTCTTCTAGAATGTTTAGAACCTGAGGAAGGGATTGTAAATCTATGGAACTGGGCTGGCTACTGTAATAAAGAATTCGACGATCTTCTCTCTAAAGCTTACGAAGAATCTCTTAGAGATGTAACTGCATCGCTACCTCTATATGAAGAAGTTCAGAGAATTGTTTACGAAGATATGCCTGCTGTAAACCTGTGGGATATGCAGCATATCTATGTGTACAGTCCTCAGAAGCTAAGGTTTAGAGAAGAAGCTTTTAACCAGCTATACACATACGTTGTATTCTTCCAGTACGTCGAGGTGCTGAAGTAGAAGATGTTAACGCTGAACTACATAATTAAAAGAATTTTTATATCGATCCTCCTTATCCTGGGGATAGTAGCTATAACATTCATATTAACACAGTTTACCCCAGGAGACCCAGCTGTTATATGGGCTGGGAAGCCTAGAGGTCCGGGAGCGGCTATAGCTATAGCTAAAGCAAGGGAGTATCTAGGATTAAACCTACCGATATATCAGAGGCTTGCTCTCCATATATACAGGTTTTTTGTAGGTGATTGGGGTTTATCTGTAGAATTTAAACAGCCTGTTTCTTATCTTGTTGTAAGGAATTTCGTTGCTTCTCTTGAGATAGTTATCTATTCTTTCGCCATAGCTATACCTTTATCTATGTGGATGGGGACAAAAGCTTCTCTATCTAGAGGAGGTCTGGCTGATAAATGTATATACTTCGTATCTGTTATCCTAGCCGGGATGCCTAGATTCTTAGTAGCAGCATTAATCTATCTAGCTCTATACATCGTTGGCTACGGCTACCTAGGTCTGAGAGTAGCTCCTATGTATACAACGTTCTCAGGTCCTACAGGTATGATAACTATAGATTCTCTACTACTCGGTAGATTAGATATCTTTATAGATTCTTTTCTTAGATTGATACCTACAGCTATCGCTTTATCTACATACCCTATAGGTGTTGTAGCTAGAGTTGTAAGAGTATCTCTTTCAGAAACTCTTGAGGAGGAATACGTTAGAGAAGCTATATCTCTTGGTTTACCGAGGAAAGTAATTGTTAATAAATACGCGCGCCCAAACATAGTCCCAGTAATTGCTCAACTCGTAGGCTTACTCTTCTCGTACATGATCCTAGAAACCATGGTTATCGAAAATGTTTTCTCGAGAGAAGGTCTTGGAACTCTTATCTCTAGAGCTATAGCAGCTTCAGATTACCCACTTATTATCGGCGCAACGGTGTTTACAGCTATAGTCTTGATTGTAGTAAATACTTTAGCAGATATAGTTCAAGCTATTACTAATCCAAGGGTTCAACTATGAATTCTCATATCTACGCTGTTCTACATGATGTAGAGTCTATGATTGTGAAAACCTGGAGAAAAAGATTGTCTTTCAGAATTGCCTGTGTATTGATAGCCGTGGTAATTGTTTTAGCTATTCTAGGTCCCCATATAGCTCCCTACCCTAGGCAGGGAATGGGTATAGATATCGATAGGTCTAGAGCTTTGAAACCCCCATCGCTTGAACATATCCTTGGAACTGATAGTCTTGGGAGAGATGTTTTGAGTAGAATTCTATTTGCTCTAAATAGAGCTATAATATCGTGTATAGTAGTTATAGCTGTAAGCCTTATCCTAGGGATATTCATAGGGTCTTACGCAGCTATAGGTTCGAAAATCTTCGAGATTTTGATATCATATTTCACAGAACTTCTACTAGCCCTCCCATCAGTTCTCTTAGCCTCTCTTCTATCTATACTTATGGGTGGTGGCTACTGGAGTATACTGATAGCTCTTATAATGACTTGGTTTCCGTGGTACTCTAGAATAGCTTATCTACAAGCTAGAAGTTTGAGAGATCTAGACTTCGTTAAACTACCTATATACTACGGATTATCTAGATGGTACGTAATTCAGAAACATATAGCTCCAAATATAGTAGCACCAATGCTTATCGAAGCTCTAAGTGATACAGGTAGCGTTGTTTTAGAGATTTCAACTATAACTTTTCTCTTCGGGATAGGTGTGAAATCTATAGAAGAACCAGATCTAGGTATGATGATAGCTTACAGTCTTAGAGATATAACGGTAGCTCCCTGGACATTCTTAGCACCTTCAGCAACTCTAGCACTTATAGCTATATCATTCACATTGTTCAGCGAAATGATATACGAAGAATACCACCCTGTGTTGAAGAAGAGATGGTGGTTATGGTTCTAGCTATACAGAGTAGAGAACTCTATATAGGGTACGAAGTCGAAGAATCTGCGACTCTATGGGTTGTAGAGAAACTAGGTATAGAGGTTGAACATAAAACAACTTTCTGCTTAATTGGTGAATCCGGATGTGGGAAATCTACTATAGGCAACGCTATCGCAGGACTTCTACCACCTTACGCAAGAACCCGGGGACAGCTAGTTATATTCGATAAAATTGTTATTGATAGGGATAAAAGGTTTTTCAACGGTGTTAGAGGGAAGATCGTAGTTAAGATTCCTCAGGATCCTGCATCATCTCTGAACCCCTTCATGACTATAGGGAAGCAGCTATCCTTAGCTATAAAGCATCACTACCCTAATCTATCAGAGAAAGATGTGGTAAATAAAGCTGTAGAGCTTCTAGAAGAAGTTAGGCTAGATAAAGCTGTTTTCAATCTCTATCCACACCAGCTTAGCGGTGGTATGAAGCAAAGAGCAGCTATAGCTCTTGCTCTTGTCCCTGAGCCTAAGATAGTCGTAGCTGATGAACCTACATCAGCTCTAGATGCATACCTACGTTTCGCGATGTCCACGCTTTTAAAGAATCTTCAGAAAGAGTGGGAGTTAACGCTTATCTTCATAACCCACGATATATCTGTTGCACGTTATGTTTGCGATAAGATAGCTGTTATCTATGCTGGTAGAGTTGTAGAGTTAGGGAAAGCGTATGAGGTTCTTGAATCGCCTAGACATCCATATACAGAACTACTCCTAGAATCTGTACCCAGGAGGTTGTCTAGGAAGAGGTTAGCCGATATACCTGGTATGCCTCCACATCCAGGGAAATACCCACCGGGATGCAAATTCCATACGAGATGTCCATATGTATTCGATAGATGTAGATATGAAGAACCTCTACTCATCTTTCTGAATAGTAGAGCTGTTAGGTGCTGGAAATACTATGGATATAGTGCTTAAGATAGAGAATCTCTACGTAAGTTACATAGTCCCTGTAGGTCATCTTAGGTACGGTTATAGAAAAGTTCTAGCTGTTAAAGGTGTTGATTTAGAAGCTCCTCAGGGGATTACCCTCGGGATTGTTGGTGGTAGTGGTAGTGGTAAATCTACTATACTTAAAGCAGTTCTAGGTTTTGTAAAACCTGAGAAAGGTAGGATTATATTTAAAGGATTGGATATATCTAAGCTAGGTAAGAAGGAGAGGTACAGGGTTTCTAGAGAGATAGGGTATGTACCTCAGGAACCGAGCCAATCTATAAACCCGAAGATGAGGATACGCGATGTATTAGCAGAACCTTTGAAACCACTTAAACTTTCTAGAGATGAGGTTGAGCGTAGAATTGATAGTGTTTTAGAGATGCTAGATCTAGATCCTGAGGTTAAGAATAGGTATGCTAAAGAGCTTAGCGGTGGAATGCTCCAGAGAATAGCTA